>Ga0114964_10000305_pt1 | contig 37994 bp, 34 predicted proteins | sample C_131016_MF_Meta_FD_92638 | JGI IMG/M metagenome (GOLD analysis project Ga0114964, IMG submission 92638) | Freshwater microbial communities from Lake Croche, Canada to study carbon cycling - C_131016_MF_MetaG | ecosystem: Environmental > Aquatic > Freshwater > Lake | place: Lake Croche, Canada...
CTTTGCCCCTCACTTTGACCAGGACGCCATTGTCTGGTTCGGCCCGGACCCTTTTCGGCAGCTAACCTTGCTCCGCAACCCCTTTTTCGGCCGGGCGGACCAAAGGGCTGGGGGGAGTTGATCCATATTGCAGCCCCCGACAAATCGTCAAATGCGGCTAAACAGGAGATAGTCATGTCAGAAGCAAGTACTTCGAAAACCGCCACAAACAACGCCATTGAGTGCGTTTTGTCGGCATCTGATAGTTATATTGAGACTTTGAGCATCCTGGCAATTAATGCGCAGCCTGGGCTGTTGGAGTTGGTGATCAGGACGCAGTTATTGAGCGCTAAAAATCCGGCAGAAAAGCAGGTGAAGTCCAGGACATGCATTGAGCGTTCTAGGTTGATCGATCTACAAAGAAGGATAAGTCAATTTTTAGATGAAACCGCGGATGCATCTGCTGAACCTGCAGTACCCTCGAGACGTGTTGTAAAAGACCTGCAACAGGAATTGAACGAAGAGTTATGCGGAACTTTTTTGTTGCAACAAAGCATGGAACCAATGTCTGACTTTGCAATTGAGAGGTTAACTGATGATCTTAAGAATGCGGCGCCTGGATCAGCCAAACCGTCTACGACGCAACCACGCCCACCGATGTCCCCGGCAAAACAAATGGAAGCACGGGCCAACGCGCAGGCGTTCAGCCGGGAGCTGAGAGAAAAATTCAAGAACGGGGCCAACCTAGCGGGCCAAGATACACCATAACCTGGTGTAGAAACTTCTTAAAACTGCGCCTCGACCTTCTGCAAGCACACAATGATCCACCGATCACGATGTTCATTATCCAAGATTGCCAGGAGCTTAGAGCAACCCTGCCTCAGGTTTAATTGAGGTCCTATATTTTTATATTGAAAATTAAAATGAGCGATGAAAACGATTTAATTGATGAAAAAATTTGCCCCTACTGCAGAAGCTCTGATGACTGTGAGCACCTGTTGTTGGTTGTTGATACGACCTTTCGGGTTGCGGAAGGTGGGATTTTGATGGAAGCATTCAATGAGCACTGGCAAGCTATTTTGGATGATGTTGATGATGACTTTGATGAACGAGAACCATTTGATAATCTCTTAGATGAAGTTGATTCCCTTGCAGATTTCGAAATGAACTATGACCACGAGGGAGGGCCTGGAATGTCATCGTCTTATCTTTTCTATTATGTAATCTCGAATGAAAAAGCTAGTGCAGCTTTAATAAAATTTCAACTTTATGAGCAATAATTTAATTAAAAACAGCTGAAGAGATGGCAAATTTATTCAAGATTTAGACGTTGCAGCTTCCATTTCCAATAATTAAATCCTAACCCTTTAAATCAGTAGACAGATTGCCTAGGAACTGCAACCTCTTTTAAATGCTCAAATGCTCAAATGCTCAAATGCTCAAATGCTCAAATGCTCAAATAGAAAATTTTGTGAGCGCAATCACCAGTCAGAGGTGGAGAGTGCCAATTACCGTTACACATGCAACAACATGCAGCTCATAGTACATAGGTATTGCACCTAGTTTATGGAGGATATGCAGTTTTTGAATTGATCACAGCATTGGAAGTGCAGTGCTCTGTTGAGTCACTTGCCCTAAATATCGGCAGGTGGATCTATTCCCTGCCACTTCAATAGCTCTTTGATTCGAGCCCTGGAGAGTCGGCCGGGTTTTATCCAGCCAGAAGATGACTTGGGTTTGCCGTGAATTTCGTATATCAAACCAAGAAGAAGTCTGCACCAGTCATTGTTGAGGGCACGCTCCTTTGTATAACGGCCATCAACAACAGGACGCCCAAGACTTGCACCCCCATGGAACCGACATCGCCCGCCGGCTCCTAAGCCGGGCTTCAGACAAGGATGGCCAGTTGAACGGGCAAGTGCACCACACTTAGGGGCTCTTGCCAATGCTTGACGAGCTGAAACCATCAGACGACTTGAATTCAAAGTTCCTGCTCCATGGGGTAGTCATCGAGAGGTTTGAACAATTGGATCAGTTGTGAGGAAAACCCAATTTTTTGGTTCGACGATGCTAATGACTGTCAATGTCATAGTTATCCTTAGATCAAACTTGTATTGTTTGCATTTTTTCAATAATCAAATCAGTCTCTTGCAATTTTTCATCCGATAAAACCGTCTTAACCGATTTAACTATCCAACGCTCAGAACTTGTCTTTCCAATTGCTCGCTCAAATCTCAGACCATCGACAATTTGTCCTTGATGACGGGCGATCCAACGGCCAAGAGATCGACGATTGATTTCTCTTGATTTTTCCGCGATCTCAAGCATCGATTCAAAGAGTTCTTTACTTACCTCAGTTTCAAGAAAAGTTTTGTCTAGGGAGCTACGGTTTACAGCATCCCTCACCATTGTTGGTGAGCTACCAAAAACAGCATTCCATGCGTGAAGCAATCTACCTAACGCTTCTCGGTCTGGGTCAGAAGCAAGTTGATCAAAGATGGAACTCACAGGATCAGCATGACCCAACCAAAGCAATGTCTGTCGAATCCACTTGCTCCATTGACCAAAACTTGCAAACGCCTTGACCTGCTGATAAGGATCATCTGAATTAATGCGGGCAAGCACAACGGTCAAAGCGAGTGATACGAAATACTCGCGCTTTACATTTACTTGTGCCAGTGGATCAAATTTGAACTCTCTCGCAGATGGTGTTTCCACTTTGGGATCTAGCAAAACAGTGATAGCTCGACGCGCCATATCTCGGATAGGGCCAACGTTGTTGCCCGAACTCAGAAACAATGCCCGTGTTCCAACTGTGGCTGTTTTGCTGACACCTAATATCCGACCTGTCAAATGCTCCTCGGTGATTGCTGAGCATAAGGACTTATACGGTACGAGGTCAGTGTTCAGGTTATCGAAAACTACCACTGCTGGGGATTCAAGCAAAGTTGCAAGCAAAAGTTTCCGGCATTCCTCTTCATCTCCAGGGAATGAAACGGCAGAAGTCACACTTGGACTGGCAAGTTTTGCAATGATGGAAGACAAATACGATTTACCACTTGCAATTTGTGGCGCCTTGATATGAAACATCGGTGCCAATGGGAGGCTCACACGAATCACTGCAGTCAGCATTGCAGCAAGCGCGGCGGCCTCATCCTGAGGTGTTGCGAAATTAAACTCTGCAAGCAATCCCTTAAGCTCAGCAAGCGCCTGTTCAGCATCCTGCTTGTTTGGTTTCTCAGGGATTTCATACTTGCTGGCATCAAAGGATCCATACAGGCCGGTAAGTTCGTCATACCCAGCATTTCGCACCAAACTACCATCTGGTCTCAAATGTGGTTGCCGAGCAAGCCCCACTAAACTTTTCAGGTGAATGTACCTTTCAGAATCGTATAAAGATGTAATCGGTCTCGATGGTGGATCACATACTTCGTAGGTGCCGCCTTGAGTACGTCTGTAAAAGGTCAAGATTTCTGAAAGTACATTTACAAGCGCTGGTGATGGTACCGCTTTCACAATAGCTTGATAGCTACTTGGATCAGTAGTAACTGAAACAATCAGTCCCCCGCGCTGAAAGTAGCGACCTGACAAGGCCAATTCCTTTTCTGAGGCACTTACGATGCGGTGAATTTCGCCCGGCCGTAAATAAATTTCTGACTTGTGTTTTGCTTGGCCTGTTGAGGCACCAAGGAATGTTAGTAATTCGCCAATACGGTATTGATCGCCATGGCTGTGTTGACATTTGTAGCCCCCAATAGGGGACATGTCTGACGGTTCAAAGTAACAACTTCCATGATCAATTTGATCGGTGTGCTCAGTAACCCATGGGCAAGTAACGTCGTGTTTTCCGCTGCCCAAATTCTGTTTATAAAGGCCCTTGTCTTTCAATTTGATCAGAACATAGTTTTCCTCTGACTTGGGAACATAAACTCCGAAGTTTGACCAAGCGCCGCCAAAGGTATTAGTCAATGAAGCTGATTTCTTTTTGGTCGCTTTCTTATCGTCCTTGAGGTCTAGCTTTAGCAGCGTGGCAAGTGATTCAACAGAATAACGAAGGCCTGGTTGCCAAATGACAAGTTTGCATTGAGGGGATGGATCACCGTATTCCTTTTTCCCATTGATCGCTTTCGGCAGGCGCATCCAACGGACCGCTGCCCCCTTATTTCCGGTATCACTGAGGCCAGCTTCCAGAATTGCATTTTTCAAAGACTCTGCGGTTTTTTTATCAACAGGTTTTTCAAAGATGAACCCTGCCTGGAAATTGCCAGGGCTGGTTTCCAGCAGCCAGGAAAAGCTGCTTTTTGGGAGACAATCAAGAGGTACTTTAGAGCCCAGATCATCAATCATGACGCAATAGACAGCTCGCGCATTCATTATTTTTGCTCGGTAGCCTCCAGCTGCATCTGGCGCAAAGTCAGAAGGACATGCGTACCAATTCAGCTTTTCATTACCGGTGTCACATGGCCAGGCCTGAGGTCTCCAGGATGGGTGTTTCTTTGGATCTCCTGCAAAAGAGCAAACAATCGGACGACCATCCAAGTTCAAATCAATGTCATCAAAAATCGCCTCCATGAAATCATCGTTACTGATGTTTTGAAGGTCAATATCGCAGGCGTGGATTGGATCAATAGCATCGGTTTCATCGGTTTCGTCGGTCACTACCGACAATTGACGCCCTTCAACTTCCAGGCCTTCGTTGATTTTTCGATCACTGTTAACGTCATCTGATTTGGCTGGAGGTAAACACAATGGTGTGCTTGAATGCTCGCTCATTGTTGCTCTCCTGCCAATGAGATGGTTACCTGCTCAGAGAGTTCATTAAAAGGCTGGTAATTTTCTCTTGAATTCTCGAAAATCCCTGTAGCGCATTCAAACGCGACAAGGCAGAATTTTTCTTCTTGAGCAATCCAGAATTTATTTTTCGCCATTCGGATTGCGTCTTTAGCACGCAATACGCTTCGATTCATTCGCAAAAAATTGTGGAAATTCATTCGCCCGGGTCTGTACCCAAGCTCTGGGTGCTCCTCCACAAATTTCTCCCATGCTGCGGGTCCTGTGATCCATTTGTCAATCTTCATTTTTTTCTTTAAGTTATCGTTTGTATTTCCATTGCAAGCTTCACGCTGAGGATTGCTTTGGGCTGGTACGCGTTTGCGACGAGTGCATGAAGATTAAGTCGAGGCTCAAAAAAAAGCACCGCAGTTGCGGTGCTTTAAAAGATCTGCGGCAAATTAATATTAATTAAGAGTTATCAAGTAGTCTCTTTGCAGCAGCAAACTTCCCTTCCAAATTTCTTTTACCCAGTCCTGAGTACCCGGTGTAATGACTCTCAAGAAAATCGATCAGATTTGCGTCGTTAAATTTTTTACATTGATCGTTGAAAACATTTCGTGCTTGTCCAACTAGACACTCCCTTAACGCCCCGATTATGCGAAGGTTGTTATCTGCAGCTTTCAATGAATTTTTCAAATGAACAGGGGTAATCTGCCCAGCATTTTCAAACTCAGAAAAATCAATTATTTCTGAGTCAGGCCAACCAAATTCACAAAGCCGAGGGAACTCGCCAAAAACAAGGTGCTCAGGCAACCTTTCCATTTGAGGCAAGGGCTCACTGGACCATGCGTAATGCGCCGCTAAAGCATTAAATACTTCTTCAAAAACTTGTGCATGGTTCTTATCGCTGAGCAGATGTTTTCGAAATCGGCCAAAGCGATCCCACCCGTAAATTTGACCATTTTTTTCTATAGCCGTGGCAATCGCTCCATGCGTTGTGCCATTTTCCAACACTTCGTTTATGCTTAAAAATTCCATGCTGCCTCCTGTGCACGTTTCAATGATGCCGTTTCCAGATGGCCGTATCGCCGAGCCAACAGGGCTGGATCGTGGCCTAAAACCTGCGCGGCGACTCCTAGGGTAACGCCGGCGCGCAACAAGCTTGCAGCGGCAGCATGTCGTACGTCGTGCATATGCAAATCCTCAAGACCTACCTCTTTGGTGATCACACCCCAAATCCGTCTAAATGAGATGGGTTGCCCCGGAACCCTGCCTTCAAACAAGAGTTTATCGGGTGATCGTTTGGCATACACACGCTTGAGCAGCTGCGCCGTTTGGTCGCTGAAAAAAAGTACCCTCGGCGTCCCGTTTTTAGTGGTTGGAGCCAAGATTTCTTTCTTCTCAAGGTCCACATCTGACCAAGTTCTATCAAGGAGTTCTGATTTTCTTGCCCCTGTCTCGATCAACAGGGCTACGAAACAGGCAAAACGCATGTCAGAGAAGGCCATAGATCGAGCGCGAAGTTGCTCAAGTTGTTCGCGCTCGACGTGGACTCGCCTGATTTTTTCTTCGTAGCGGCGCACGCCGATAGAGGGGCTGCGAAATCCCCTAGGGCAAAGGCGCTTGATTTTGGCCCATTTGTAGACAGAACCGATGGTTCCAATGTCACGGTTGACGGTGGATGGGGAGTAGCCATGCTCGATCATGGCTTGGGCGGCAGCTTCAATTTGTTCGGACGAGAACAGCCAAGCACTGACCGATCCGTAGGATTGGGTCCATTTCCTGAGTCTGAGGTCGCTGCCATCGCAAACTGCGATGGCGTGGGCATTTGCCAGCTCAGCGAATGTGAGTTGGGCGCCTGTTTCTTGCGGAGCAGATTTAACTGCTTGGGCAAGATTGATACTTTTAAAAGAGGAATTTCGCACATCGATTCTCCGCAAAGATCACTGCCGTGATCGATTGATGAAAACCGTCGCAAACGCGCGCCATTCCTTGGTTTGGTGGGCGGTGCAAGTTTCGAACTTGCGACCCCTGCAGTGTGAATGCAGTGCTCTACCCCTGAGCTAACCGCCCTAACGCTGGGAAGCGAAGCCTGCGATTATGGCATAAAAAATTCAGCTCGCGAGGCTTGCACCCAGATTTCGCCACAGGGTTTGACCACCGCTGGCTTTGTCCAATTGCTTAAGGGTCTCCTCGTGGGCGGCCTCCTCTTGTGCATTGGCTCGCAAGACGGGCAACTGGTAACTGGACAGATCGATCATGCTGACCGATTGATGCTGGGGTTGGTCGTCGCTGATGTCCATCAACAAGGCTTCCTGCCCGCGCGTGAGGTTGATATAAACGTCGGCCAGTAATTCTGCGTCCAGCAAAGCGCCATGCAAAGTGCGGCCGGAATTGTCCACGCCCAAACGGTCGCACAGCGCATCCAGGCTGTTGCGTTTACCAGGGAACATTTGTTTGGCCATGACCAAGGTGTCGATCACGCTCGACACATGCGTGGTGAACGGGGCCTCGCCTACACGCTCGAGCTCTTTGTTCAAGAAACCGATGTCGAAAGCGGCATTGTGGATGATGATTTCTGCACCGCGCAGATAGTCAAGCACCTCCTGGGCGACTTGTTCAAATTTAGGCTTGTCGCGCAAAAAATCATTGCTGATGCCGTGCACCTTGAGCGCATCCTCATGGCTGTTGCGCTCAGGGTTGAGATAGAAATGCAAGTTGTTCCCGGTGAGCTTTCGGTTGAACAACTCCACACAACCAATTTCAATCACCCGGTCACCGCCTTCGGCAGACAGCCCCGTGGTTTCAGTGTCCAGAAAAATTTGACGCATCAGTGATTTTCTTTGGCATGGTTGATGGTGTAACGCGGTATCTCGATCACCACATCTTGAGTCGCCAAGAAAGCTTGACAGCTCAAACGCGAGTTGGGCTCCAGCCCCCAGGCGCGGTCGAGCAAGTCTTCTTCGGTTTCTTCAAGTTCGTTGAGGCTGTTGAATCCCTCGCGCACGATCACGTGACAAGTTGTGCAGGCGCAACTCATGTCGCAGGCATGTTCAATGTTGATTTTGTGGTCGAGCAAGGCCTCACAAATACTGGTGCCCGAGGGTGCAGTGATTTCGGTGCCTGCTGGGCAGTATTCAGGGTGCGGCAAAATTTTGATGACGGGCATATCGTTTGAATGGTAGCTCAAAGCCCCTTACAGGGACTGGATGTTTTGGCCAGACAGGGCTTTTTGGATGCTGTGGTTCATGCGCTCGGCCGCAAAAGCTTCGGTGCCTTTGGCCAAGTCCATGGTCGCGTTTTCCAGGTTTTGCGCATCTTGCTCGGTCAGCACGGCTTGACGCAGGCGCTGCATGAGTTGCTCGATCTGCGCGCGCTCATCGGCTGCAAGCAAGTCGCCATCCGCATTCAAGGCGCTTTGGGTTGCCAGCAGCATGCGCTCACCGTCGACGCGGGCTTCGACAAGCGCGCGTGATTTCATGTCCACTTCGGCTGTGGTGAAGCTGTCTTTGAGCATGGTGGCGATTTGGTCGTCACTCAGCCCATAAGAAGGCTTGACGTCTATTTGCGCCTCCACACCGCTGATCTGTTCTTTGGCCGCCACGCTGAGCAATCCATCGGCATCAACGGTGAACGTCACGCGAATGCGCGCTGCCCCCGCAGCCATGGGCGGAATGCCGCGAAGCTCAAAGCGGGCCAAACTTCGGCAGTCCTGCACCAAGTCACGTTCGCCTTGCACCACATGCAGCGCCAAGGCTGTTTGGCCGTCTTTGTAGGTGGTGAAGTCTTGCGCCATGGCAGTGGGAATGGTCTGGTTGCGCGGAATGATCCGCTCTGACAGGCCGCCCATGGTCTCAATACCCAAAGACAAGGGAATCACGTCCAGCAGCAACAGATCCCCCGCCGTGTCGTTACCCGCCAACTGGTTGGCTTGAATGGCCGCACCCAAAGCGACCACCTCATCGGGATTCAGGTTGTTGAGCGGCGCTTTGCCAAAAAAGTGGGCAACGGCCGATTGAATTTGGGGCATGCGGGTCGACCCACCCACCATGACCACGCCCTGAATGTCGTCTGGGGTCAACTGGGCGTCACGCAAGGCTTTGCGCACGGCAGACATGCAGCGCAAGGTGAGGTGCGCGGTTGCAGCTTCAAACTCCACACGGCTGATCGATGCATTCAACACCTGAGCCGACAAAGCAACATCCACCAACACATCCGCTTGCAGCGTCAAGGCTTCTTTGGCTTGTCGTGCGGCTGTCTTGAGTTGGGTTTTATCTTGCGGGGTGATGGCCTGCGCGCCTTTTTGCGCCAGCACCCACTGGGCCAAGGCTTCGTCGTAATCGTCGCCCCCTAAAGCCGAATCGCCGCCCGTGGCCATGACCTCAAAAACGCCACGGGTTAAGCGCAAAATGGAAACATCGAAGGTTCCACCACCCAGGTCAAAAACGGCATAAACACCTTCACTGGCATTGTCCAGCCCATAGGCGATGGCCGCAGCAGTCGGCTCATTGATCAAGCGCAGCACGTTCAGGCCCGCCAGCTGGGCCGCATCTTTGGTGGCTTGGCGCTGCGCATCGTCGAAATAAGCTGGAACCGTGATAACGGCACCATAGACGTCGTCATTGAAGGTGTCTTCGGCCCGAAAACGCAAGCTTGCCAAAATTTCAGCACTCACCTCGACCGGTGACTTTTCACCTTGTACAGTTTGCAAAGACAGCATGCCTTTGTCTTTGTTGACAAACGCATAAGGCAGTTTGTCGGCATTGAGCACATCATTCAGACTGCGCCCCATGAAGCGTTTGACCGAAGCAATCGTGTTTTGCGGATCAGATGCCGCTGCGGCCACAGCCTCGTGGCCGATCTGGCGACCTTGACCCGGCAGGTAACGCACAACAGAAGGCAAGATCACGCGACCGTCATGGTCTGGCAAACATTCGGCCACGCCATTGCGAACGGAGGCCACCAGTGAATGGGTCGTACCCAAATCGATGCCAACAGCGATTCGCCGCTGGTGCGGATCAGGGGCTTGGCCCGGTTCGGAAATCTGTAATAGCGCCATGGGTAAGAAAAAAAAGGGGGAGGCAACTGCTCAATCAAGCAGAACGTCAATTTTGCGGCGAACTTCGGCGGCAAAGCGGTCGATGAACATGAGCGCCCTCACCTGTCCCACTGCCGCACCGTAGTCGCCGGCTACGTCAATGGCTTGCGCCATGTCGGTCAGGGCTTGTTGGTGTGTTCTCTGCACTTCACTGAGCAGCGTCTCCAGCTCGTCTTGGGTTTGCGTCTCGTCCAAGGCTTCTCGCCAGGTCATTTGTTGCATCAAAAAAACGGCCGGCATGGCCGTGTTGTTTTCCGCATGGACAGCTGCCCCGTGAAGTTCGCACAGATAGGCTGCACGCTTAAGGGGATCTTTCAGACGTTGATAAGCCTCGTTGATCCGCACAGACCACTGCATGGCGATGCGCTGAGAGGCTGCGCCTTCGACGGCAAAACGGTCTGGGTGTGCTTGCCGTTGAAGCTCCTTCCAACGCCTGTCCAATGCGTCTCGTTCGATCGCGAACTGCATGGGCATGCCAAACAATTCAAAGTCGTCGGCCTGAAGCGAGATCACACGCGGAAAGATTCACCGCAACCGCAGCGGTCGCGTTCATTCGGATTGTTGAAGCGAAAGCCTTCATTCAAACCCTCGCGCACAAAATCGAGCTCAGTGCCATCGATGTAGGCCAGGCTTTTGGGGTCGATCAAGACCTTGACGCCATGGTCTTCGAACACCGTGTCTTCAGGGGCAATTTCGTCCACGTATTCAAGCTTGTAAGCCAAACCAGAACAACCGGTGGTCTTGACACCCAAGCGAACGCCCACGCCTTTGCCGCGCTTGGACAAGTAGCGCGTGACGTGACGGGCAGCAGCATCAGTCAAAGAGACAGACATATCAGTGCGCGTGTTTCTTTTTATAGTCGTCCACGGCTGCTTTGATGGCGTCTTCGGCCAAGATGGAGCAGTGGATTTTGACGGGCGGTAAAGCCAGCTCTTCAGCGATTTGGCTGTTCTTCAATGCCGCCGCTTCGTCCAAGGTTTTGCCCTTGACCCATTCGGTCACCAAGGAGCTCGAGGCAATGGCCGAGCCGCAGCCGTAGGTTTTGAAGCGCGCGTCTTCAATCACCCCGGTCAAGGGATTGACCTTGATCTGCAGCTTCATCACATCGCCGCATGCAGGGGCGCCCACCATGCCGGTACCGACCGAATCGTCCCCTTTTTCAAAGGACCCCACATTGCGGGGATTTTCGTAGTGGTCTACGACTTTTTCGCTGTATGCCATTTTTTTCTCCTAATTCAATTTCAGTGGGCGGACCACTGGATGGTGCTCAAGTCGATACCGTCTTGGTACATTTCCCAAAGCGGACTGAGTTCGCGCAATTTGTTCACATTGGTGCGGATCGTCTCAATGGCGAAGTCAATTTCAGCTTCGGTGGACCAGCGGCCCACCGTCATGCGCAAGCTGCTGTGCGCCAATTCATCGCTGCGGCCCAGGGCGCGCAACACATAGCTGGGCTCCAGGCTGGCCGATGTGCAGGCCGAACCCGATGACACAGCCAAACCCTTGATGCCCATGATCAGCGACTCGCCTTCGACAAAGTTGAAACTCATGTTGATGTTGTGCGGCACCCGCTGTGTGGCGTGACCGTTCAAAAAGACTTGTTCAACATCCTTCAGGCCATTGATCAGGCGGTCATGCAAGGCGCGGGCCTTGGCGTTGTCCTGTGCCATCTCTAATTTTGCGAGGCGAAAAGCTTCCCCCATACCGACGATTTGATGGGTAGGTAAAGTGCCTGAGCGCATGCCACGCTCATGACCGCCGCCGTGCATTTGGGCTTCAAGTCGCACACGGGGTTTGCGGCGAACATACAAGGCACCAATGCCTTTAGGTCCATAAGTTTTATGGGAGGCCAAGCTCATCAGATCGACGGGCAAAGTGGCCATGTCAATGGCCACTTTGCCCGTGGCTTGGGCCGCATCCACATGGAAAATGATGCCTTTTTCGCGGCACAAAGCGCCAATGGCCGGCATATCTTGAATGACACCAATTTCGTTGTTCACGAACATCACGCTGATCAAAATAGTGTCCGGGCGGATCGCCGCTTTCAGGACGTCCATGTTCAATAAGCCATCTTCTTGCACATCCAGGTAAGTGACCTCAAAGCCTTGACGCTCGAGCTCTCGCATGGTGTCCAAAATCGCCTTGTGCTCGGTCTTGACTGTGATCAGGTGTTTGCCCCGAGACTTGTAAAAGTGAGCAGCACCCTTGAGGGCCAAATTGTTGGACTCGGTGGCACCGCTGGTCCATACGATTTCACGGGGGTCAGCACCGATCAGGTCCGCCACATCCACGCGGGCTTTTTCTACAGCGGCCTCGGCTTCCCAACCCCAGGCATGGGTGCGGGACGCAGGGTTGCCAAAGTGCTCGCTCAACCAAGGAATCATGGCAGCAACGACGCGTGGATCTACAGGGTTTGTAGAGCTGTAGTCCATGTAAATCGGGAAATGAGGGGTGTGGTCCATGGTGTCAGTGAATTCAATCAAAAATAAAACAACGGGTGCTTACGGCTTGGCAAACATAGTGCCCAAGGCAAAGACGGAATTGGGGGCATTGATGCGAATGGGCTTGGTCACCGGCATGGCCGAGATGGCGCGCTTGATGGCAGGTTTATCGTCGATCTTCACGCCATTGGCCAGTTGATCATCCACCATTTTTTGCAAAGTTACGGAGTCCAAAAACTCCACCATGCGTGTGTTCAAGGCAGCCCATAAATCGTGCGTCATGCAACGACCGGACTCGCCTTGGCAGTTTTCTTTACCGCCGCAGTGGGTCGCATCGATGGGTTCATCCACAGAGACAATGATGTCGGCCACCGTGATTTCGCTGGCTTTGCGGGCCAAGGAATAGCCTCCACCGGGGCCGCGGGTCGACTCGACCAATTGATGTCGGCGCAATTTGCCGAAAAGCTGCTCCAAGTAGGAGAGCGAAATATGCTGGCGTTGGCTGATCGCGGCCAGGGTCACAGGGCCACTGTGTTGGCGCAAAGCCAAATCGATCATTGCAGTTACTGCAAATCGGCCTTTGGTGGTCAAACGCATGTCAGGGCTCCTGATGGGTAGACATATCCTACTAATGCGCTCAACTATAGCAGAACCCGATCAAATTGGTCGGGTTAAGACGCGGGTTAACCCTTCATCTTGTCTGCCTTATCAAAGGCAACACGTTGTCGGTCCCGGTGGCCCCAAAGGCTTGCTCTTTGAGAATAGCCAGTTGATCTCGCACGCCAGCGGCTTTTTCAAAATCCAAATTGCGGGCATGCTCCATCATTTGCTTTTCAAGCTGTTTGATGGCTTTGGCGACATCCCTTTCGCTCATGATTTCCACTTTGGCCCGCTGCACAGCGGCCAGTTCAAGTCGCTCGGCTTCTTTGCCCGATTTGTCGCTGTAAACCCCGTCAATCAGATCGCGCACTTGCTTGACGATGCTGCGCGGTGTGATGCCGTGCTCTAAATTGTGGGCAATTTGTTTTTCACGACGCCGCTCCGTCTCACCCATGGCTTTCTTCATGGAATCGGTCATCCGGTCTGCATACAAAATAGCTTTGCCATGCAGATTGCGGGCGGCACGGCCAATGGTCTGTATCAGGCTGCGTTCAGAGCGCAAAAAGCCTTCTTTGTCTGCGTCCAAAATGGCCACCAAAGACACCTCAGGAATGTCCAAACCTTCGCGCAACAAATTAATGCCGACCAACACATCGAAAGCGCCCAGGCGAAGGTCGCGCAATATTTCAACACGCTCGACAGTATCAATGTCAGAGTGCAAATACCGCACTCGCACACCGTTGTCGCTCAAGTAATCGGTGAGCTGCTCAGACATGCGCTTGGTCAGCGTGGTGATCAGCACCCGCTCATGCTTGTCCGCGCGGATGCGGATTTCTTGCAGCACGTCGTCTACTTGATGGACCGCCGGGCGCACCTCCACCAAGGGATCCACCAGTCCGGTAGGGCGCACCACCTGCTCGACGATCTGCCCTGCGTGGGTTTTTTCGTAGTCCGCCGGCGTGGCAGACACAAAGATGCACTGGCGCATTTTGGTTTCGAACTCTTCGAATTTCAAAGGCCGGTTGTCCAAGGCGCTGGGCAAACGAAAGCCGTATTCAACCAAGGTGGTTTTGCGCGCCCGATCGCCGTTGTACATGGCATTGAGTTGGCCGATCATCTGGTGACTTTCGTCCAAGAAGACCATCGCGTCGGGTGGCAAATAATCCGTTAAGGTGCTGGGCGCTGCGCCCGGGGGGGCGCCCGACAAATGCCGGGTGTAGTTTTCGATGCCTTTGCAATGGCCGACCTCACTGAGCATCTCCAAGTCAAACCGGGTGCGCTGCTCCAGTCTCTGGGCTTCGACCAGCTTGCCCATACCGACCAACTCTTTGAGCCGATCGGACAACTCGGTCTTGATGGTTTCGACGGCCGCCAACACCTTGTCGCGCGGTGTCACGTAGTGGCTGGAGGGGTAAACCGTGAAGCGCGGAATTTTCTGCCGAATACGACCCGTCAGCGGATCGAACAGCTGCAAGCTTTCAATTTCGTCGTCAAACAATTCGATGCGAATCGCAAGCTCGGAATGCTCGGCGGGAAACACATCAATCGTGTCGCCCCTGACCCGAAACTTGCCTCGGCTGAAGTCCATGTCATTGCGCTGGTATTGCATGCGAATCAATTGCGCAATCACATCGCGCTGACCTAGCTTGTCGCCGTTGCGCAGCGTCATGATCATGCGGTGGTAGCTTTCGGGCTCACCAATGCCGTAGATGGCAGACACCGTGGCCACAATCACCACATCGCGCCGCTCCATGATGCTTTTGGTGCAGCTCAAACGCATTTGCTCGATGTGCTCGTTGATCGCCGAATCTTTTTCGATGAACAGGTCGCGCTGCGGCACATAGGCTTCGGGTTGGTAGTAATCGTAGTAACTGACGAAATACTCCACCGCATTCTTGGGAAAAAATTCGCGAAACTCGCTGTAAAGCTGGGCCGCCAGGGTTTTATTGGGCGCAAAAATAATGGCCGGGCGTCCCAACTGGGCAATCACGTTGGCCATGGTGAAAGTCTTGCCCGAACCGGTCACGCCCAACAGCGTTTGAAAAACCTCGCCATCGCGCACCCCTTCGACGAGTTTTTCGATGGCCGCGGGTTGATCGCCCGCAGGCGGGTAGGGCTGGAACAACTCAAAAGGCGAGTCGGGATAGCTCACAAAATGGCCTTGCGGCGACTCGGTGATGACTTCTACAAGTTCTGTCATGGTGGCAATTGTGCAGCGGGAATGGGGCGGGGTTGGATCGACCCCTGCGTCCCGCTAAAATAAGGGCTAACCCGCAAGCGTAACCGAAGCACCTCGACTTTGGTGCGCACCCTTTTACCCAAGGATTTTTTCCATGTCTCTGTTTTCCGCCGTCGAGATGGCCCCCCGCGACCCGATCCTGGGCCTGAATGAGCAATTCGCTGCCGACACCAATCCCCATAAAGTGAACCTGGGCGTGGGCGTGTATTTCGACGACAACGGCAAACTGCCCCTGCTGCAATGCGTGCAGGCCGCTGAAAAAACCATGATGGCCACCCCCACCGCCCGTGGCTATCTGCCGATTGACGGCATCGTGGCCTATGACAACGCGGTCAAGGCCTTGGTATTTGGTGCTGATTCTGATGTGGTCACATCCGGTCGTGTGTCCACCGTGCAGGCCATTGGGGGCACGGGCGGCCTGAAAATCGGTGCCGATTTTCTGAAGAAAGTCAGCCCTCACGCCAAAGTGATGATTTCGGACCCCAGCTGGGAAAACCACCGCGCCATCTTTGTGAATGCTGGTTTCGAGGTGGACAGCTATGCCTACTACGACGCGGCCAAGCGCGGCGTCAACTTCGACGGCATGCTGGCCAGCCTGAATGCGGCTGCCGCCGGCACCATCGTGGTGCTGCACGCCTGCTGTCACAACCCCACCGGCTACGACATCACTGCAGCCCAATGGGATCAGGTGATTGCCGTGGTGAAAGCCAAGAGCCTGACCGCTTTTCTGGACATGGCCTACCAAGGTTTTGGTCATGGCATTGCCGAAGACGGTGCGGTGATCGGCAAGTTCGTGGCAGCGGGCCTGAACCTCTTGGTGTCCACCTCCTTCTCCAAGAGTTTCAGTTTGTATGGCGAGCGGGTGGGCGCTTTGTCGGTGGTGGCCACCGACAAGGAAGAGTCGGCCCGGGTGTTGTCGCAACTCAAAATTGCCATTCGCACCAACTACTCCAACCCCCCTATCCACGGCGGCGCGGTGGTGGCGGCGGTGCTCAACAGCCCCGAACTGCGCGACCAGTGGGAAAGCGAGTTGGCCGAAATGCGTGTGCGCATCAAAGCCATGCGACAAAAACTGGTGGACAGCTTGAAAGCGGCTGGCGTGCAGCAAGACATGAGCTTCATCACCACCCAGATTGGCATGTTCAGCTACTCGGGCCTGAGCAAGGCGCAGATGGTACGCCTGCGCAACGAGTTTGGCGTGTACGGCACCGACACGGGCCGCATGTGCGTGGCGGCGCTGAACAGCAAGAATATTGACTATGTTTGCCAAGCCATCGCCAAAGTCTTTTGAATTGATTTCCGGCTGACAAGGGCTTCCAAAGCCGCTGACCTTCTGGCAGGGTCGGCGGCTTTTTCAAAGGCGCACCCAGGCGACAGTGGATTAGTGTTTTCACTCCAACTTATAACTTGGACAACTGGTATATTGCTGCAGTGCAACAAATTTAGGGACGGATTAGCCATGCTTTATCAAATCTATGAAACTCAACGCGCCTTTATGGAGCCCTTCGCAGATTTGGCGCAAACTGCCGCCAAACTGTTCAGCAATCCCAGCAACATGGCTGGACAAACCCCTTTGGCTCAGCGGGTTGCCGCTGGTTACGATCTGTTCCACCGATTGGGAAAAGACTACGTCAAACCCGAATTTGGTATTCACACGGTGACCGTCGACGGGGTGGACGTGGCGGTTCACGAACGTGTGGAAATTCAAAAACCGTTTTGCAACTTGTTGCGCTTCAAACGTTTTTCTGACGATACCATCACCCTGTCCCACCTCAAAAGCCAGCCCCCCGTGTTGATCGTGGCGCCCTTGTCCGGGCACTATGCCACCTTGCTGCGTGACACGGTCAAAACCATGCTGGGCGGTCACAAGGTGTACATCACCGATTGGAAAAACGCCCGCTTGGTGCCGCTGGAAGATGGTGAATTCCATTTGGACGACTACATCAACTACATTCAAGAATTCATTCGCCATCTGCAATCCCGATATGGCAACTGTCATGTGGTCAGCGTCTGCCAACCGACCGTTCCGGTCTTGGCAGCGGTTTCGCTGATGGCCAGTCGCGGGGAAAAAACGCCCCTGACCATGACCATGATGGGCGGCCCGATAGATGCCCGGAAATCACCCACAGCGGTGAACAACCTGGCCACCAACAAGGGCTTTGAATGGTTTGAAAACAATGTCATCTTCCGTGTACCCGGCAATTTCCCCGGTGCTGGCCGACGCGTTTACCCCGGCTTTTTGCAGCACACAGGATTTGTGGCGATGAACCCTGACCGGCACGCCAAGAGTCATTACGATTACTTCAAGGACTTGATCAAAGGTGATGATGCCAGCGTGGATGCGCACCGCAAGTTTTATGACGAATACAACGCGGTGCTGGACATGGATGCCGACTATTACCTGGAAACCATCAAAACCGTTTTCCAAGATTTCAACTTGGTCCATGGCACTTGGCAAGTCAAGGGGGTGAATGGCCAAATTGAATGGGTTCGACCCCAAGACATCCAAACCACCGCCTTGTTCACCGTTGAAGGCGAACTGGATGACATCTCAGGCTCAGGTCAAACGGCTGCAGCCCATGGTCTGTGCACTGGCATTGCAGAAAAGAACAAGCAACACCTTGAAGTACCCGGCGCAGGCCATTACGGTATTTTCAGTGGCCGCCGTTGGCGCGACATCGTCTATCCGCAAGTGTGCCAATTCATTCTGAACCATGCTGATGCGCTGCCGAAAGCAGCCGCCTCCAAGCGCGCAAAACCGGTTGCCAAAAAAACGGTGCAAGCTGCGGTTAAAGCCGCAACGAAAACAGCCGTTAAATCCAAGCAAGTTGCAAAGGCCAAGGCTTGACAATGCACAGCGTGGGCATCACGCCCGCGCAGCGCGCTCTGGCAACGCGCATCGACGCCGTGCTGCCTCAAACACAGTGCACCAGGTGTGGATACCCCGACTGCGCAGCCTATGCATTGGCCATCGCGCTTTCACAGGCCCCTGTCAATCAATGCCCTCCGGGCGGGGCGCAGGGTATTGAGCGCATCACTCAAATTACGAATCAGCCCTTGCAAAGCTTGAATCCTGAACACGGCGTTGAAGGCCCTCGCTCAGTGGCCGTGATCGACGAAAACTGGTGCATCGGCTGCACACTGTGCATCAAAGCCTGCCCGACCGACGCCATTTTGGGAAGCAACAAGCTGATGCACACGGTCATTGCGCCGTGGTGCACAGGCTGCGAGTTGTGCTTACCGGTCTGCCCTGTTGATTGCATTGAAATGGTCAATGTCACGGGCGAAAAAACAGGCTGGGATGCGTGGAGTCAGAAAGACGCTGGGGTCGCGCGTGAGCGCTACACCCTGCGCCAAAGGCGGCTCGAGCAAGAAGACAAGGCGTATCAGCAAGACACCCTAGCCGAAGCCGAAATGAAACTGGCTGACCTGGAAAGTCACACGACATCACCGGCAGGACCCGCCAAGGAAGCCGAGCTGCAACGCAAGCGCACCATCATAGAAGCGGCTTTGGCCAAAGCAAAAGCCCGCCAGTCGGGGGCTTAAGGGATTCAAGCGCTTTAAGAGGGCTTGACAACAACGAGCTTATTGCGCGTTGGCCGCCAAAGCCGCAAACGCCTTGACCACCTCGGCTGGCGCCTGCACCAATTCAATCAACACGCCCTCGCCGCCAATCGGGAATTCCTCATTCGCCTTGGGGTGCAAAAACGTGATGTCAAAACCAGCCGCGCCCTTGCGAATGCCGCCGGGGGCAAAGCGCACACCTTGCGCCGTGAGCCACTCCACCGCCACCGGCAGATTGTCGATCCACAAACCGATGTGGTTGAGTGGCGTGGTGTGCACGGCGGGCTTTTTTTCGGGGTCGAGCGGCTGCATCAAATCAACCTCAACTTTGAAAGGGCCGACGCCGATGGCGCAGATGTCTTCGTCCACGTTCTCGCGTTCGCTTTTGAAGGTGCCGGTCACCACCAGACCGAACATGTCAACCCAGAGTTTTTGCAAACGGCTTTTGTCAGGCCCGCCAATGGCAATTTGCTGGACGCCCAGCACTTGAAAGGGACGCTGGATACTCATGATTCAAACTCCACAATCATCTGGTCCACCGTGAGCGATTCGCCTTTGGCGGCCACCACTTTCTTGACCACGCCGTCTTGCGCGGCAAACAGCACATTTTCCATCTTCATGGCTTCGATCACCGCCACGCGTTCGCCCGCTTGCACCTTTTGGCCCACCGACACGGCGATGTCGACCAAGAGACCGGGCATGGGCGAGAGCACAAAGCGGCTCAAGTCGGGTTCTGCCTTGTAAAGCATGAGTTGGTGCAACTCGGCCATGCGGGGCGACATCACCAGCGCTTGAATGCGGGTGCCGTTGTGCTGCACTTGCAAAGCCAAAGGATTCTTCATGGTGCCACGCTCGATTTGCGCGGTGAACGGCTTGCCGTTGCAAGTGCCTTGGATGCGGATGTCATTCAATCGGGAGTTGCTGGCGATGGCGTAGGTTTTGCCATTCACCGTGATTTGCGCCTCGCCGTGCTTACCCGCCAACGCGTCCACATGCACCGGCACATACCGGTTGTTGCCCGCTGTGCCCAGCTCCACCACGGCGTAGTCTTGGCCCACTTGCACGTCGTATCCTGGCAACTGACCACTCAAACCCGCGGCACGCTCGCGGGACTTGCGACGAACGAAGGCCACCAGGGCGGCCAAGAAATCGTGGTCTTCGTGGGGCACATCTTCGGCGCGGAAACCTTGGCTGTAGTGCTCGGCAATGAAGCCGGTGTTGAAGTCGCCCGACACAAAACGCGGGTGCGCCAGCAAAGCCGCCTGAAACGGGATGTTGCTGCTGATGCCACGGATCACAAAGCCATTCAGGGCTTCGCGCATTTTGGCAATTGCGTCGCTTCGGTCTTTGCCGTGCACGATCAGCTTGGCAATCATCGAGTCGTAGAACATCGGGATCTCGCCGCCGTCTTGCACGCCGGTGTCCACACGCACGCCGAACAGGTCGGCGGTATTGCCTTGGAACATGGTTTGCTTGGGCGTTTGAAAACGCACCAAACGGCCAGTGGAAGGCAAGAAATTTCGGAACGGGTCTTCGGCATTGATGCGGCACTCGATGGCCCAGCCGTTGCGCTGCACGTCTTTTTGCGCGATGGGCAATTTTTCACCCGCTGCCACGCGAATCATCATCTCGACCAAGTCGAGGCCGGTGATGGCTTCGGTCACCGGATGCTCCACCTGCAAGCGGGTGTTCATCTCCAGAAAGTAAAAGCTCTGGTCTTTGCCGACGACAAACTCCACCGTGCCCGCCGATTGGTAGTTCACCGCCTTGGCCAATTGCACCGCCTGCTCGCCCATGGCTTGACGGGTGGCCTCACTGATGAAAGGCGAAGGCGCTTCTTCGATCACTTTTTGGTGACGGCGCTGGATCGAGCACTCGCGCTCGTTCAAATAAATCACATTGCCGTGGCTGTCGCCCAGCACTTGGATCTCGATGTGACGGGGCTCTTCGACAAACTTCTCGATGAACACACGGTCGTCGCCAAAGCTGTTGCGCGCTTCGTTGCGGCACGAAGTGAAGCCTTCAAAGGCTTCTTTGTCATTGAAAGCCACGCGCAGGCCCTTGCCGCCGCCGCCAGCCGACGCCTTGATCATGACGGGGTAGCCGATGCCTTTGGCAATCTCGACGGCTTTGTCAGCGGTTTCAATCGCGTGGTTCACGCCGGGGATGCAGTTCACACCCGCCGCACCCGCCAATTTTTTGGACTCGATTTTGTCACCCATGGCGGCAATCGAGAAGTGGCGCGGGCCAATGAAGGCGATGCCCTCGTCTTCGCAGCGCTTGGAGAACTCGGCGTTCTCGCTCAAAAAACCATAGCCCGGGTGAATTGCTTGGGCGCCCGTGGCCTTGGCCGCAGCGATGATTTTGTCGGCGACCAAGTACGACTCGCGCGAGGCCGCCGGGCCAATCAGCACCGCTTCGTCGGCCAGTTGCACATGGCGTGCCTCCTTGTCGGCTTCGGAGTAAACGGCCACGGTTTGGATGCCCATCTTGCGGGCGGTGGCGATGACGCGGCAAGCGATTTCGCCGCGGTTGGCAATCAAAATTTTGGTGAACATAGGGAATCCTTTCAGGTGTCGTCCCGTGCTTGACCCGGGATCCATGGATGGCGGATCAAGTCTGCCATGACGGGGTGGAATCACAGCGGAATATTGCCGTGCTTGCGCCAGGGGTTGTCGATCTTTTTGTCTTTCAACATCACCAGCGAGCGGCCAATGCGCTTGCGTGTTTCGTGCGGCTGAATGACGTCATCGATGAAGCCCCTGGCCCCCGCCACAAACGGGTTGGCAAAGCGGGCTTTGTATTCGGCTTCTTTGGCGGCCAGTTTTTCAGGGTTGCCTTTGTCCTCACGGAAGATGATTTCCACCGCGCCCTTGGCGCCCATCACCGCGATTTCGGCCCTTGGCCAGGCGAAATTCACGTCGCCGCGCAAATGCTTGGAGGACATCACGTCATAGGCGCCGCCATAAGCTTTGCGTGTGATCACGGTGATTTTGGGCACGGTGCACTCGGCGTAGGCGTAAAGCAGCTTGGCGCCGTGCTTGATGATGCCGCCAAACTCCTGGGACGTGCCGGGCATGAAACCGGGGACATCCACAAAGGTGATGACGGGGATGTTGAACGCATCGCAAAAGCGCACAAAGCGGGCGGCCTTGATGGCGCTTTTGATGTCCAGGCAACCGGCCAACACCAAAGGCTGGTTGGCCACGATGCCCACGGTCTGGCCGTCCATCCGGGCAAAACCGATCAGGATGTTCTTGGCGTAATCGGGCTGCAATTCAAAAAAATCGCCATCGTCCACCGTCTTGACGATAAGCTCCTTCATATCGTAGGCCTTGTTGGGGCTCTCGGGTACCAAGGTGTCCAGGCTCATGTCCAAGCGGTCAATCGGGTCCCCGCTCTTGCGCACCGGGGCCTTCTCGCGGTTGTTGAGTGGCAGGTAGTTGTAGAGGCGGCGCAGCATCAGCAACGCTTGCACATCGTTTTCAAAGGCCATGTCGGCCACACCGCTCTTGGTGGTGTGGGTCAATGCGCCACCCAGTTCTTCGGCCGTGACTTCTTCGTGCGTCACCGTCTTGACCACTTCAGGGCCGGTCACGAACATGTAAGACGTGTCCTTGACCATGAAGATGAAGTCGGTGAGCGCGGGCGAGTACACCGCACCACCGGCCGAGGGCCCCATGATCATGCTGATCTGAGGCACCACACCCGAGGCCATCACGTTGCGCTGGAACACGTCAGCGTAGCCGCCCAAAGACGCCACGCCTTCCTGAATGCGGGCACCGCCTGAATCGTTAAGGCCAATCACGGGCGCGCCGACCTTCATGGCCTGGTCCATGACTTTGCAAATTTTCTCGGCGTGCGTTTCAGACAAGGCGCCGCCGTACACGGTGAAGTCCTGACTGAACACAAACACCAAACGGCCGTTGATCATGCCGTAGCCGGTGACCACGCCATCGCCAGGAATTTTGTTGTCTTGCATGCCGAAGTCGGTGCAGCGGTGCTCCACAAACATGTCCCACTCTTCGAAGCTGCCTTCGTCCAGCAAGACCTCGATGCGCTCACGGGCCGTGAGCTTGCCTTTGGCGTGCTGCGCGTCAATCCGCTTTTGTCCGCCGCCCAAACGGGCCGCAGCGCGCTTTTTTTCCAGTTGCTCAATGATGTCTTGCATGCTTGCTCTCTCTCAAAAATCAGGTGTGGCGCTCGTCAGCGCTTACGGATGGGGACTGCGCGTGAGCAGTCAGTAATTGGCGCGCAGCCGTGGAGGCAGCCAACTGACCAGAAGCGACCTGGTGGCTCAGTTGGGGCAGCAGCGATTGCACGCTGGGCTGCGCCCGGAAGTTGTGTTTCAATCCGGCGTCGATGCGTTCCCACATCCACGACAGAGCTTGTTGTTGACGGCGCAAAGCCAGGCGGCCGCTGGCCGTTTGAAGGGCCCGAAACTCACTGACAGTTGTCCAAAAACTGTCCACGCCCCGACCCAGCAAGGCACTGAGTTGCACCACCTTGGGGTGCCACTGCGTGGTGTCGGCGTGCGCGTGACCCGAGCCCCCATGCATGCCCAAAAGCTGCAAGGCGCTGGTGATCTGCAACTCGGCGCGGGTGGCCGCGATGGCATCGATGTCGGCCTTGTTGATGACCACCAAATCGGCAATCTCCATCACGCCTTTTTTGATGGCCTGCAAATCGTCGCCCGCGTTGGGCAATTGCATCAGCACAAACATGTCGGTCATGTTGGCCACAGCGGTTTCAGACTGGCCCACGCCCACCGTCTCGACAATCACCACGTCGTAACCTGCGGCTTCGCAGACCAACATGGACTCGCGGGTTTTCTCGGCCACGCCGCCCAGCGTGCCGCTGCTGGGGCTGGGGCGGATGTACGCACGCTCGTGCACGCTGAGCAATTCCATGCGGGTCTTGTCGCCCAAAATGGAGCCGCCCGACACGGTGGAAGACGGATCGATGGTCAACACCGCCACGCGGTGGCCTTGGCCGATCAAATACAAACCCAGCGCCTCGATGAAGGTGGACTTGCCCACCCCCGGCACGCCGCTGATGCCCAGACGGAAAGACTGCCCCGTGTGCGGCAGCAGGGCCGTGAGCAGCTCGTCGGCCAGCGCGCGGTGGTCGGTGCGGGTGGATTCGAGCAAGGTAATGGCTTTGGCCATGGCGCGGCGCTGCACAGCAGCGTTGCCGTGCAACAGGCCGTCGAGCAACTGCGCAGGACTCACCCAAGGGCCTTCTTGATCTGTTCCAGCACATCCTTGGCGCTGACCGGGATCGGGGTGCCGGGACCGTAAATGCCCTTGACGCCCGCTTCGTAGAGCATGTCGTAATCTTGGCGAGGAATCACGCCGCCCACGAACACGATGATGTCGTCGGCGCCTTGCTTTTTGAGCTCGGCGATGATGGCGGGCACCAGGGTTTTGTGGCCAGCGGCCAAGGTGCTCACGCCCACGGCATGCACGTCATTTTCAATCGCTTGGCGGGCGCACTCTTCGGGGGTCTGGAACAGCGGGCCCATGTCCACGTCATAACCCAAATCGGCAAACGCGGTGGCCACCACTTTGGCGCCCCGGTCGTGACCGTCTTGGCCCAGTTTGGAAATCATCACACGGGGGCGGCGGCCTTGCACGTCCGCAAAAGCGGCGATGTCGGCTTTGAGCTGGTTCCAGTATGCCATGGTGTCTCCCACGTTGTCGCCGTCGTCGTAGGCGGCGGCGTAGACGCCGGTCACCTTTTGCGTGTCGGCGCGGTGGCGGCCAAAGGCTTTTTCCAAAGCGTCGGAAATCTCACCCACTGTGGCGCGCAGGCGCACGGCCTGAATGGACAGGTCGAGCAGGTTGCCCTGGCCCGATGCAGCTGCTGCGCTCAGCGCATCCAACGCGGCTTGCACCTTGGCGCTGTCGCGGTGGGCGCGGATTTTGGCCAAGCGCTCGATCTGACCGTCTCGCACGCGCACGTTGTCAATCGACAAAGTCTCGATCGGCTCTTCCTTGGCCAGCTTGTATTTGTTGACCCCCACGATCACGTCTTTGCCCGAATCGATGCGGGCTTGCTTTTCTGCGGCGGCCGCTTCGATCTTGAGCTTGGCCCAGCCGCTGCCCACCGCCTGGGTCATGCCGCCCATGGCCTCGACCTCTTCGAGGATGGCCCAAGCTTTGTCGGCCATCTCTTGCGTCAGGCTCTCCATCATGTACGAACCGGCCCAGGGGTCGATCACGTTGGTGATGTGGGTTTCTTCTTGGATGATGAGCTGGGTGTTGCGGGCGATGCGCGAAGAAAACTCGGTGGGCAAGGCGATGGCCTCGTCAAACGAGTTGGTGTGCAGCGATTGCGTGCCGCCAAACACCGCCGCCATCGCTTCGATGGTGGTGCGCACCACGTTGTTGTAGGGGTCTTGTTCGGTGAGCGACCAGCCCGAGGTTTGGCTGTGCGTGCGCAGCATCAGGCTCTTGGGGTTTTGGGCGTCAAAGCCCTTCATGATGCGGCACCACAACAAGCGGGCCGCACGCATCTTGGCAATCTCCAGATAGAAGTTCATGCCCACCGCCCAGAAGAAGGACAAGCGGCCCGCAAACGCGTCCACGTCCATGCCCTTGGCAATGGCGGTCTTCACATACTCCTTGCCATCGGCCAGGGTGAAGGCCATCTCCAGCGCCTGGTTGGCCCCGGCTTCTTGCATGTGGTAGCCCGAGATCGAGATCGAGTTGAACTTGGGCATGTGTTGGGCCGTGTACTCGATGATGTCGCCGATGATCTTCATCGACGGCTCGGGCGGGTAGATGTAGGTGTTGCGCACCATGAACTCTTTCAGAATGTCGTTCTGAATGGTGCCGCTCAATTGGTCTTGCGCAACGCCTTGTTCTTCGGCCGCCACCACGTAGCCTGCCAACACCGGCAGCACCGCGCCGTTCATGGTCATGGAGACCGACACTTTGTCCAAGGGTATTTGGTCGAACAAGATCTTCATGTCTTCGACCGAGTCAATCGCCACACCGGCTTTGCCCACATCGCCCTCGACACGCGGGTGATCCGAGTCGTAACCCCGGTGCGTGGCCAAGTCGAATGCGACCGACACACCCTGCCCGCCTGCGGCCAAGGCCTTGCGGTAAAAAGCGTTGGATTCTTCGGCGGTGGAAAAACCCGCGTACTGCCGGATCGTCCAGGGGCGTACCGCGTACATGGTGGCCTGCGGGCCGCGCAGGAAGGGCTCAAAGCCCGGCAGCGTGTTGGTGTAGGGCAAATTGGCCGTGTCGGCGGCGGTGTACAAAGGCTTGACCACGATGCCGTCGGGCGTCTTCCAGTTCAGGGCGTTCACATCGCCGCCGGGGGCCGACTTGACCGCCGCTTTTTGCCAGGCTTGCAGGTTGGAAGCATTGAATTCAAAGGATTGGGACGACATGGCGGAGCACTTTCGAGACAAAAAATTGGCGAGAACAGATTTTGGGGCTTGCAGCCGCAGATCTGCTGACAGATTTTGTGATTCATAATTATTGATGCAGAATATTTTAACCGGCTTACAATCCCGGATCGCTGCCCACAGTCAAAATCTGCCGGGCATCCTGCTCAACCCCTTTCTGAACGATGTCAGCCCAGTCCCTCGCCCCGCGCGCCCTGTACGAAGAAGTCGCTGAACTGTTGCGACAGCGTATTTTTGCGCGCGAATTGGAGGCGGGCAGCTGGATCGACGAGTTGCGCATTGCCCAGGCGCTGGGCATCAGCCGCACCCCTTTGCGCGAAGCCCTCAAAGTGTTGGCCGCCGAAGGCTTGGTGACCATGAAGGTGCGCCGCGGCGCTTATGTGACTGATGTGTCTGAAAAAGACCTGCGTGATGTGTATCACCTGCTGTCTTTGCTGGAGTCGGACGCGGCCCGCGTTGTCGCCAGCAGCGCGAGCGAGGATCAGTTGGCGCAAATACAGGCGCTTCAAAAAGACTTGGTCGCGGCTGTGAATGACCGGGACCTGTTTTTTTCGCTCAACGAAAACTTCCACATGCTGCTGCTGTCCATTGCCGACAACCGTTGGCGCGACCAGATGGTGGCCGACTTGCGCAAGGTCATGAAGCTGAACCGACACCACTCATTGCTCAAAGAGGGCCGAATCGCCCAGTCGCTGGCCGAACACCAAAGCATTGTGCAAGCCCTGCTGACACGCCAGCCTGAACTGGCAGCGCAACGCATGGCCGCTCACTTTGCGAACGGCTTGCAAGCGGCGCAATAACAGCCCATGCAGCCCCGCCCTCACAGCGCGTGTTGGGCTGCTGCGTTATGCAGGGCGCTTGAATGCCATCACCAAACCCACACCTGACAAAATCAAGAGCCCGCCCACCAGGTGGTGCCAACCCATGGGCTCGTTCAGCAGCAACCATGCCGCCAGACCGGCATACAGCGGCCCCAAATAAAAGCGTGACCGCCACGCGGCTGGTACCCAAAATCTTCTGCGTCCACCCGTAAATCCAATAGGCTCCCAGGCCGGGCACGACAGCCGTCAGGAGGATCAAGCCACAGGCGGCCTGACTCAGCGGGGGCGTCTCGACCGAGGCCAACTCCCAAAGCGCAAAGGGCAAGAGCACCACCACGCCGCCCATGCAAATAGTGGCCAGGCGCGCCGTAGCACCCAAGGGACTGTGCCATTTTTTCTGCAACAAGGCGTATGCCGCCCAAGCAATGGCGGCGGCCACGATCCAGAGGTCACCGGCCACCAGTTGCACCTGCGTCAAATGTGACCAGTCGCCGCGCACCACCACATGGGCCACACCCAGCAGGGCCATCGCCACACCCAGCATTTGCCGTTTGCTGAAAGTCTCCCCCAACCACAGCACCGAGCCCACAGCGATCATGATCGGCGATGTGGCATAAATCAGGGAGATGTTCATGGCGCTGGTGCTTTGACCCGCGATATAGACCCAAGCGCCACAAATCCACATGCCGCAAGCGCCCAAAATCAAGGCTTGGTAGCCATTGGCCAGCACCCAATGGCGCATACGCCACAGCTCTTGACGCGCCAACAGGGTGAGGACCAAACCCGCCAAACTCCAACGCCCCAAGGCCAGCACATGGGGCGCGACCACCCCTGGCGCGAGGCGGGCGGCCACTTGATTGACTGTCCACAGCAGCGGCGTTAGCCAAATCAGCACCAGGGCGATGCGGGTGTGCGCGGCCAAGCGCTGGGCTTCAATAGGCATCAACTGGCTTTTCAGCGCCACGGGCCAAAGCCTCGCGCGCCAACGCCCAGACTTGGCGCGGTGGCAGCGGCTTGAGTTTGTGGTCGCTCCAGGTCTGACGCCAATACCGGCTGCCGCGCTCGCCGTGGTAAAGCCCCAGCATGTGGCGGGCAATCGCATACCAAGGACAGCCGTCTTCGGCAAAGGCGCGTTCCATGTAGACAACCATGGCCTCCTCGACCCCTTCGCGGGTGGGCAAGGCATGGGTGTCGCCAAAAAATTCAGCATCCCAGGTGGTGAGCAGCCAGGGGTTGTAGTAGGCCTCGCGGCCGATCATGACCCCATCTGCATGCTGCAAGTGCGATGCAATCTCGGCATTGGTTTTGATGCCGCCGTTTACCGCAATGGTCAAGGCGGGAAAGTCTTTTTTCAGCTGGTAAGCCAGCTCGTAACGCAGCGGCGGGATTTCGCGGTTTTCTTTGGGGCTCAAGCCGTCCAGCCAAGCGTTGCGGGCATGCACGATGAACACCTCGCAACCGGCTTCGCTCACCGTGCCGACAAAGTCGCGCACAAAGTCGTAACGCTCGATCTTGTCGATGCCAATGCGGTGCTTGACCGTGACCGGCACATCCACCACATCCCGCATGGCTTTCACGCCGTCGGCCACGGTGCGCGGCTCGTTCATCAAACATGCGCCAAACGCGCCGCGCTGCACCCGGTCTGAGGGACAGCCGCAGTTGAGGTTGATCTCGTCATAACCCCATGCCTGACCCAACTTGGCGGCATGGGCCAAGTCGGCCGCATCGCTGCCGCCCAGTTGCAGCGCCACAGGGTGTTCCTCCACATTGAAGCGCAAATGCCTTTGCGTGCTGCCATGGCGCAAAGCGCCTGTGGTCACCATCTCGGTATAAAGCAAAGTGTGACGGGTCAGCAGCCGGTGGAAAAAACGGCAATGTCGATCCGTCCAATCCATCATGGGGGCGCAACTCAGTCTCCAAGGCGAATATGTCATTGAAAATCTTTTAAGGTCAGCAACTTAAGATATTTATTAAATTTGTCTAAATTTGACGAATTACTCTTAATTATCCAGTTTTGTTTGTCGCGTTAGGAGTCGTTCGGAGTGAGTTGAAAAATTGGGTGGATTTCTTCTAAGCAGTCACACCTATTGCAGCCCAAAGTCATATTGGCGCCAACAATCGAGGCGTTTGGCTACTGATTTGGGGGGATGCCAAGCCTCCGTCACACTGATGAAGCAACGAATTAACCAGTAGGTCTATTTCAGACCACGCTCAATGACTTGAGTCTCGCCAGTTCTTCAGCCCCCACGCCGAACTCACCAAACACCTCCTCATTGTGCTCGCCCACCCCTGGTCCACTGCGTGGCGTGACTGAAGTGTGATTTGAAAAACGTGGGACCACGCAAGGTGCGGCCAGTTGGCCTAAGTCCGGATCAGGCAATTGGATCAGGGCATTTCGTGCCTGCACATGCGGATCGGCCACCAAGTCTTCAATGGAATAAACCTTGCTGTGCGGCACTTCGTAGCATGTCAGGATGTCTTGGATCTCAGCAAGCGGCAAGCTAAGGCACCAATCGGCAACGATACCATCCACCTCGTTGCTGTGTAGCAGGCGAGAGGCCGAGGTTGCCAGCCTGTCACCTTCCAGCAAATCAGCGCGACCCATGGCGTCAAAGATACGTCGATACGTGGTGCCGCTGGTGCCTACGATCGTTAACCATTGACCATCTTTTGTTGCAAAGATATTGGACAAAGCAGAATAGGTGGCACGGGCACCCGTGCGCTCTCGGACAATTTGTTGATGTTGGTACTCTACTGGCAGTGGATCCAGCATGCGCATCAACGCTTCAGTTGCAGCAAGATCGATCTCGCAACCGCGATGTGCGGTAGATGTGTTGCGAGCACGATCTGCCAGTGCCGAGGCAATTGAAAACGCGCCAAACAGTCCCGCTATCACATCACCCAGAGGGTAGTTCATGTGTTGTGGCGATCGCCCGCTCTCACCCGTCAGGTGGGCGAATCCGCTCATGGCCTCGAAGATTCGCGCAAAGCCGGGACGGCGCGCATAAGGACCTGTCTGGCCAAAACCTGTCAGACGAAGAACGATAAGGTCTGGGTTATGTGCATGGAGCGTTTCCAGGTCAAGACCCCATCGGTCCAGAGTGCCAGTTCGAAAGTTTTCTACCAATACGTCATAACTTGGCAGCATTTTAAGCAGCAGTGCCCGCCCCTCGGGCTTGCGCACGTCCAGGGTGATACCGCGTTTACCGCGGTTGGTCACTTTCCAGAATAGAGAATGTTTACCCATCACGGGCAACATATGTCGCAGCGTGTCGCTGCCATCTGGCAGTTCAAGTTTAGTCACCTCTGCACCCATGTCACCGCACAAGGTCGCAGCGAACGGTGCCGCCACTACAGTGGCCATGTCGAGGATGCGTATTCCCTGCAGTGGGCCGCTACGGGATGGTGTTTTGACAGTCATGGCTTGATTCAATCGGCTTTGATTTTGTTGTCTTTCACGATCTTGGTCCAGGTCGTGATTTGTTCTCGCAAATAGACACCAAATTGTTCGGGATTGTTGGCAACCACTTGGTATCCCATGTCATAGAGTTGCTTACTTGTGGCCGGGTTAGTGATCGCCTTTTTCATTGCAGCGTGAATTTTTGCAATCACACCTGCCGGCGTCTTAGCCGGCAACATCAGTCCAAAGGTGGCGGCCGCTTCCATACCTGGAAATCCTGCCTCGGCAAGCGTTGGCACATCGGGCAGGAGTGGCGATCGTTCGCTTGACAGGATGGCCAAGGCACGCACCTTACCTGCTTTTACTTGGGCACCGGAGGGGATGATGGCGTCAATCGCCACAGGTAATTGACCACCCATTAAATCCGCCAGTGCGGGCGCACTGCCTTTATATGGAATGTGCTCCATTTCGATGCCGATACGCGCCTTCAGTAACTCGCCTGCAAGGTGTCCGATGCTGCCCGTGCCAGCGCTCGCGTAACTCAGGCCACCCTTTTGCAGTTTGCTCAGTGCCACGAGTTCTTTTACATTTTTTGCATTCACCGATGACCCCACAAGCAACAAAGCTGGGTTGTTCACCAACAGTGAAACGGGTGCAAGGTCCTTCAAAGGGTCATAAGGAGTTTTTATACCCAGTGCCGTGTTAAGGTAGATCGGTGCACCTACAGCGAGAATCACGTGGCCGTCGGGCTCAGCGCGCACCACGGCTTCAGTAGCAGAGATGGTTCCAGCTCCAGGTCTGTTTTCGACCACGATAGCCTGCCCCAAAGCTTCACTCATGCCAGGGGCGATAGCGCGCATGACTAAATCGGTACCGCCACCAGCCGCATAAGGCACGATAAGGCGAATAGTTTTAATGGGGAAATTGTCCACGCCGCTTTGCGCAAAAGCAGATCCAACAAAGCCAAAAGCCACAGTGGCAATCCACAATAGCGATCGCAAATAAACAACTCTCATGGTACTTTTCTCCAAAAGTTAAATTGCGAGGATGAAAACATTCAATAAAGTCAAGCCACTGTCAACGCCGGCCCAGACTGGTCTGCAGCAGTCGTACCAAGTTCAACAGGCGGGGTCCAATCTGCTTTTCTAGCACATCTGGTTGCAGATAAAACTGGGCCACTGCGCAGTTCATGACGAGCAGTTCATCATCCACCATGAAGCCCAAAGGTACAGAGATAGCGACCATGCCAGCGCCCGGTGAAGGCACAATGCAAAAGCCATTGTTTTGAAATGCCTTACGCGAAGCGATAAGTTGCTTGCGCCATACGGGCCAGGCTTGCGCATCACGTGCTTTCAACACATCTTCAATTTCTTTGCGTTCTCTATCGCTGGTGGCGCAGTAGTAGGCATGTCCCAACGAGGTATCAGAAAATTGTCGGATTGCCCCCACGTCTGGACGGCCTGATGGTGCATTTTTGTCAACACAACTTTCAATCAGCACCATGTGGTCGCCTCCACGCATAGCCAAGGAGACTGCACCCCGAGCGAAATCAGCTAGCTCTTGCATGTGCGGGCGCGCGAGTTGGCGAACGCCCAACTGACAGAGCAATGGATAGCCAAAGGACAGTACCCCTGCTGCCAGGCGGTAACGCGCTGTCTGTTCGTGATATTTCAAATAGCCCAGCAGCGCGAGCGTGCGCGTCAAGCGAACAACTGTAGGTCGTCCTATACCCGTGCGTTGCGAAATTTCACGGTTACCAAGGGATGGCGTGGCCGCATCGAAAGCACGCAGCACCTCCAATCCTTTGGCCAGCGTATAGGCGAACTGGGGGTCCTTGACCTCCTCTACCTCGGGGAGTACTTGACCAGCAGCATGGATGGATGGATGCAGCATAGCGCTTGATTTTGCATTTGGCTTGACTTACAGTCAACCAATTTAAAAAATTATTTATTTAACTGTCTGATATCTAGTCAGATAAGCTGCCTTGTATTTTTGAAAGAGCTGGAGAAATTGCCTATGTCGAACCGTAAAAACCTACAAACTCGCTTGAGCAAACGCCTTGGCATTGCCCAGCCCATATTTGGCTTTGCGCACGACCCTGCAGTGGTTGCGGCCATCTGTTGTTCCGGCGGCTACGGCGTTCTGGGTGCAACACGACACACACCTGAGGAAATTGAGCATGAACTTGCATGGATAAGGCGCCAAGTGGGGGCTCGACCATTTGGTGTCAATCTCGTATTGCCCACAGGCATGCCAGAAACCAACGATCGCGAGGCCATCGAAGCCCAACTGCCGGAAATACACAGAAATTTTGTACGTGGAATTCAGGAAAAATACGGCGTTCCAGCAGCAACTCAGGCCGGCATGCGCTCGCGGTTTGTACGGTCCGAAGAAGTTGCGCAACAGCAACTGGAGGTCATCATGCGCTCAGACGTCAACATGCTGGCTTGTGGTATCGGCTCGCCCATGGATGTGATCGAGCGTGCCAAGGCTTGCGGGAAACTTGTGCTGGCCTTGGTGGGTTCACCCAAGCATGCGCGCGCTGCCTTGGCAAAACCTATTGATATTTTGGTCGCTCAAGGTTACGACGCCGGTGCGCACACGGGCGTTATTGGCACTTATTCCTTGGTGCCACAGATTGTTGACATGGCCGGTGATGTGCCTGTGCTGGCCGCAGGCGGTGTCGCCACAGGGCGCCATTTGGTGGCCGCACTGGCCATGGGCGCTCAGGGTGTGTGGATGGGTACGGCCTGGTTAACCACCTCAGAACATCACATGCAAGACGCGTTGCGCCAGAAGCTGTTGACAGCCGGCAGCGACGACACTGTCATCTCACGCGCCGACAGCGGAAAGACACTGCGCCAGATTCGCACCGCTTGGTCCGAGGAATGGGCAGCCCCTGGGGCGCCAACGCCGCTGAAGATGCCGCTGCAAGACATATTGGTCGGCGACCTGCTCGGCGCCATCGACGAACACGAAATCCAACCGCTGATGCACCACCCAGCAGGTCAGAGCATTGCGTATTTCAACGAAGTACGCAGCGTGGCTGAAGTCATGAAGGACATCGTAGACGAAGCCTGCGACAGTCTGGAAGGTCTGGGTGACCAGTTCAACAGTTGAGGGTGGACAGCACCTCTTGCGTGTGTTCCCCGAGTGCCGGCAAACGGCCTGCCCGGCGTTCAACGCCACACAGGCTCATCGGCAGGCTCGGCACACGGATAGGGATGCGGTCCGGTGCAGTGACTTCCACAAACAGGTCTGATGACACACCGGCTTGACCTGCTTTGACTTCGGCCATGGTGCGGATGGCCCCTGCCACCACACCCGCCGAGGTGAGCATGTCGCATACTTGGCCGGACGTCATGTGCGACATCGCATGGCTCAAAACGTCCATCAGCGCGGGTCGATTTTCCACGCGTCCTGCACTCTCGAGAAAGCGGGGGTCCAGGGCCAGCTCTGGCTTGCCGATCGCGGTGCACAACTTGGCAAAGTGATCCTGAGTGTAGGCCGAGACCACAATCATGCCGTCTGCAGTGCGGACCACATCGGCCGCTGGCGCGGCATTGGGCTGAATATTGCCTTGTCGCCGCGGCATGCGCCCAGTCAAGTGGTACTCGGTCCAGGCATTGGCCATGGCCGAGACCGCCACATCGATCAGCGACACATCGACCAGTCCGCCGCGCCCGGTGACGCCACGTCGCACCAATGCAGCCAGCACGCCGTTGCTCAGAACCTGGGAAGCCATCACATCCACCACAGTGAATCCAACGCGAGTGGGATCGCGGTCGGCATCACCGTTGAGGCTCATCATGCCGCTCTCGGCTTGAGCCGCAATGTCAAAGCCCGGGCGCATGCTGGCTGTGCCTTGCTGGCCGAAGCCGCTGACTTGACCATAAACCAGACGGGGTGCCATGGCCATCAGGCGCGCGGCGCCTAAGCCCTGGCGCTCCATGGTGCCTGGGCGTGCGTTTTGTAGCACCACGTCGGCGCTACAGGCCAGCGCCAGCGCCTGTTGTCGATCGACCTCGCTGCGCAGGTCGAGTACCACCGAACGTTTGCCACGGTTGTAGGCACTGAACATCGGACCATAGGCATCACCGGCCCATCCGACATAACGGGCGGCGTCACCGGAAATGGACTCGACTTTGATCACCTCGGCGCCCAGATCGCCCAGCATCTGCCCTGCGGCCGGGACGGCAATGTACTGGCCAAACTCGACCACCCTGAGGCCCTGCAAGGGTGGTATTTCTGATGGGTCTTGTGTCGTCATGCTGCTTGAAGTGTGGATGGGTGATCAGTGAAGCGCTTTAACGGCCTTGAAACACCGGTTTTCGCTTTTCAAGAAAGGCCTTCGCACCTTCCTTAAAGTCTTCGCTGGCGAACAGGCCTGGGCCATTGTCCATTTGGAATTGCAGTGCCTGCTCTATTGACATTGGCGCCTGTCGCAGCCCGGCCTTGATGCGCCCATAGGCGCGTGTTGGACCCTGGGCAAAGCGCCCAGCCAAGGCCATCGCAGCAGACAAGGCTGGGCCTTCACTGACAAAGTCATCGGCAAGTCCGATGGCCAGCGCTTCGGCACCGCGCACTTCCTTGCCCAACAGCATCATTCGGCGTGCACCTGCAGCGCCAAGGCGTGATGGCAAAGACCAAAACAATCCGGCATCGGGCATGGCGCCCACACGAACAAAGGCGCTACAGAATGCAGCCGACTCGCCAGCCACGATCCAGTCGCAGCAGGTGGCCAGACCTAAGCCTGCACCGAAGGCCGGACCGTCCACTGCGGCGATAACCAATTTGTCGCACAGAGCAATGCGACGGTAAAGCCAGGTGTTTGTGTTCATTTGCGCGCGCACCTGGGCTTCGGACTGCGACGACAAGTCTTGAAGGTTACCGCCTGACGAAAATGCGCCACCAGCGCCAGTGAGGACCGCGCAGCGAAGCTCTGGCTCGCGCTCCAGTTGATCCAAGGCAGCAAGCATGCCTTCCACGACCCCCTTGGCCGACAGGGAATTGCGCGCCTCAGGCGCATTGATAACGATTTGCATCACGCCCTTCGCGGCGGTCACAATCACTGCTGATGAAGTTGTCTCAGACGATTCCACTGGATGTTGCATGTGTAGACCCCTTGTTATGGTTTGCGGTTTTCAACTGTTCACTTTTCCGCGCATGCATCACAGGGCTGTCGAGTGACGAACGGGCCACTCGTTCCAGGTGAAATGTGGCATCGCCGTATAGGTTGGCAGCCAACGCCAAGCGCTTTACATAGGCCCCGACCTCATATTCCTGTGTCATGCCAATCGCGCCATGCAGTTGCACAGACTCTTCCCAGACATGGTGCGCCACTTGCGCCACAAAGGCTTTGGTGGCGGCCACGTAGCGACGCTTCACCGCGGCAGCGTCGCTGCCCGTGTCGTCATAAAGGCTGGCAGTCATCCGCATGAGTGAACGTGCTTCTTCGATCTCCACATACACATCGACCAACCGATGCTGCACCACCTGGTTGGCAGCAATCGGTTTGCCAAATTGACTCCGTGTGCCCAGGTACTCGCGGGTGATGGCAAAGGCCCGCGCCATCGCGCCCACAGTGTCGGCGCAGTGCGCCAAAGTGGCTCGATCCAGCGCCGCCTCAAGATGACCCAGTACCTCATGTCGTTCACCACGGCACAGTAGCGTTGCACCGGTTGCCGCATGCATCGACAGTTCGGCCGCGCCTTGTCCGTCGAACAGGGTCTGTGCAAAAAGTTGCTGCCCTGGCCCGCCCGCAGGTAACAAAAAAATCCCTAGGTCCTTGCTGCCACTGATGCAGGCGCTCACCAGCAGGCCATCAGCGCCGCTTGCGCCCAGCACCAGAACTTTCTTGCCATCAATAATCCATTCGGCTCCGTCTTGTGTGGCTCGCGTGTTCACCTCGGTCAAGTCAAAGCGTGCACCTGGCTCCCATGCGGCCAGCGCTAAGCGTTTGCTGCCGACGGCCAACGCGGGCAACCAGTCTTCTCGAACCACCTGGGGCGCGACGTCTGCCAGGAGCATGCCAGCGAGCACAGCGGATGCAATGTAAGGCGCATTCAGCACCTCACGACCCAGTTCTTCGGCCAGCGCACAGATGTCAGCCATCGAACCGCTCAAACCGCCAAAGGCCTCGGGCACGGGCAGCGCCATCCAACCCAAATCCGCCATCTCGGCCCATTTGGCCACTTCAGGGGCTTGGCCATCGGTCTGGTGAGGGAGGGACTTTGAGGTATTACTGCGATTGAGGAAATTGCGCGCACTGTCGGCCAGCATCTCCTGCTGCGCGTCCAAGGTGTAAGCACTCATAAGGCAAGGACCTGTTTGGCCAAAATATTGTGTTGAATTTCGCTGGAGCCACCGGCAATGGTGAAGCCGCGCGACAGAAACCGCCGAGACGAAGCGGTACCAGCGATCGAATCCTGCGGGTCAGCGCCCGCCTGGGAAAGCAGCCAAGCATTGTCGAGTGGCATGGCTTCGGGGCCGAGTGCGTCCACGATCAGCTCTTCCCAAAGTTGGATCAGGCGACTGCCGCGCAACTTGAGCATTGAAACTTCTGCGCCAATGGGTTCACCGGCCTGAGCGCGTTCAATGAAGCGTCCTGCATTGGCTTCCAACGCCATGAGTCGGCAGTCGAGTTGTGCAAACCGTTCACGAAACCACGGCCGCTCAGTCAGTGGGCGACCTGCCTCACGGCGACTGTTGGCCACAGCGAGCGCCCGGGCGCGCCGGCGCTTGTTCTCGCCAATGCGTGCGAGTTTCAAGCGCTCGAATTCGAGCAGTGACTTGGCAATAGTCCAGCCCCGGTTTTCTTCGCCAATGCGCAAGGAAACGGGCACTTCTACCTGATCAAGAAACACTTCATTGAACACCGCCCAGCCATGGGTGCCAACGATAGGCCGCACAGTGATGCCCGGACTTTTCATGTCAATCAATAAAAAACTGATGCCTTGCTGGGCCCGGGCTTCGCGGTCGGTGCGCACCAAACAGAACATCCAGTCGGCGTACTGCGCACCCGATGTCCAGATCTTGGAGCCGGTAACGACGTAATGGTCAGCCACCAACTCGGCTCGCGTGGTCAGCGATGCCAAATCGGAGCCTGCATTGGGCTCGGAGTAGCCCTGACACCACCATTGCTGCCCGGAAGCGATATCCGGCAAAAAGCGCTTCTGCTGTGCCGGATTACCATATCTTTGCAGCACTGGGCCGATCATGTCGAAGGTGATCGCGTTGAGCTCGGGTGCGTCGCCCAGCGCCATCTCTTCGTCAAACACCATCTGCTGCATCACGCTGAAACCCTGGCCACCCCACTCCACTTGCCAGTGGGGAACGAGCAGACCATGGCTGGCCAAAATGGCGTGCCATGCATGCATGCGCTCACGATCGACCTGTCGGCCCTCGCGCACGGTCTGACGGATGTCGTTGGGCAAATGCGCGGCGACGAAGCTATGGATGCTTTGTCGAAAAGCGCTGAGTTCGGGTGTATCCCACATGTCGATCTTTCAAATCTTCAAAGGCTCAGGCGACAAGGCCCTTACTAAGAGCTCTTTTGGCAATGGCCGAGCGATGCACTTCGGAAGCACCGTCGTAGATGCGAAATGGCCTGAGCATGCGCAGGATCATCGACAGCGGCAGATCCTCGGAGATGCC
>Ga0114964_10000307_pt1 | contig 37956 bp, 54 predicted proteins | sample C_131016_MF_Meta_FD_92638 | JGI IMG/M metagenome (GOLD analysis project Ga0114964, IMG submission 92638) | Freshwater microbial communities from Lake Croche, Canada to study carbon cycling - C_131016_MF_MetaG | ecosystem: Environmental > Aquatic > Freshwater > Lake | place: Lake Croche, Canada...
AGTTGCTAACCTACGTAAGAACAACGTAGCAACATTCAATGGTATGTACAAGGGTCTAATCCACCCAGATGCTTCATACGATTTCCGTGGCGCGACTGGTGGAACAAACTGGTCAGACCCACATGTTTACTCTGATCCATCAGGTATCTACAATGGCGTAATCGGTAACTTCCAGGGCGTACAGTTCATGGAAACACCACGCGCACCATTCTTCTCTGACGGTGGAACAAACACATGGACAATCTCAACAATCACAGTATCTACAAATACTGCTTCTTTGACATCTTCAGCAGTTCACGGGCTTGCAGTTGGTGACACAGTAACAATCTCAGGCGGTACTGCTACTTCTGGTACAGGTTCAACTTCACAGGTTGGCTTCAATGCTCAGTTCACAGTTCTTGCTATTACATCAACAACAATCTTTACAGTTGACATCACAGGTAAGACAGCAACATGTAACGTAGGTACTTCACTTGCTCTTGTTGCTGCTTCAGTTGACGTTTACGGAACACTCGTAATGGGTCGCCAGGCACTTGCTAAGGCGTTCTCAACAGGTGGCGGATACGGCGAACAAGCTGTTATCGTTGACGTTCCTGTTATTGATACATTGCGTCGTTTCACAGGTATTGGTTGGAAGCACTTCGTCGGATATGCACCATTCCGTCAAGTTGCTCTTTACCGCATTGAGTCTGGTTCTTCAATCGGTCAATAACCAATAAGTTAGGGGGGTGAGATGCTTATACCTTTCTCATCTCATCCCCCGCTTTACCTTTAAGGAGTAGCAATGGCAATCTTGTTTACACCCCCATCAAGAGTGATGGTTCCGGTGGTGACTCCAAATGTTCCTAAAGAACAGCAACGCCCATTTGCCTATTTCAAACCGTCTATCCCACGCGGTATAAATGTGTGGATCAATACAAACAATGAAGTCTCTGAGACTCAACCGCCTCTATGGGAAGCGCGTACCGTAACTGATGCGAGTGGCAATATCCTCAGCGTCACCCCTGGCGTTAAACAAGTTTATTATGGTGGTCGTACTTACACGATTACGCAAAGCGAGAAGGATGTACTTGTCGCAGCAGGATACGCCGATAATATCGTTGGCTGATACAATCGCCTAATGAGAGAGGGAAATGCAATGGAGATAAACCACAACGACCACCGTTACTCAGGTGAATTTGTCGAGGGTTGTTTCGTCTGCAAAATCTCTACTATTTCTTTTGGAACAGGAACGATGCCTACACGCCATCCTGGATCCGCGCAGGTAGAAGCCCGTGAGAAGCGTTGGGCAAAAGATATGCCAGCCTACAAGCGCCTTCGTCAGCAAGGTTTGCAACCTAAGACTATTGATGGAGCAGCACATATTGAAGCAAAGGCTGAAACAAGATTTGAAGTTGAAAGTGGTCAGGTTCTTCCTGGTCAAGCAAAGAAAATTGAAACTGCTGTAAGCGCGATTGAGTCCATTACGGGCAAGAGCGTTTATAGCCCTGACACGACTCCGGTGAATCTATGACAATAGGAAATGATTGGTTAGCACAAACTCGTTCATACTTAATGAGTGGTTATGCAGAGAACCGCAACAAGTTAGCTACTGATTACACCAAAGGTGGAACGACACTTACTTTCAAATACCCACTAGAAGGAATCCGCGCTGGTTCTCGTCTTTGCATTGGAACAAATACTTTCTATGTGTGGTCAGTCGATGGTTTAACTGCTGAAGTTTCTTCTGGTGAAGATGCCTCAACTGATGCGTCTGCTCTTACAGGTTCACTCGTTCGTGTTGCACCACGCTTTACTGATGATGAGATTTGGAAGCAGTTGTCTAATGACCTTGCTGACCTATCATCACCCGCTAATGGTTTGTTTGCTATTAACGATGTTGACCTTACTTACAATGCAACTATCAATGGCTATGACCTTGGACCTGTTGCCGATCAACTTCTATCTATCTATGAAGTTAAGTACCTTACTCCTGGACCACAACTTGATAATCCACGCATCAAGACAAATGGATACCGTCTAAACCGCAATGCTATTTCTACACAGTTCCCATCAGGAATTTCTATGCAAATGTTTGAACCTGCCTACCCTGGTTACAATGTTCGCGTTGTATATCGCTCTGGATTTGTTATGCCAAGTACACCACTTGCCAATGTTTCCTCAACTGGACTTCTTCAATCGGCTTATGACTTGCCACCAATCGGTGCTGCAATTCGTTTGATGGAAGGTAGAGAAATCAAGCGTAACTTCACAGAAGGTCAGGGAGATACTCGTCGTGCTGGTGAAACACCACCAGGAGCAATTCTCCAATCCTCACGCGGTTTGATGCAAATGAGAGCGTCTCGTATTACAGCAGAAGCAGCGAAACTGGAAGCACTCTATCCAAACTTTAGGTCGTAATTGTGACTGAGAAAATTGTTAAATATGATACGCCGATTTATGACCCATCACCGGCGTTCTTCGCAGGCACAGCAACTTCAGGATTAACTCCCTGGCCTTTCCCTATTTCTCTCGGTGGTCACTACTACGGAGTGCAATGGGATTCAACAGCCATCGGTGTATGGGGAGCAAAGTTCAAGCGTACCTCTTTGCCATTACTTCGTACACAGGCAGATAACTCCAATACTCCAGGTGAGCAGTCAATCTCCCCTGAACAGTTCTGGCGCAGAAGCCAAGACACTTGGCAGTTTGGTCAAGGTCAAGTTCACTTAGACCGTTCTAACTCTGAGATTCGTCGCTATAACTACAGCAATGGAATTGATCCTTGGACTCCTTGGCAACTTAAACTTCTCAACGATGTGACCAATGTTTACTCAACAAGCAATACCGGACTTCATTGTCAGACTGTTGGTTCTTATGTTTATATCATTGACGGTGGAACTGTTAAGTTCTCAAGTGGCGCTCTATCCTCATGGACAACTGTTGCCCCATCAGGTTCTCCATCAGGGGCAGTAGATTTTACAACTGATGGTTACAACATTTGGGAAGCACGTGGTACTAGCGATGTATACACTTCAACAATAGCTGGAACTACTTCTGCTTCCTACGCTACTTCATCTAAGACAATCAACCTTGTTCGCTTCTGTAAGTCACGCCTTATGGCTGCATCTAGCGATGGCATCCTTTATAACATTATCAAATCAGGACCACTCACCGGTACAGATATTCTTCTGGATCTAACTGCTCGCAATATGCAATGGGTAGATATTGTCGGTGGTCAGTCTCAGATTTATGCAGCAGGATATTCAGGAGATAAATCCTATATCTATCGCACAGCAATCCTTGCTGATGGAACCGCTCTTGCTACTCCAATCATTGCAGGACAACTTCCTGATGGCGAGATTGTTCGTTCTCTTGGCGAATATATGGGCTATATCTTTATCGGCTCAGACCTTGGCTTTAGATTCTGTACTGTCAATTCAGATGGCTCACTCACCATCGGAGCCTTGATTAAGACCCCTGCTCCTGTCTATTGCTTTGAAGGTCAAGACCATTATGTCTGGTATGGACTTTCTAACTACGATGAGAACACAGGTTTAGGTCGCATTGACCCTACCAACTTTAATGGAACTCTTATCCCTGCCTATTCACCAGACTTGATGGTTCAGGGAACTGATGCTGCCCCTGCAACGGGAACTGTTGGTTCAGTTGGAACTTTTGGAAGCAAGCGCATTTTCAGCGTTGATGGAAAAGGAATCTACCTAGAGGCAAGTACCCCTGTTGCTTCAGGTTACTTTGTTTCAGGTGTTATCTCCTATGGAATCTCTGACCCTAAAGTGGCGATGTATGTGGATGTTAAGCATGAGCCATTGGTCGGTTCAGTAACAGTAGGAATCGTTGCCGATAGGGATGATTCAGATGTTGATATTGAGAATACAAATACTATCGGAATATCAAATACCGCAGGAAGCGTATCCCCTGCCTATGCTTTTCCTGCCGGTCAGCTCAAAGGTGAAAACTTTCAGATTGTTCTTAAATTAACTTCTAATGGAACCGCAAGCCCAGTTGTTACTCGCTGGACTCTACGCTCTTATCCAACCCCTGTCCGTACAGCCCAATGGGATGTTCCTATTATGATTTACCCAACCGTAACTCTTGGAGATAAAGACTGGGATCAAGATTCAGATGCCGAACTTGACTACCTCTTTGGACTTCACCAAAGCCAAGATGTAGTAACACTTCAGGTTTCTGACAACTCCTACCAAGTGGTGATGTATGATTACCAATGGTTGCCTGATGCCGTAGATATTCACGGCAAAGTACGCGGAATGTTCTATGCACAACTTAGAGAGATAGTAGGTTAATAATGGCTCGTCGTGAATACCAAGGTGCTGCTGTACCTACCACAATTACTTCTTCCATCACCAACTCGGCAACGAGCCTGACTCTAGCGGCTTCGACTAACTGGCCCACAGGTTTATTTAGTGCCGTCATTGATCCAGGACTAGCAGGTGAAGAAAAGATTCTTTGTACCTCTCGTTCAGGAACAACCGTCACTATCACCACTCGCGGTTATGATGGAACTGCCGCTGCTTCACACAACGCTGGAGCAATTATCTATCCCGTTCCAACCGCTGTTGACTTTGATGAAGCCAATGCGCTCATCAACACTCCTACCACTAAGGGCGATATTCTTGCTGCAACAGGCGCAGGAGCAATGGCTCGTACAGCCGTAGGTGCAAACACAACAGTATTAACTGCTGATTCAACTCAAACTAATGGAGTTAAATGGGCAGCACCCGTACCAACAACTACCAAGGGTGACCTTGCAACATTCGATACCGCTTCCCAACGCCTTGCAGTCGGCGCAGATGGCACAACACTCGTTGCCAACTCTTCTACTGCTACTGGTTTGTCATACCAACCTTTGAACTCAGCCGGTAAAAACGCCATCATCAACGGCGGCATGGATATTTGGCAGCGTGGTACGTCATTTTCTCTAGCAGCATCAACAGGAACTACCTATACGGCGGACCGCTGGTGTACTCAGTCTGGTGCAAACCAAGCAATAACAATTTCCCGTCAGGCGACTGCCGATACAACAAATTTACCTAACATCCAATACTGTCTACGCTACCAACGAAATTCAGGTCAAACCGGAATTGGAATTTTTTCATTATTGAATAATCTTGAAACTGCTAACTCAATTTCTTTTACTGGTAAACAAGTAACAGTTTCGTTCTATGCAAGAGCTGGAGCCAATTATTCTTCGGCAGGTAGCATCCTGTCGTTTTCACTTATAACCGGAACCGGAACTGACCAAAATGCGTTTGCTGGTTTTACCGGACAGGCTCCCGCAATAGGACAATCTTCTATGCTAACAACAACTTGGCAACGGTTCTCTTATTCGGCAACGCTGGCAACTTCCGTGACGCAACTAGCACTTGATTTCGCCTACACCCCAGTCGGAACAGCCGGAGCTAACGATTACTTTGAAGTAACAGGCGTTCAACTAGAACTCGGTTCTGTTGCAACTACCTTCTCAAGAGCCGGTGGAACACTCCAAGGAGAGTTAGCCAACTGTCAGAGGTATTTGCCAGCCGTATCAGGAAATAACAATGCTTTTCTTGGTTTTGCAATATCCGCAACTCAGGCTTTGGTTTATATTCCAGCTTCAACCGTTGCCAGAACAACTGGAACTGGTGTAACTGTTTCAACATTGAGCAACTTCACTTTATACAATCAAGCATTGGCAACCGGTACACCAACCGCAATCGCTTTTCAATCAGCTGGACCAAACAGTTTGGTGGTTCTTACAACAACGACCGCTGCATCTCCAACTATAGTGGCAGGACAACCAGTACAATTCGTCATAAACAACTCAGCAGGTTCAATCCTCGAAACTGGAGTGGAACTCTAATGCAAATTTACAAGAATACAGATGGCGTTGATTGCGTTCTTATTGTCAATGAAGATGGTTCTAGTTGGTCAGGACTGAAATCAGTCTACGACGCTCAACAGGCTAACTCGACACCGAGTGTTGCTCCCGTAGTTTAGTGCTAGGCTCCTTGTATGGAGCAGTTAATACCACTTGATGAGATTCACCGCCAGCTGAAAAATCGTTATGATACTTCAGGATTTTCGCCTTATGTAATTAGGACTGATTGGCAGATTATCCGTAGGATAGGCGTTCACCCTGCCATAGCCACAGTACAAGACTTAGAAAAAGTAGTTCTCTTGGCTACTAAACAATCTACCAAGGCTAACTATGTTTCTCGTTTACGATCTATTTATAAACATTTGAATAAAATGAATCTTATTAACGGAAATGATCCAGCAGCAGACCTTCCTAATGTTAAAGCTGGTAGGGGAGTTCCTAAGCCAGTTACAAAGGCAGAATTTGAAAAGTTATTAACTGAATCTACACAGCCCTACCGAGATTGGTTTATATTGGGCGGTCTTGTCGGGCTTCGCGCTATGGAAGTAGCAAAGATTAAGGGTTCAGACCTTATTGAAGAAGAAGGCGGTTACTCCCTTCAAGTAGTTGGCAAAGGAAATACAGATTTAATAATTCCTATTTCTAGCAAAGCAGCAGATGTAATTAAATCTCATAATACCCTTGGAAGATTATGGATTGTTGACCCCAATAAGTTTTCTTCTAGGGCAGCCAATGAAATGCGCCGGATACTTGGTCCAAACGCAAAACATTTTCATAGTCTTAGGCATTATTTTGCAACAGTAATGCTAGAAAAATCAGGTGGAGATTTGATAGCAGTTAAAGAGTTGATGCGCCATTCAAGCGTTGCTACCACTCAGGTTTATACACAGTTATCTCAAGGAAGGACACGTTCTCTTGTAAATATGATAGAGTAATGTACACTTTACCTATAATGTAATCCATAACCGTAAAGGCGCAACCATGACAAAATCAGATTTAGCAACAATCGTATATTCATACTTTTTTGTCATTGCTGGAGTATTAGCTGGAGTCGGCATCATAGCCAAACACTCGATTCAAAAGCATACGGAAGAATTGAAGGATAAGTTGAACCGTATCGAGTATGCGTTGTATAACGATGGCAAAACTGGTTTGATCAACAAGGTTGAAGAATTGCTAGAAAATCAACAGGCAATTAAAGTGGATGTAGAAGTAATGAAAGCCAAGTCAGAGCGATGAGTTATCAGCCCCGAATTGGCGATTACGGGGTAGTCAAAACTAACGGATGGCTAGGACTGATAATCCGCATAGGAACAGTCAGCAGATGGAACCACGCTTTCATTTACATAGGCGATGGAAAGATAGTAGAAGCAAATCCTAAAGGCGTAGAAGTATCTGAACTTCGCTATGAAAAAGTAGCATGGAATAACCATGAAGAATTAACTGATGAACAACGGGAGAAGATTACACAACTCTCTCTGGATCAAGTAGGTCGTGGCTACAGTTTCCTCACTATTGCCCTGATTATCCTTCGCATTTTAGGCATGAAGGTTCTTGCTAACTCTAAGTTTCTTTTGAAAGCAGCTGAGAAAGATGGCTACATTTGTTCTGAACTTGTTTCAGAAGTTTATATGAACGCCGGAGTTAATCTACTTCCCCACAAACCAGACTATACTACTGTTCCAGGTGACCTAGCAGAGAGACTCATATACCTATGACAACCCTTAGACTTATCAACGATAACAATATTCCTGAAGCAGATTTTCAGACTCTCATCAAGGGAGTTCAGCAATATGCAATCATGGTGACAAAAGCATGGGGCATTAACAATGTTGCTGTAACGGGTGGTGGAACTCCCCTAGATGGCGATTGGCTTATCTATCTGACTGAAAAGAATAAACACCTTGGCGCTGCTGGTTATCACACAGTTAAGAATGGCGTTCCTATCGCCTATTGCTCGCTTAAAAATTCTTACTACACATTTGGTCGCTATTCCAAGGCTCTTGTTATTAAAGGCAAGACAATTCATGGGGCTACCTATCGCGCTGGATTGCTCGCAACTATTTGTCATGAAGTTGCAGAGATGCTTTGTGACCCATTTATCAAGACTGTTTCAGCGGTGGATAGCACAGGCAAGAAGTGGCTTGTTGAAGTTGGGGATCATGTATTTGGTTCATTCAAACTCATGGTGATTGATGGACAGAACTGTATCTTCCCTGACTGCACCACTCCTGCTTTCTATGACTTGAATGGCAAGGCTCCGTTCTCTATCTTCGGCGCTGCAACTGCACCATTCACAATGACTCCTGCTGGTTATGCGTATTACATGGATGCCACAGGAAAATTGATTAAGATATGAAATCTCTAGGCATTAACTTCACCCCTGGTCGTGGCGGTCACAAGATTCGCCTTATCGTTATTCATACGATGGAGTGTGGCGAGACTACCGGCAAGGCTAAACAAGTTCTCAAATGGTTTATGGGTAAGACTAGCCCCAAGGCTAGCGCCCATTACATGACCGATAACAAGGAAGTTTTTCAACTTATATCCGATGATGATACGGCGTGGGCGGTTGATGATTATGAACTTAACCAACAGTCCATCTCGATTGAACTAGCCGGAAGCGCTTCCCAGACACCTGCTCAATGGTCAGATTCCTACTCCGCATCTGAACTTGATGTAGTTGCCAAACTCGCTTCTGAGCTAGCAAAGAAGTATGCTATCCCTGTCATTAAACTTTCTCCTGCTGATATTATCGCTGGCAAGTCCGGTTTTTGCGGTCATGCCGATATAACGGTAGCCAAGAAAGTCAAGGGCGGTCACTCGGATCCAGGGAAGTCTTTCCCTTGGGTAACATTCCTATCAAAAATCTAGGAGACACATGAAGATTAACAAGGCAATTCTTTTCTCATACGGCAAGTACCTAGCAACTTCCTTCGGTACGGCAGTCGTTATTAGTTACGGCAATACGCATAAGGTCGGATTGAATGACCTCAAGTGGGCTGGTATCTCAGTCATTGCTTCAGTTATCCCAGTCGTTCGCAACTACTTCAACAAGAAATACCCTGGCTATGGCAAGATTATTGACCAAGTAGCCACCGATATAACCAATTCTCTACCCACCGAGACAAAGGCATAAGGTACAATTCGTGTCGACAGTATTAGGATTAGTCTTTACGGCTGATGCAGAAATCACTAAAGCAGAACCTCAAGTAGAAGAACAAACTAAGGAGCAAGAATGACTGTAGGACTAGCCGCTACAACCCTAGCGAATAACTGGCTGAATATGCTTCGCGCTACAGCATTTACTGCTCCAGCCGCAACATATATCAAACTTCATACCGCTGATCCAGGAGCCGCCGGTACTACTGCGCCTTCTGCTGTAACCACTCGTGCATCTGCAACTTTCTCAGCTGCATCTGCCGGAGCAATCGCGCTATCAAACTCACCATCTTTCACCATGACAACAACAGAAACCATTTCTCACATCTCAGTTTGGGATGCGTCAAGTGCTGGTAACTTCTTGTGGTCTGCTGCACTTACAACTTCTAAGTCAGTTGTGAACACCGATACACTCACATTTACAACCCTTGGTGTTTCACTAACTCCAATCGCAGCGTAAGGGGTCTAACACATGGCTCGTTATGCCGCTGGCTTTTCAGTTGCAGGTGTGAATACTGCTAATACGCAGACAGCAAACCTTACTAACACAGGTACTACTCAGCGCCTTCGTGTTTTGCAAATTGCCGTAGGCGTTGCAGTCGCACCTTCTACTGCTCCATCGTTTTATATTTCCCGTGCAACTGCTCGCGGAACTCAGTCAACAACTGTTGCTGCACTTCCATTTGATACAAACGATGCTGCTGCACTAGGAACGATTGATACTGCTTGGTCTGTTGCACCTACATTCTCAACAACTGCACAACTTGTTCGTGGTGGTTTATCTACAACTGCCGGTGGTTGGTGGGTGTGGGATTTCCGTGATTCTCCATTGATCGTACCCCCTACTGCTGCATCTGGATTAGTTCTTGCCAATGCCAACGCATCGGGTGGAACGACAGGAACATTTACGGGTCACTTCATCTGGGAAGAATAACCTCAGATGGCACAGCCATTCTTATTCCTAACAACTCAGGTAGCATCACCTAGCACTCAGCTAGGTGGTGTTTCCCATTTAGGAAACCCTGCAAATACAGTTCTGCTTTCAGGAACTTCGCAGGGAATGGCTGTTGATGATTTATCTAGCGCTTTTGGTTATTCATCTAAAGTCTTATCGTATGACACGGGCTTTTATCAAAATGGCAACCCATTCTATTTAGGTTCAACGAGTGTTGCCTATACTGCTGATGTAAGCGTACCGATAACTGTCACTCTTACTGCTGATGCAACAGTAACAAGAAACGCAGTTTCTACTACTGCTATTACTACGGCAGTATCAGCGATTGCTTTACTTGCCACTTTAATATCATCTACTTCATCATTCGCAGCAACTCTTACTGCCGATGGAACTGTTACAAGGCAAGCCCAAGTAAATGCAACAACAGTAACCGCATCTTTATCAGCTGACGCACAGCACAATGACTTTGGTTCTACTTCAACAGCGGTAACAGTTACTTTAACTGCCGATGGAATAAAGACTCAATTTGTTTCAGCAACAACTACTGAGACTGCAACGCTGACTGCTAGTGCTGGTAATGCAACTAGCGTTAGCGCATCAACTCCCGTAACTGCAACGCTGACTGCCACAGCAACCAATGTTAAATTTATTGATTCAAGTACAGCGGTTACTGCAACTCTTACCGCAAATGCCAGCCATGCAACCTTTGCTGGATCAACAAGCCCTATTACGGCAACCCTTACTGCCGATGCTTCTCATACAGTCAATGCTCAGGCATCAACGCCAGTTACGGCTACTTTAACTTCTGCTGCATCAAGCAATCAAAGTCTTGCTGCATCAAGAACTATCACGGCAACCCTTACCGCTGATGGAACTAAGGCAAAACTCGTTGATGCACAAACAACTGGTACTGCAACCCTTACTGCAACAGCAAGGCAAGGCTACGCATTAGATTCAGCAACGGCTATTACTGCTGGTTTAACTGCTGATTCTAAGACGGATCAAAAGTTAGCAAGCACTACAGCAATAACAGCAGGGCTTACAGCGCAAGCAACGGTTCCTGCTTTTATCAGCGCACAAACTACAATCAGCGCTGGTCTTACCGCCGGAGCCAAACTATCTACAGATATTGTTTACTACGGCCAGGTACTACCGCGCCGTTGGTATGGCGAAGTCTCAGTTACCCCTACATACGCCGTAGTAGCCTCTGAGCGCAACTGGGAAGGCGTACTCCTTACTAAGCGATGGGGAGATGGTATTCTTACCGATAGACTTACGTTCGGTGAACTATCCGACAAGCGATGGAAGGCTCAAGTTCAATGACAAATATCTACCCACGCGAGAGTGTTGAGTTTCAACCTGTCCTTGTTACCCTTGATAATGTATCGGTGACTTCCAATGTACAGATTGCTGTCTTGAAACCCACAGACCGCCCTGTAGAAGCTGACTGGGCTAATGCCACAGTTCTCAATGGTGAAGTGGGATTCCTTACTGGAACCTACACTTATGGCACTTGGAATGTATGGGCAAGAGTCGTAGGTTCGCCAGAAGAACCTGTAATAAATTGCGGTTCAATACAAATATCCTGACCATAATCTGTTAGGCTAGCCCCAAGTTACTAGAAGGGTAATTTGATGGGCTTATTAGATGATCTAAATAATGCAGACAATTTTGTACATTCCTCTAGGGGTAAATGTACATTTTGTACATTTCTAGAGACACTCCCTAAACCTGAAAGCGAAGCACTTAAACTTCGGGTTGCAGACAAGAACATCACCAGCGCAGCGTTGGGTCGCGTACTTAAAGCCAATGGACACGATATAAGTGAAGGCGTTATCTCTCGCCATAGACGGGGGGATTGTCGTGGGGCTTGAAGAAGATTTAGAGAAATTAGAAAAAGAAAATGATCCAGAGATTGTAGAACTGCGTAAAGCACTTAACAACGCACAGAAGCAATTATCTAAAGCGAAGATACGCAATGACGAATTGGTTATTGCAACCCACCGTGGAGCGTATGAAGCAATGCTTGCGCTCGGTAAAGTTCAGCCAGTTGCAGCACCGAAAAAAGACGCTCGCAAAACAAACGCCGAAGTTGCACTTGTCCACTCGACGGACTGGCAAGGGGCAAAGGTAACTACTTCCTATAACTCAGAAGTAATGCGTACCCGTGTGCTGCAATTCGCTGACAAGATTGTCCACCTTACTGAATTACAAAGAGCGCATCACCCTGTACGGGAGTGCGTTGTTATGTTTGGTGGGGATTTAGTTGAGGGTCTGTTCAATTATCCAGCGCAACTCTGGCAGATTGATGCTTCACTCTTTGGTCAATTCACCAATGTATCTCGCCTATGCGTGGACTTTGTTCGCGTGATGCTGGCAAACTTTGAAAAGGTAACTGTCGTTGCTGAGTGGGGAAATCACGGGCGTATCGGTGGCAAGCGAGCTGAAGTTCCTAAGAGTGACAATGTGGATCGAATGGTCTATGAAATGTCGCGTCAGATTCTTGCTAATGAGAAGCGACTTACTTGGGAAGATTGCCCTGAAGATATACAGGAAGTAGAAGTAGGTAACTACCGCGCACTACTGATGCACGGTGACGAACTTGGTCGCTCAGGTTTTGCATCTCCTGCTGCATGGATTGCTGGTGCTAACCGCTGGAAAGCCGGAGCGCACGACTACGATTTCCATGATATTTATTTGGGTCACTATCACCGCCACGCACAAGAGCCAATTCAAAAGAACTTTAATTTGTATTGGACTGGTTCTACTGAGTCAGATAACCGCTACGCAAGAGACTCTATGGCTGCAAGTGGTATGCCTAGCCAAAGACTTCACTTCGTTGATCCAGTAAAGGGTCGAGTTACTGCTCAATACCAAGTCTGGCTTGATTAAATATATTGCTCAAAAGTCTTAAAGGGTGCGCTAGTGCCGCTGTCATTTTCTTCAGCAATTTCCATTGCTCGTTGAGTATCAGCACCAGCACGAAGCGCACCTGTAGCAAAATCTGAACCGCTTCCGATTGCATAGATGCCATGCGCTTGAACTGTCACGGTGAACTGTCCATCTATTTCAAATAATTTTCCACATATTGCAACGATAAGAGCCAAATCCATTGGACTTTCTTTACCCTCTTTATCTGAATCTAAAGCAATCTTATTATCATCTAAGCATTGACGAAGTGATGGCACAACCTTTGCAATAACAAATGCGTATAGGTCAGCTTTATCTTTGACTGTTGGAGTAGGTGGATTCCATACATGGAGCGCCACTTGGATAGCGCGTAAGTCACCAGCGCCAGCGATAATGTAATTACCCTTTTGAATAATCTTGGTCATGCGCGGATCAGTATAGATTTTACCGTCAGCAGTAATCCTGGAATCAGCTACGATAATTACTCCATTATCTAACTGCACAGCAATGCAGGTTGTCATTCCTCAAAGTCCTCTGGCAATACCGTATTAAGATTCATCACAGTTACATCAATATCATTGGCTTTCATAATTTCAATAGACTCTTTGAACAAAGCTATTGCTCGGTTGCACAAATCATCCATCGCATCGGGATAAGAAAGTTCGGTGGAAATATTGATAATCAAGCCACCTATTTGAATCTCTGTCGCTGAATATGCCATGACCCAATCCTCTCACGGGGCAGCGCGACACGCCGGTTGGGGGTCAATACGCTTCAGGTATTGACACCATAGATTACGAGCCTTAAGGTACGCATACACGGGCAATTAGAAGCCCCAAACGAAAGGTAAGAAGATGGCTGAAAAAGGCTTAGTCCTCAAGGCAGACCAAGATTATTGGTCAGACTCACAGTTAGCAGCACTCTCACAGTTAGGCATCCAGAAGGCATCTAAAGGCGATTTACAGGTGTTCTTCCACCAAGCACAGCGCACCGGACTTGATCCGTTCGCTCGTCAGATTTATATGATTGAACGCTCTGGCCGTCAGACAATTCAAACTTCCATTGATGGGCTACGCATCGTGGCTCAACGCTCCAACAATTACGGTGGTCAGACCCAAGCTGAATGGTGCGGGGATGATGGAGTTTGGAAAGATGTATGGCTAGCCAAAGTCAATCCTGTTGCTGCACGAGTCGGCGTTTACTACAAGGATTCACCACACGCAACTTACGCTGTTGCCAAGTGGGATTCATACGCAGTCACCACTTCTCCTATTTGGAAGAAGATGCCTGACCTTATGCTTGCTAAGTGTGCTGAAGCATTGGCACTTCGCAAGGCTTTCCCTAATGACCTATCAGGTCTTTATACCAATGATGAGATGGCGCAAGCTGACCATCAAATCAAAGCCGAAGCACCTAAGACAACAGCGGTTAAGCCAGCAGAGTTGGCTGAAGCAGAAGTTGTTCCTGAGTTCACAGAAGCAGATGTAACTGAAGTAACTGCCATCATCGCATCAATTCTTTGGATTAATGATTTGGATGAACTTCGCACTATCTGGTCAGACAACAAGCCATTTCTTGAATGTACCGGAGTCACCGGAGTTACTTTGAAGGATGCAATCAGCGCCCGTGTTGCAGAAGTAAAGGCAGCACAATGAACGGAGATACTCTTGCAAACAACGGAACTAAAGCAGCACTATTCGCCAAAGTCGAATGGTCAGCAAAGGCAAATCAATGGTTTGAATTCCTTAGTATCGGAGAGCGTTTTAGTTCAGAGGATCTCATTTACTCAATCGGATTGCCAGCAACAGGTGTCAATTCAAATAACGCAGTCGGTGCAAAGATTCGCCAATGGTCACACGCTAAGCAAATTGAGCGCGTTGGTTTTGTTAAAGCATCGCGCATCGAATCACACGCTCGCATGATATTCATTTGGGAGAAAAAATAATGCAAAAGACAGTAGTTCATCGTAAAGGTAAGTACACCTTCTTTCGTGGAATCAACACCAAGCAATTCTCTATCGGCATTTGGACTGATAAGACTTGCCTAGCCATTGATTTTGGAATTATTTGGTTCGCGATTGCGTGGAACTAATGGCTGAAGATACTTCGGTCTATCTTTACAAGTTGCTAAGTGGTGCGCTGACTGCAACAGATAGTCAGCGTGACCGCTCTAAGCAAAAGGAGATTGGACCATCACAACTGGGTGGATGTAAGCGTCAGGTTTACTATCAGCTCACCGAGACACCAGAAATCCAGGAGACAGAGAAGTTGCCATCTATTTTGGGAACTTTTATCCACTCTGGAATTGCTGAAGCGATGAAGCGAGAAGATCCATTTGGTGATAACTTCCTCATCGAACAAGCATTTGAAGGACACGGTATGCCATCGCATACTGACCTTTATATACGCGATAAGCAACTCGTAGTGGATTGGAAAACAACCACTAAGGCAAGCCTTCGTTACTTCCCAAGTGAACAGCAAGTATGGCAAGCGCAGGTTTACGCTCATATCCTCAAAGATTCGGGCGAGAATCCATTGACAGTCGCACTTGTAGCAATTCCGCGGGATGGAAAGATGGCTGATATTGCAGTCCACTCCGAGCCTTATGATCCAGTTAAAGCGCAAGCAGCGTTAGCGTGGCTGGAAGAAGTTAAAGACTCAGTAGCCAAAGAGGAAATCCCCGCCCCTGAAAAACCAAAACACTTCTGCAAAATGTATTGCAGTTGGTACTCAGAGGAAGAAGGAGTGGGATGCAGTTCTATGAGACGAGCTTAAATACTGAGAAGGCTAATTGCGTTAATGAAGATCCAAATATCTTTTTCGATATTGAAGAAGATGGATTGACTGCAAAGAACCTTAAAGTATTTGATGCAATGGTTCGCCCTATATGTGGCTCTTGTCCTATATGGGCAGATTGTCTGAATTGGGCAGTTACCAATAAAGAACCTGCCGGAGTATGGGGTGGGCTAACTACAGTCGAGCGACAGTCTCTTAACGATAGGCGCATGAGTGGACAGAGAGCCAAAGCATTTCAAGCACTAGGCAGGTTTGGAATCACTCCACAAGAAATCAGAGCAGCAGCAAAGGAAAGGAAAAAGAAATGAGAAGGGAATGTTTGTGCTTTAGGAACTACAAATGTTTATCGTGTGAGTATCAAGAGGATCGAAAATTAGCAATAGCTGAGAATCGAGCCATCATTCGCAAGGTAGCGCAATGTGGAACTAGGGCTGGATATAACCGTCACTTGAAACTTGGTGAGCCTACTTGCCAAGATTGTAAAGATGCTCAGAAGATTGCAGTTCAACAATGGAAACGAGAGAAAGCCCTGGTATGACTATTGACGACTTCGGGAGATTCTGGAATATCTACCCACGGCGCTCATCGGTAGTGGCTACTCGCCAAGCATGGGAGCAAGCAATCTTCCACGCTGATCCAGAAATCATTATCGAATCAGCGCAAGCCTATGCCAATGATAAGAACCGAGACGAGGAATTTACCCTCTCATCGGCTCGCTGGTTGGCTGAACAACGCTGGTTAGATTCCCCTTTGCCCCCACGCAAAATGACTCCTGAAGAACTCAAGAAGAAGGAGTTAGCCGAAGCCCAGGAGATACGCGAAAAAGAGCGCCAGAGGTCACTAGAGGCTGCGAGAGAGGATGCCGATAGAAAGGCTAAGGCAGTACCCCTAGACCCTGAAATCAAGCGTCAGCTACTTGAGAAGTGGGCGCGTAATGTGTACCCTAGACCGTAATGCTTACGATATAAGGAGTGATGTATGACACTTGTTCCACCACAGGCGCTCATGCCTGGAGATTCCATCGTTATTGGCAACCAAGTTTTGACCGTCAAGGTCGTAGATGGACCCGATCATTTGGAAACTTATGACCTATATCTCACGGGTGCTGGTGGCGATTGCCACAAGATTGTCCGTGATGCTGTAGAAATAGTCCATGAGTAAAGCGAAAGCAAAAGGTACTTCAGCGGAATCAGCCTTTGTAGGCAACAAGCGCGTCAAGGAATCATTCCCTATGGTCGAACGCAGAGCCTTATCCGGCGCTTTGGATCAAGGGGATGTTTCCGGCGCGGTTGGTTTGGTATTTGAAATTAAGAATCACAAGACTTATAAGTTTCCTGAATGGTTAAAAGAAACTGAAGTGGAGAGAGTTAATGCGAAAGCTTCATTTGGAGTTCTGGTTGTTAAACCTAACGGTGTTGGTCTTGGTTCTGTCGAGAACTGGTGGGCGGTAATGACTGTCGGCCAGATATTAGATTTATTGCGTGAAGCAGGATACGGCGATTCTATTGACACAAAGGAATCAAGGGAATAGATTACGGTCTGAAGGAGATAGTCTCCACGAAAGGGTGTATCAAATGCAATGTGTATGGTGCGGAACTAAAGGTGGATTTGTAAACAATCTTGTTATTCACTTAACTTTTATTGGCGATAAAGCTCATGGAATTACCGAGTGTTCTTGGTGCATGAAGGCAACAACATTTGCCGGAACAAAGGAGCAATCAGAATGAAAGACCCACAGTATTTGTCCGGTGATCCAGCAGCACTTGAAACAGAAGTAGATGATGAACAAGAAAGCACAGATTTTTGGGATGCTGTTGATGCTGCTTATGATTTAGCAATGGAGAAGTAATGACTTTGTTTTGGTGTTCTGATTGTTATGAAAGCACAGAAGTAGAAATTAAGAACTTAACTAAAGTTTCTTTTAAGTGTGGTAATTGCGAAGTTATTAACTACAAGTACGAAACAAGTAAATAGATTTTGAATAGTGGCGTTAAAGCGGGCTTTCATAGTCACGCACTTTCACCGCTAAGTTTGGTCATAATGGCTCCCTTGCCTAGCCAATACTGCGTCACTATTCATTCCAACGAGAGAGGTTAAGAAATGGTAGATATATTGTTAGGAGCGTTCCTAGCTGGAATTGTTATCTTAGGTGGCGCTTATGGATTGGTTATCGTGTCCAAGGCACGCGCTGGTTATTACAAGACTGATGGTTGCGATTGTAAATGTGACTGTTAACAATTAATTAAGATTCTGCTTAGGGAAACCTAACGGAAAACGACCTGGGCAAGTCTATGTAAACTGCCCACCTATTTGAAAGGAATCAAATGCCACTTTATGAATATCGGTGTCCTGAATGTGGGATCCAGAGGGAAGTAGAACACCCAATGACTCACTCAGAGACAGTTATGTGTATGCCGTGTAATGCAAGTATGAATAAGATATTCGTACCTATAGCAAATATCAATGTGAAAGGAATGTCAGCTCGATGAAACCAGAGAAGAAGCCAGACCCAAGAGTATTAGGACCAGAGATTAACTCGCTTATGCTGTATATGCACAACCGAGTAGCGGAGAATATCGTAAGTCTTATCCAAACCGAAATACTAAATTTTGTAGAATTACCACTCGATCTCACGCCTGAACAAGCGTACACACGCGGATTGCAACACGCCCGCGATATAGCAAAGGCACAAATCAAGGACTCAATAACGCTAAAATAATCCCTTGTCCATAACCAACACCTTTAAGGGGGAAATCATGGATGATTCAAAAGTTATTTATTGTAAGTGTGGCGCTCAGCGATGGGCAGACAACGAGTGCGAAGTCTGTAAGAAGGTGAGCAAGGAGTAGGCGATTCGCCTAAAACGCAAAGCCCTTTTAATTGCCTTTATGGTAGGGATTTTGCACATTGTACCAGCACAAGCGGCAATGGCTCCGGTGCATAAGCAAGTTCATTTGTTAATGCTTCCCGAAACTTTCGCCAAGATTAAAGTTCTGGATCAATGGAATAGCACTCAAGAATTCAAATGCTTATACCAAATGTGGAACCGTGAAAGCCATTGGAACCCAAGAGCATTGAATAAAAGCTCAGGAGCTTTTGGAATTCCTCAATTTTTGCCCGCGACTTGGGGCAATTACAAGTTTCCATACAAGCCTAAGACTGCAAATGTGCAAATTAAGGCAGGATTGCGATACATTACGAAGCGTTACGGAAGCCCGTGTAAAGCGTGGAATTTCTGGCAACGCCACTATTGGTACTGAAAGGTAAATATGAAAAAGAATAATTTAGAGATAACTGGCAACATAGGCAAAGATCCAAAACTTACATTCACGAAAACAAACAATAAGGCTATTGCTTCATTCTCTCTCGCTGTTTCACAAAGCAGGAAAGATGGAGATTCCTGGGTTGAACTTAAACCTTTATGGCTGCAAGTAAAATTCTTTGGTGAGTTAGCAGAAAAAATTTGCGATACTTATGCCAAAGGTGAGACTGTTCTCATCACCGGCAAGCTCGCACAGTCCGAGTATGAATCAAATGGAGAAATAAAAACTTCTCTGGATCTCATCGGTAACACGATTGAAAAAGTTGAGCGCACTACTTCAGCTCAATTTATTTCAGCAGAATCCCCTAGTAATGGATTGCCTAATCAAAGTGAGAAAGCACCCTTCTAATGAGTGAAGAACTATGGTCAGCTAAGCAGGTGATTGAGTACCTTGGAGTGAACCTAAATAATTTGCGGCAAATGCAATATCGTGGCGCAATTAAATGGGTGAAAAAAATAGGAAAAGAAGTGTACTACCTGGCTGATGATGTACGCGCTTATAAAAAGAAGCGTGATGAGCGTAACCAAGAGTAGCCTTTACTCTATGGTATTAACTAACGGCGAAGAAACGCTGGCTGATCTCGATGAGACGCTGGCGCTTCTTGCTGTTGATTTGAAAACAGATGAATACGGCAATCGAATGAATTGGAAAAAACGCGAAGAACTGATTTGGAATATAAATAACCTTTTAGATGCAAGGTTAGAGCTGATGAATTCCGTCAGGGCGGTAAAGAATTAACACGAAATAAAAAAACCGCCCCGTAATTTCTACAGGGCGGTGAAGAATTCTAATAATTTGCTTCAGGGTGGTAACGAATTATCCTGACCGATTGAGTCCGTGCGTTGCTACGATCTGAAAATTCTGGACCGTTTTACTTTTTAGTCAGTTTTGTCTAATCTTTACGGTTAGACATTTTTCCGTTTTTTGTCTAATTTTAATCTATGTCTGGATCGTAGCTCACTCCGCAATTAGGGCAAGCGATAACAAGCATTACCCCCGCCCCGTATTGGTCAATAGATAAGGTCACCGGCGCGGTACAGTCGTCGCAAGTGGGATCGGCTATAAATTCTCGTTTCATAACTTTATTCCTTTCCGCATTGGCTAGCGCATAGATCGCAAATTTTCGCGCCATCGTCTAACGCCTTATCACAGTTGCAATTCTCGCAATGGCAATGGTCCGGAGAATAACAGTTACAATAAGCGCCGTCCGTGTAGCAGCGCCACTCACCGCTTAGCCAGGTACGGTAACCATAATTCCCCGCCGTGTCGGTGTAACGCTCATCATCGCCTAACGTTACCGTTTCACCATTACCGGCGATCTTCTCTAATTCTTGCGTGTAGCTTTCCATTACTTACCCCTAATCTAGTTTAATTCTGCCCCTATTGGCAGACCATAACCCCCGCGCTAACGGGGGTTACAGACCGCTAAGAGAGGGTTATTCAACGTATTTCATAGGCATTAGGAGAGCGCGCCAGGCAATAGCGTCGCCGGTTATTCTCACGCGCATAGGCTTATTCTCACCGTTAAAATAGACCTTCACCGCGTTACCCTTACCGGCTATTTTCGCATAATCGGCCATAAACGCCGGATTAAACGCCATTCCCTCAACGGCTACCGGGTCGCTTTCACTATTGGCAAGTAGGTCATTCATAGGCGGGTAATTAACGTCTAATAGGGCCACGGTGAGGGAATCACCAAGCGAGCTAACACTAAGCGCATTACCGGCGCGGGTAAGGTTAATTAAATTGGCCTTATGAGACTTTACTAGTGCAATTATGCGCTTAGTATCGTCTAACGAGATAACTGCCGGATCTAAATTACCGTCTAGGGATTTAATAGACCCCTCAATTAGGCGGTATCTATCTGTAGCGCGGGCAATAAATAAGCCGCCATTACTCTCTATCTGTACCGCGTTAAGCGTGTATAAATTCTTATCCTTGCTAGCGTGAGTAATTACTCCCTCAAGTAATTCTAAGAGATTATCACCGCTTAGTTCAACATAATTTAACGACGTTGCGGTTATCTTGTTTTCTAGTGTTGTATTAGTCAATTTTCTATCCCTTGTTTAATTCTGCCCTAATTTAGTGGCAGACCACCGTTTACCAGATAACCGATAAGCGGCAGACCGCGGCTAACGTGTAAAGAATAAACGGGTGATGAGATACGAGATAACTAACAAGCTAACAAGCGTCAAGGAATTTATAGGCATTAGGCTAGATCCATTCCTGCTTGAGAGAATAACCTTTATCACCGTTTATTAAAGAATTATCTATAGACGTGAATAACACGCGGGAAAGTGTATAGACGGCGTGAAAACCCATATCCATTCCGCACCCACCGACACGCATAACCCGTGATCCGTTTACGTCTACTAAACGCCACTCTAACAAATTGGCGACATAGTAAGTAATGTTTATTAGGCGATTTTCTTTCACTACGTAAAGAGACATAGTGCGAGACATTCCGCTAGCCGATACGCTTCTAATAACTGTATAAATTGTATCTCCGGTATTTAATAGCGCGGTTAGTCTATCGCGTGAATGTTCGCGCTCGTTTATTTTTTCCCGCTTGGTCAGTGTGCTCACTTTATTTTTCTCCCTTGTTAAGTGTTGCGTCTAGTGTTGTGATGATTAGAAAATAAATAGATGGCAAGATAACCGCTATTAGGCAAATCAGTAGTGAATTCATTACGCACCTACTTCCGCGCAAGCGTTGCAATAATAAAGATTATTATTTTCGCATAAATTAACCGTTACTAAATCATTAACGCCGCAATTAGCGCATGTCTGGCGGCATACTCCCCACCTATGATTATTTTCCCTTATGCAATTAGCGTTTAGCATTAGTCACTCTTTCCTGTATCGGCTAAGACTTGCCCTAGCTCGTTAGGAGTATCTAACCATAGATAGATTACGGCGGCAACACCCGACACGGGGAGAGAATTAGGTCAATAAAGCGCCAGGGATCCAGGGGCTAAGTAACCAGGAAAGCCAGGAAAGCGGATCTAGGGCTACCTATTAGGGGCTAACTAACCAGAATTAGGCGGTATCGCTACGGTATCGGTATCGGTATCAATAGGGCTAGACAGGCGAGATACGGGCTAAGTCATTAGATAGGCAAGCTAGGGGAAGATTTACGCTCAAGTATTAGGGGAGAGGGTAGGGGAAAGGATTTTCACCACTCAACCCCCACCTATTCCCACCACTACCACCCACTAATCGCCACTATTCCCAAGATTTACGGGGAATGAGTGCCAAGTATTGGGCAATTACTTAACCAATTACTAACTGCGCTCGCTACCGCTTAACACTAGGGGTAGGCATAAGTCTTGCTAAGTAAGTAATACACCGAGCCAAGTAGCGTAGTGACTGGTCACTCACTCTCTACTAGAGGGTTAGACATTATCGGCTATTCTGTCCAACTATGACGGGGTGTGTGCCGACGGGGGGTGCGGGTGTGTCGGTACATATCCACTCACGACAAATATCTCATCAACGTAATCTATAGATCCGCGCCTAGTCTTTACACTCAGCTTGGCAGGTGGCTTTACAACATCTATCAATCATTCTTTTCATTGCTTCTAAAACCATCAACTCATCTCAGCGCTTTTCTCTGCACCTCTAAGGCATCTCTGATGATTGAAGATACTTTACCCCCAAGGGGGTTATCTCGTTTTACATAAATGATAGTTTTGTCTAATGATTGTAAGGAGACACGAAATTACAATCACTATCATTCTCGCCGTTTATAGATCTGTTGTTCAGAACTAAGGGTGGACTTCTACGCACTACGGGCGAATAAGGGCATTAGGCTTATTCTAGAAATAACAGAATTAACCAGGCTCTAACCCTGACGTATCGCTTAATGAGGCGACCCTAGTACTTGTTCAGTAAGTGACTAGATACTTTTAGTTCTTGTGCAAATCCTTACGAGCTTGCTTCTCCATGCTAACCCGAAGTTTAGCAGGTAGTTCATCCCAAGACTTTACTTGAGAAAATATATCATTTTTAGGCTTAAGGGATTTGCGAGACACACGGATCATTGAAGCACCGGAGTTTCCTTTTTTTCCCATTCCCCCACACTACCACTTTCTTTGCTAGGATACATACATTACGAAAGGGGTAATATGAAACAATTATTGTTAGCTTGGTTCTTTATTCTGCTTACCTTCGCCATCTGGATCCGCTGGTGATTATCGGTCTTTCAGGTTACGCGCAATCAGGAAAAGATTCAGTCGCCAAGATTCTTGTTGAAGAATATGGCTACACGCGAATTGCTTTTGCTGACAAGATTAAAGAATTCTTATTATCATTTAACCCCCAAGTTCACGATGCAGTAACCATCTATGGATGGGAAGATGCAAAGCGTTTCCACGCTGTTCGCAAAGCATTGCAAGATATTGGTGTTGGTGCTAGACAAATCTTTGGCGAGGACTTTTGGATTGAGCAAGCCTTCAAAGGAATCATCACAAAGCCAAATCAACTTACAGGTGATTATGTTATTACCGATGTTCGTTTCAACAACGAAGCACAAGCAATTAAAGAATGGGGTGGGCATATATGGCGCGTTGAGCGCCCTGGCATTAACCCCGTCAATGACCATGTATCAGAGTCAGAACTGAATGTATGGAACTTTGATGAAATGATTTACAACGCAGGAACATTAAAAGATTTAACTGAGATAGTTCGTTCGAGTATGGAATTTAACCATAATGTTCATTGATCCGCTTACCAAGTCCACGATATATGTTGATGGAATCCCACAAGCAACTGATGAGCAAAAAAACGCTTGCCGTAATTTATTGCTAGGATTAGGTGCTTACGATATTCTCGATATGTTAGGACTGCATGACTAATAGTAATTTACGCATTGATGATGATAGATGGCGCAAGTATGCCCAAGCGATAAGCAAAGGTCACTCACAGAGAACTGCTGCGAAGTTAGCTGGCATCTCCCACGCATCCGTTATGCGTCAGTCCAAAGTTCCTACCTCTCGCATGAACAAAGTGCTAGGGGATTTTGGATTTGAAAAGGCTGGAATCCTTGACCCTGACAAAGTAAAGGGCGATGCACAACGCGCACTTGAGGACTTTGGATATTTCCGTGAGCGATACTTTGCTCGTTCCACTTCACCATGGGCTGAAGAAGCCGCCTACAAAATGCTTGAGTTGATTAACTCACCACACAAAGAATATGTTGTAGTCAACTGCCCACCTGGTGTTGGTAAGTCAACATTCTTTACCCACGATTTACCTGTATGGCTTGCGGTAAAAGACCGTTCCTTGCGTACCTTGATTGGATCTAGAACAGCAGGACAGGCAACTAAGTACACAGGTCGTATTCGTAGAACATTTGAACGCCAAACTCCGATGAAAGCAGATGATCAGTTAGTAGAACGCGGTCTTGCTAAGGATGCAGTTTCAACTCTCATTACTGACTACGGCAGATTCAAGCCAGCGAGCGCTGACCTATGGCGTATGGAAGAATTCGTACTTGCCCAAGAAGGCAACGTTGCTATTGACGATAAGGAAGCATCTTTTGCAGCCTTCGGTATGGACTCAGGTTTCCTTGGTGGTCGTTATGACCTCAACATTTGGGATGACCTTGTAGATAAAACAAATACTCGCACCGCAGAGTCAAAAGAGAATTTAATTAACTGGTGGGAAACAGAAGCCGAGACTCGTCTTGAACCAGGTGGCTTGCTTATTCTCAATGGTCAGAGACTTGCAGCTGATGATTTATACCGATACGCACTTAATCTTGTGGACTGGACAGAAGAATTTGAAGAACAGCCAGAAAAGGCTCCTAAGAAGTACCACCACATTTTGTATAAGGCGCACTATGACGATTTGTGCGATGTAGATAAAACTAATGGTGGTCATAAAGGAAATTACCCAGATGGTTGCTTGCTCGATGATTACCGTTTGCCTTGGCGCGAACTTGCCCGTGTCAAAAAAAATCGCTTAGATAGATTCCAAACAGTTTACCAACAGGAAGATGTTGACAAAGAAGCCAGTTTGATTCAGCCAGAATGGATTGACGGGGGAATTGATTCTTCGGGTATTGCTCATACAGGATGTTGGGATACAGAACGCAATGCCGGTAAATGGCCAGCAGGAATTGATGCGTTCTCGGTAGTAACTGCTGACCCATCGCCTACAAAGTATTGGGCTGTTCAATGGTGGGCATACTCAGCTGAGACACAGATGCAACACCTTGTTGACCTTGTGCGCTCGCCTATGGATGCTCCTGACTTCTTGGATTATAACCAAGACCGCCGTGTCTATACAGGACTCCTTGAAGAATGGTGGCAGAGGGCTAATGACCAAGGACACCCATTCACCCATCTCATCGTAGAAGCCAACGCAGCGCAACGCTTCATGCTCCAATATGACCACTTCAAAAGGTGGGCAGCGATTCGCAATGTCAATCTCATCCCCCATCAGACCAACCGCAACAAGGCAGATGAAGAATATGGCGTTCAGACCCTAGCCCCACATTACAAGGCTGGTCGAGTCCGGCTTCCTGGCAATGAATACACGGGATCTAAAGCAATGATTAAACCGATGGTAAAAGAACTGACTCAATGGCCAGAAGGAAATACTGATGATACGGTGATGGCACATTGGTTTTTGATTTGGAACGCACCAAATTTGTTCCATGCAGGAATGGGTAAAGCCCCAACTTTTGCTAGACCATCATGGATGCAAGAGCGCGGTATGCGTTGGAGTAAGCACTAGCTTATTTGTCCGTTTTGCGTGGTATTCTATGCGTAAGTTATTACTGCCCACTTAGGAGCATCACATGGCAAAAACAGAAACATTTAAGAGCAAAGCAGCAATGAAACTCCATGAAAACAAAGAAGGCAAGAAAATTGTTGAAATGGAAAAGAAGATGGGCGAGAAGGATGTTGTCGCCAAGGTTAAATCTTCTATGAAAAATAAGTCTGCTGGCAAAAAAGTCAACAAGACAGTCTAAGGAGACAAACATGGCTAAGGCACACCCAGGATTTAAGGCTGTTCAAGCAAAGATTGCAAAGAAGCAAGGCGTATCTGCTGAACGTGCTGGAGCAATTCTTGCTGCTGGCGCTCGCAAAGCATCACCTGCTGCTGTCAAAGCAAATCCTAATCTTAAAAAGGTTTCAGGAGTTGTTAAGAAAAAGAGCAAGTAATGAAAAAGCAAACTGTTTCTGCGAAGAAGGTTGCTAAGGTCATGGGTGAATATGGCGCTGGCAAACTTCACTCTGGATCAAAGACTGGTCCGGTTGTTAAATCACGCAAGCAAGCCATTGCTATTTCGTTATCAGAGGCTAAAAAGAAAAAAGGAAAATAATGCTCGGACCATCCATTGAAGAAATTGCTGCGATTCTCCACGAACGGCAAGCCAAGCAAGGTCCAATGATTGACCAGATGCGCCAACTGCGCGACACCTACAATGGTGATTTGGTTATTCCGCTACCTGAAATGGATCGTCGTGAAAAGTCTGCTGTTGCAAACCTGATTACTACAGGTCTTGACCAAACAGCGATGCGTATTGCTTCAACGATGCCAAGTGTTTATTACCCTGCACTTGAAGATGGAGTTCGCTCATCTGAGAAGCGAGCAACAACTCGCAAGAGAGCAACGCTCGGTTGGTGGGAAGCCAACAAAATGCCACTTAAAATGCGTCGTCGTTCACGCTGGCTTATTGGATATGGAACTTCTCCTGTTGTCTTGCGCCCTGATACAAAGTGGGGTGCTGCTCGTTGGGATGTTCGTGACCCACTATCTACATTCCCATCAGTCGGCGAAGATCCAGATGATATTACTCCTAGCGATTGTATCTTTACATACTCTCGCTCCCGCGCATGGTTAGCGCAGCATTACCCTGATGCAAACTCTCGCTTGCAAGCTAAGGCAAATAATCCAAAGCCTAGCGATATTATTCAGATTACTGAATACACAGATGCAGAAGTAACAGTTCTTATGGCTTCTTCAGAACAGAAGTTGAGCCAATGGGAAGGTCCTATTCGTGGCGTTCCCCATGTTGAACTAGAGCGCATTTCAAACAAGACAGGTCTATGCCTAGTCGTTATGCCTAAGCGCATTACCCTTGACCGTCAGATGGGTCAATTCGATTCACTCGTTGGAATGTATCAACTGCAATCAAAATTAATGGCACTTGAAGTTATTGCAGTAGAGCGCGGAATCTTCCCAGACACTTACCTTGTCTCACGCCCAGGAGAAACAGCACGATTCGTTGCTGGTCCTTTTGATGGTCGTTCAGGTCAGGTCAACGTCGTTCAAGGTGGAGATATTCGCGAGATGGCAGCCAACCCTGGCTTTGCCACAAACGGAATGATGGACAGAATCGAACGCGCACAGAGAATCCAATCAGGAACTCCAGCTGAGTTCGGTGGCGAATCTACAACTAACGTGCGTACAGGAAAGCGCGGGGATGCAATCTTGTCTGCCGTTGTTGATTTTCCAATCCAAGAAGCACAAGAAATCTTTGCAGCATCATTGCAAGAGGAAAACAAGCGAGCAATCGCTATTGCTAAAACTTATTTTGGTAATGAACGCAAATCATTTTATGTTTCAAGTCGTGGAGCGCAAGGTCACGTTGACTACATTCCAAACAAAGACTTTGAAGATGATAATAACGTTGTTACTTATTCTCATTCAGGCGCAGATGCAAACTCACTTGTTGTTGGTTTAGGTCAGCGTATCGGTATCGGAATCATGTCCAAGCAAACAGCGCAGGAAATTGATCCGTTTATCTCAGACCCAGAACTAGAGAAAGACAGAGTTATCGGTGAAGGACTTGAACAAGCACTCCTACAATCCATTCAAGCACAAGCACAGCAAGGTGCTATTCCCCCTGCTGATGTGGCTGCTATTGTGGCAATGGTCGCGTCTGATAAGGCAACGCTGGCTGAAGCAATAACTAAAGTTCACGAACAAGCGCAAGCAAGACAGGCTACTATGGCTCCTGCCGGATCACCGGAGACAATGCCAGGGCTCGGCGCACCAGGAATGGGAGCAGAGCAACCTTCTCCACAACCAGCACCACCACAACCAGGAGTACAAGATTTATTAGCTCAATTAGGGGGCGGTAGATAATGCCAAGAGGCGGTGCAAGAAAAGGTATTGCAGGTAAGGCATACCAAAATCGTACAGATATGCACGGGGCAAATGTTGTCTCAGCGCAACCTGCGAACACGGGAGCAAAACTTCCTGTAGCAACTGCATCAGGTCAGCCGTACGGCGCTGCAACCGTTCAGAAGAACGCACAGCAACAAGTTGGTATGGCAGGAACACAAACGCCTACACCACCAACAGTTACAGCGGGAGCGCCACAAGAACAACCAGCGCCAACTCCTTCAACACCTCTTACGCCTTTATTTGCTCCAACAACACAACCTAATAATCCAGTAACAGATGGTGTTGATAATAGTCCTGGTGCTGGATCATCAGTTCTCAACCTTACAAGTCCGGTAGTTGGACAATATAATGATGCTAAGTCATATATTCAATCTCTTGCAACTTCTGCAAATTCCTCACCTGCCCTTCAATTCTTAGCACAACGGATCAATGGAGCATACTAATTGGCTAGCCCATCAGATAATATCAATCAGGCTCTTACCGATAACCCAAAGATTATTCAAACACCTTCGTTAACTGACCCTGTATTCAAAAGTTCTGACCCACATACTGCTGCTGCTGTTATTACTCATGGTTATGGAGTAACGACAACACAACAAGCATTGCAAGACCATGCAGCTGAAGGTGATAATCAATCATTTTGGAATAAGGCTTTTGGTGGAGCAGGAAAAGTTGTTATGGGAAGTCTTAATTGGCTTGCTAAACCATTGCAAGAAGTTCAACGTGATTATAAATATATTCACTCTGTTTATACTCGTCATGGAATCTTTGAAGGCTTAATGGCTACTGCTGCTGTTGCTGGTGGCGCAGCACTTGGAACTCTTGTTATGCCAGGAGAAGGAACTATTGCTGGTGGAGAACTTGCTGCTACTTTAGAAAAAAATCTTTTTGGTCATAAATTTCAACCTGATTCTTATGCAGATTCAAATGACCCTAATTACAAAGTTTCAATGGGTAGAGATTTTTCAAACCTTGTAGGACAAGTTCCTGGACTTGGAACATTTAAGAATACTAATAAGGGTTTAGGTAAAGTTCTTTCCGGTACTGGCGATATGGCTTTTGACTTTACCGCTGATCCATTTGTCCTTGCAATGAAAGCCCGTACAGCAGTTAAAACTGGCGAATGGCTAAGTGAAAGTTTGCTTGTTAAGTCAAATGCTTTTCGTACAGCAATGCCAGGAGTTCAAGATTTCTTAGAACGCAATAGCCTTCGTATTTTCTCTCCTGAGCAAATGGATAAATTATGGCAAGCAGGGGAAAAGGGAAATGTTGGATTAACCGACAGAATCTTTGGCGCACCTGGCGCTCAGTACCATCGCGCTCTTAATGAAGTTGCTGACCTTGCTTCTCAAAAAGATGGCGCTGGCGCACTCATATCAAAGTTTCCTGGACTTAGCGGAATTGCAAAATACATAGTTGAAACACCTGGAGCAAAAGTAACTGCAAAAGATGTACATGATGTATTTGTAAAAGTTTCTTATGAAGATGCGTTTATGAAAGCGTATTCGACTAATGGGCAAGCAATGGTTCCATTTAGATCAGTAGCCCGTTCTGTATTATCCAAGACAGCAGATAAAATGCGTCAGGGTGCTGGCAATGAAGAAATGTATCTTCGCGCTAATCAAGCAAATTTCTTTCTTCCAAAGAAAGTTCAAGGCGCAACAATTCAAAAACTTCCAGATAAAGTTACTGGTGAATTAAAAGATGCTGTTGTTATTAACGCTGATAAAGAATGGAATACTCCAGTTGCTTATCGCGTAGCCAAGGCAGCCGTAATGCCATTTAGTGACCAAGCCCGTAAAGATGCAGCAGATGGAATGAGAACTGCTATTGCTGGAAAGATTCGCACATTTAGCGGATATGTTCCTTACGATATTGATGCTGCTACAAATGAACTTTCTACAATGAAGTTTGACCCAAACAATGCTTCTGCTGGTCAGAATGTTTATCGTATGCTTCGTTTCTCGATGCCTGAAAGTATGGCTCGCCAAAAGACAGCAGAATTTGTTGCCGGAGATTTAGGGCAAAAGAAAACTATTTATGCTGGCGCAATTAACGAAATGGTAAAAGCAGCTGGAGTTCCTGACGATATAAAGTTTGTAAGAGATGTACAAGACACAATTCAAATGCACGTTGAAACTCCTCTATCTCGTAGCAATTATGGAGTAGGGCGCAAGATGGGAAACAAGGCTTCAATAGTTGAACTTCCATCGGGCGATGCTTCTATGGGAGCATTTGAAGATCATGCAGGTAAGTTTGCTATTCCTGATTTTCGTGAACTTAAAACAGCAATGCGTAACGTAAGTGCCTACGGAAAAATCTATGGAACCATAGACAACTTTGCTGCTAAATATACTGATGGTGTATTTAAGCCTTTGGCTCTTTTAACTGGTGGATTTGGTTTGCGTATTGCTGCATCTGAACTTATTCCACAGATATTCCGTTTTGGTTCAGTTGATGTAGCAAAAGCAAAAATTGCTGGCGCTGCTCAAAAGATGAACTACAAACTTATTGATGGTGAAGCAGATGCAATTCTTCACAATGCTTCTTTGGCGCTATCTGCTGGAACTGATGCTAAAGATTTTATTGCTCAACAAACACAAAAAGAAGGCAAGATAGTTCGTAAGACTATTGCTAAAGGTCTTACAAAACTTGCAAGCGAAGAAGATTTAGATTTGGCTGCTCGCATCACTATTGCCACAAAGGGTCACGTTGCTACAGGAGCAACTCTTACGGGTCATGGTATTCCTGCCGAACAACAAGAGTTTATGCGCCAAATAACTGAACTTGCCGGTATTGATGGCAAGCGTCAAATGATTAAGCCAACTGGCAAATTTACAGAATATACAAGTGGCGATCCAAAATTTGAACTTCATTATTGGAATCAACTTGCCCATTCAGTTTCAACAGCATCTCGTAAACAAATTGTTGCTGATGCTTTGCAAGAATTAAAAGCAGGAAAGACTGCCGATGAAGCATGGTCAATAGCACAAAAGAAAGACCTTGCCCGTATCCATGGAGTTAAGTACGACCCATCTAAACCTAATTACATGGGAGATAAACTCGACCCTAAAGAAGATATTCTTAAAGCAGAACGTACCAAGTTGGGTGCTTATACTGCCGAAGATCCAGCACACTTTGCTGCTCGCCGTACAGATATTATGAGTAATTTATTTACAGGTCCTAATGGTGAAACCAATAAAGAACTTATGCAGATGATTGTTAATGGCGAAAAACCAAGCCTTAATTATCTTCGCAATCTTGATGCAAAGATGAAGCCAACTGCTGTTGCCGGTCAAGAATATGAAGTTACTGTTGGACCAAACCTTCTCAACCGTATTACCAATTTTGGATTTGGCAAAGTTATTGATCCAGTTGTTAATGGTCTTTCTCGTCAACCTTTATTCTTTAACCACGTTAAGAATGAAATGAGCAGTTTTAAGTACGCCATAGATAAGGGTTACTTGACTGAAGAAGAAGCAACTCGTATTGCTATGACTAGGGCTACATTTTCGATGATGCCTCAGATTCACAATACTGCCCTTCGTACCCAGTTCTCTATCCTTGCTCGTAACTATCTGCCATTTTATTTTGCCCAAGAACAAGCTATGCGTCGTGCCGGTTCACTCATCGCGTCAAACCCCGCTGCCTTTCGTCAATATCAATTAGTCCAACAAGGAGTAAATAACCCAGGATTTGTTGAAACAGATTCATTGGGAAATAAACATTTGACTATTCCAATCGTGGGAGAAATCGGTGCTTCATTCCTTACAGGAGCAGCAGCACTTGGGCTTCCAGTTGTCGGTGGACTTCCAGTAAGCGCAACAGGTGGTATGCAATCCCTTCGTACAGTCCTTCCAGAATTTACTGTTCCTGGAGTATCTCCATTTGTTACTGTAGCCCTTAATTCGCTTGGTTCCCTTGATCCAGTTTTAGAACGAGAAATTAAAAAGGTTGTCGGTGGGGCAGGATTTAACCGTTCTATTATTGACCAGTTAATCCCTAACTCTCCTATGCGTAACGCTTTCAAGGCTCTCAATGCTAACGAAATGGAATCTTCTTTTTATAACGCCATGATTTCCTCAATCGCTTCTGCTCAATATCATGGTCAGATGCCACCGTCAGATGCCTCTCCATTGGTCAAGGCTGCCTTCCTAGACCGCATTAAGAACAATGCTCGTTCAATTCTATGGATGAAGGCTCTACTAAGCACTTGGAGCCCGCTAGCCCCTACTGTGAGCCAAGAAGATCCAGGGCTTCGTGATGAGTTTTATAACCTTATGAAGCAAAAGTCTGAAGTTACTGGTAAGAACATGACCTTCCCTGAAGCCCTTGGCGTATTCCTCGCTCGTCATGGAGATAAGGCTATTTCCTACACAATCGGTCATACTGAGTCAGCCGTTCCTGGCGCGATGATGCCTTATACCAATGAAGCTATTTCTTGGATTCAAAACAACAAGGATCTCATCAATTCCAAGAATGGAACTGGAGCAGCCTTCCTTATCCCTCAGACAACAAGCACATCAGGGGATGCCCAAGCAATTCACGATGAACTTATCAAAATGCACCTTCGCGGTAATAGGACTCCTGACGAGTTCCTCAAGTCTGTTTATATTGCTGCCGGAAACAATTTCATTTATGCTCAAAAGCCAGCCCACGATAAAGCAATGGCTGACCTTAAAGCAGCTGGAGAATCTCAGGCAGATGAACGGGCATCATGGAGCGCTTTTGTTAAATCCTATGGATCAACCAATCCTATTTGGGAAGCCGATTACTCATCCCCAGTCCGTACTCAAAATGCTGTCCACGCCGTTGAGCAACTTCAAAGCATCTTTGCTGATAAGAACCCACCAAAGGGAGTTCAAGCAGATTTGGTAAGAGGTTTGTTAAATGATTGGGTTAACCATACTCAAGCAGTTCAAATGTATGGAGATACCTATGGCCAGGAAGCGGTAACAACAGAGAAAGAGAACTGGCAAGCCTACCTTGATACAATGGCTACCAAAGAACCCCGCTTGAATTCAGTAATCAATTCAGTATTTAGGAGATTGGCATAATGGCTACCAAACCAACTTTACCGCCACCAACACCACAAACAGGTTCTCAGACTATTGATACTCCATCAACAACATCAACTACTGGGTATAAGCCAGCAGCAGTTGGAGCAGGGGCAAGCAAAACTAAAAGCATCCCACGCTTTTCAAAATCTATTGACCGCCCAGATTTTAATACAACTCAATTTATTACTAATAACATCTATCAAAATCTTATGGGTAGAGATGCAACAGCAGCTGAAATTGCTAAATGCCATCAGGCATATACGCAATACGCAGCGACTCATCCAACCAATACTGGATCATCTATGCTTGATACGACTTCAGGCGTTGACCGTCAATCTACTTCGATTAACACAGGAACAAACGAACAAAGTTTTATTGCTAATCTTGTCAATGGTTCAGCAGAATCTAAGGCTTATACTTCAGCAACTACTTACATGGATGCTATACAAAGTTACATTAACAAGTCGAGAGGTCTGTACTAATGGCATCTAAGAACCAAGCGCAATCAATATCTAAAGCAAAAGCATTTATTAAATGGGCACAAACACAGGCTAAAAAGCATGGTGATAAATCTGAAATTAGTCCATCTAGTGCTTTAGGTTCTCCGTATTCTCTTAGTGACTATAAGACTTGGGGAGAAGTTGTAGCAGATGCAAAAAAGCAATTAGTTGAAGCGCAGAAACCACCTGCCCCACCATCGGTTACAAAGATTCCACGCAATTCTGCATATCTTGCTCAAGAACTTAGAGCAGCACAAGTTGCAGTTGGGCATGACCAAAGCCTTATTGATACATATACTCCTGGAACAAAAGAATATATTGATGCCCAAAATGCTCTTGACGCAGATCAAAAAGCACTTGATGCTAAACAAGCAGAATTTGATAAAGCATCTAAAGCAGAAAAAGCAACGAAGGATACTAAAGATACAACAGATGCAGCGGCAAAAGCGGCAGCGGATGCAGCCAAAGCACAAAATGATTTAGAGACAGCTAAGGCTAGAGCATTAGCCAAAGACCCGAAGGCTGACCCAAATGCTGATCCAGCAGTTCAAGATGCAAAAAAGAAAGCAGACGATGCAAAAGTAAAATCTGATACTGCTTCCAGCAAGGTTACTGGCGAACTTCGCTACGGTCCTAATGGGGAAAGTCTTGTTCCTGGAACTGCTGCTTATGAAAAAGGAAGCACAGTAAAGCCAAAAGTAGTAGTTGCACAAACACCAACACCTACATCTACAAAACCTACGGTAAAAGGTGGAACTTCTGGCACTAGCGGAACTGGAATTAACAACAAAGGTGGGAAAGTAGTACCGCCACCAGTAGTAAATAAACCTGTAGATGTTAATGCGTTCCTTACAAAGTATGGAACTACACTTGCATTTATCAATTCAGATCCTTCACTTAAAAAATTGTTTAATGATGCAACTTCTAGCAAAGAAGGTGCTAACTGGGATGCCAAAAAATTTACCGCTGCCCTTGCTAATACCGATTGGGCTAAGAGACTTTCTAATTCTGCACAACAAGAAGAATTAACAAGACTTCAGAATCCTTCAGAATATGCTTCTTCATACAACAATATGAGATCGCATATTGCTCAAGTTGCTGTTCAAATGGGAGAAGCAATTACTCCTGCTGATATTGGACCAGAGATTAAACCAACTGGACCTAATGGGACATTTACACAAGAGGATGTAAAACGTACAGAAGGAACTGTTACTCAATGGGCTTTGGATCATTCAAACGACCCATCATTTAGTACAGGTGAAGCATTGCAAACATTCATTGCTACTAAAGGAACAATCAATCTTGCCCTTCCTGGTGGTTTAGCAGCAAAGAACAATATGGATTTGAAAGCCTATGCTGGTCAAATGGGATTAGGTTCACTTGCCCTTCCACCATCATCTGACCCGTCTGCAATGGGAAATGATTACTTTAGCGCGGCAGCACAATCTATTCTTCTTGGCAAATCAACTGTTGAAACTTGGAAAGCAGATTTGCTTTCACAAGCAAAAAATACTTATAAAGCATTTGCTCCAGCTCTTGATGCTGGTCAAACTGTTAAAAACATTGCAGCACCATATATCAATACAATGGCTAACCTTCTTGAAATTCCTACAGACCAAATTGATTTAAGCGCAACTACTGGCTATGGCAAAATGGTTCACGATGCTCTTATTGGCAATGATCCAGCAAACCAAAAGCCAATGGCACTTTATGATTTTGAAAAGTTAATTAAGACTCGCCCTGAATGGGGTAAGACTAATAACGCAAGAGATACAATTATGGGTGGCGTAGGCGACTTACTCAAAGCATTTGGAAAGGTTAGTTAATGGCTGGAGAAAACGGTGGTCCAGGAATAGTCCCAGTTAAAACCCCATTAACTGCACAAGAAATAGCAACAGGTAGAAGCCCTATGCCAGTTGCCCCTACAGTTCTTCCTACTCAATTTACTGCTGTACAATCTGGAACTGGTTTAGGCTCTAGTGCTACTGCCGCACACGCTGCACAAACTGCTGCTCAAGTAGCAAATCCTGCTGAACCTCATCAACATTACGGTCTTGGCGTTAATGGAGTTTCAAAACTTTATTGGGATGCTGGCTGGCAAGCTGGTCCAAATGGACAACCACAAAAAATTGGTACTGTAAATGCAGGTGGAGCAGGTGGAGCAGGTGGAGCAGGTGGAGCAAGCGGAACGGGTAGTTCTGCTGATCATGGAAAAGTTACTGGAACTCAAACTATAACAAAAAATGGGCATCAAGTAATTGTTACTACTTTTGAAGATGGTACTACTAGCGAAGTAGATTATGGTCTATCCGCTGCTGACCAAGCACAACAACAAAATTGGTTAGCAGTTGGCAAAAACCTTCTTGAGCAATATGGTGTTGGCTCTCTTTGGAATGATTATCAAGATTTGATTCTTAACAAAGGATATAACTCTGCTACGGCTATGCTTGCTATTCAAAGCCTTCCTTCTTGGACTAATAGATTTTCAGCTAATAAAACTCGTTTAGCCCAAGGACTTCCCGTTCTTGATCCAGCGACATACCTTGCTACAGAAGAAAAATATAAAGATGTAATGATTAGTGCTGGAATTGATAAATCTGTTTACAACGATACAAACAAACTTGGTGAACTTATGGCAAAAGATGTATCTCCTTATGAGATGCAACAACGCCTAGATGCTGCTCGTTTTGAGTTGGATAATAAAGACCCTTATGTAGTTGACCAACTTAAAATGCGTTTTGGATTATCAACCGGAGATATAGTCCTTCATATGCTTGACCCACAACTAGCTGCTTCAGTTGTAGCCCAAAAGGTTGCTTCGGCTAAGATTGGTGCAGAAGCAGCACGTCAGGGTCTAGGAGTTTATGGGGTTGATTCTGCTGACAAACTTGCTAATGCCGGTGTCAGTCAGGCTCAGGCAGCAACAGGATTCTATAACATTGCTCAAGAGCAACAACTTACCCAAGCCCTTCCAGGGGATACTTCAGGATCACTTACCGCTGACCAATTAGCCAATGCTGAGTTCTCACTTAGCGCACAAGATGCGTTGGCAAAAAGGAATGTTCAACAAAAGCGTGTTGCTGAGTATCAACAAGGTGGCGCTTTTGCAGCAGGAGCAGCAGGAGCAGGTGGCTTAGGAGTAGCCAACTCCGCTTCCTAATTGCTTTTTGGTTAGACATTCTGTAGTCTTTTGTCTATAGGTCCTATTGTGTTGGCAGTCTCCAAGTCGTCTGCCTGAGACCTCAAGACTTGAAGAGATTCGCCCCGTTGATGGCTTCACGGTGTCGTATCTGGTTTCGACCAAACAAACAATCAGCCCCGCCGTACCGCTATTCCTAGCAGGTGCGCGAAACGGAAATGGATACAGCAATGAGCGAATACGATTTTGATAATGAAGATATAGATACAACCATAGAAGATGAATCAGGAGAACCTTCAAAAGATTCTCGTCAATTTGTCCGTAAGTTAGAGCAAGAAGCGAAGGCTGGCAAGGCTGCCAAAAGAGAAGCTGATGAAGCCAAACTTGAAGCATCAAATGCTAAGCGCGAACTTGCTTTTATGAAGGCAGGAATTGACTTGGAATCTCCAACAGGTAAGTTGTTTGCGAAAGCATACGACGGAGAAACAACCTTAGAAGCAGTACGAGCCGCTGCCGGTGAATATGGGTTAATCCCAACTTCACAGACAGATGAAGTGAAGAACGATTTAGATGCTTTGAATCGTGTTGCACAGGCTTCTGCTGGATCAACAGGTGCGATTGCTCCAACTGCTCTTGATGCTATTCGTGGAGCGGCTGACCCCGCTGCTGTACTCAAAGTTCTTCAGGACAATGGAATCGCTATTTCAAATGACCAACCTGGCGCGTGGGTTTCACTCGTCTAACTTATAGCGAAAAGAGATATAGAACATGGCATTAACACAAGTCAGTTCGCTTGATCTCTCCAAGGCTGCGTATGAGATGCTTGCATATTATGCGCTTCGCCCGGAGCTTTACTACGATTCACTCGTAGAAATTCAATCAACGAACGCAACAAACCGAGGTACTTCAGTTACCTTCACAATCGCTTCAGATCTTGCTGAAGCATCAACAGCACTTACAGAAACTACAGATGTTACTCCAGTAGCAATGGCAGATTCTTATGTGACTGTTACACCTCTTGAATACGGTAACGCCGTTCAGCTTACTTCTAAGCTCGGTGCTACAGCGTTCATGGAAGTTAACCCAATCG
>Ga0114964_10000308_pt1 | contig 37951 bp, 36 predicted proteins | sample C_131016_MF_Meta_FD_92638 | JGI IMG/M metagenome (GOLD analysis project Ga0114964, IMG submission 92638) | Freshwater microbial communities from Lake Croche, Canada to study carbon cycling - C_131016_MF_MetaG | ecosystem: Environmental > Aquatic > Freshwater > Lake | place: Lake Croche, Canada...
CGATGGAAAAGCCGCCGAGGCGATTGTGCGCAACTGCGTGCACTGCGGTTTTTGCACTGCCACTTGCCCCACTTACCAGCTGCTAGGTGACGAACTGGACGGACCGCGTGGCCGCATCTACTTGATCAAGCAAGTGCTCGAAGGCACCGAGCCCACGCGCAAAACCCAGCAACACCTGGACCGCTGCCTGACCTGCCGCAACTGGGAAAGCACCTGTCCCAGCGGCGTGGAATATGGCCACTTGATTGATATCGGGCGCAAGTTGGTGGATGCCAAAGTTCCACGTCCGACAGGCGAAGAGGCCATGCGCTGGGCCTTAAAACAAGGCCTGAACTCGCCACTGTTTGCCCCGGCCATGAAGCTAGGCCAAGCGGTGCGCAGCTTTTTGCCCGATGTGCTCAAGGCCAAGGTGCCAGAGGCGCGCAATGCTGGCGCATGGCCTGCACGCAGCCACGCGCGCAAGGTATTGATGCTGGCCGGTTGCGTGCAACCGTCCATGAGCCCCAATATCAACAGCGCCACCGCACGCGTACTCGATGCCTGCGGTATCCAGACCATCGTCGAGCCCCTGGCCGGTTGCTGCGGCGGTGTCAAGTTTCATTTGAACGACCAGGATGCGGCCATCGTGCAAATGAAAAACAATATTGACGCTTGGTGGCCACATGTGGCCAATGGCGTCGAGGCCATCGTGATGAATGCTTCAGGCTGCGGCGTCACTGTTAAAGACTACGGCCACATCCTTCAGGGCGATGCGGCTTACGCAAAGCGGGCCCAGCGCATAAGCGAACTGACGAAAGACCTCAGCGAGCTTTTGCCTGATTTGCTGCCCGTGCTGAAAGAGCGCATTGCGCCTCAAAAGGCCCAGGCACAAGGCATGATGGCTTTTCACCCGCCTTGCACTTTGCAGCACGGCCAGCAGCTCAAGGGCGGCGTGGAGCACCATTTGAACGCGCTGGGTTTTCAATTGCAGGTAGCCGATAATGAAGCCCATTTATGCTGCGGCTCCGCTGGTACTTATAGCGTGCTGCAACCGGTCATCGCGACCCAACTGCGCGACCGCAAGCTAGGCCACCTTCAGGAATTGCAGCCCCAGGCCATCCTGAGCGCCAACATCGGTTGCATCACCCATTTGCAAAGCGGCACGCAAGTGCCTGTGCGGCATTGGGTGGAAATTGTGGATTTGGCCTTAAGTTAATTAGCCGGCTGGCGCCGTGACGGCCGATCGCTTTCTTGGTTTGTAATCCTTTAACCATGCAGTTGCTGATGGCAACTTGTTAGCAAGCAATACCGCTAAACGTTTCAGGGCGCCTGCACCCTGGGCATCCATCCTTGCGTCGCTGCTCGCTTGGCAAAACCCTTGGTATCAAAGGTAGCCAACACTTCGCAATGGCGACTGCTGGCGTGGTGCAAGGCGTCTGCAAAGTCAAAACCCTGGGTCAAGGCATCGCATGCGCTTTGCAGTGCTTGGCGGTCTTGCACTTGCAGATGGGGCATGGCTAACAGGTGCGTAAACACATCAGCCACCGTTTTGGGTTTGAGCTTGTAAAAACCGCGTAACACCCATTCCAGCTCCAGGGCCACGGTAGTGGCCACAAACAGGGGCTTGCCACTTTCTAACAAGGCACGGGCCTGCTCACATTGCGCAACGGTTGCTGCATCGCTTTGTTCGGCCTGCACGTAGTACCGCGCCAGCACATTGGTGTCCAGCGCGGTGAGTCTGGCAGTGGCCTGCTTCATGGCTTAATCAATTGGGCCGCATCCCAATCGGCGGCCACATGCGGGCCACGCACCTTGACCATGCCAAAGCCTTGCTTGTGCGATTGACGCGCCGAGGGTGCCGGGCGCAGCATGATGCAGGTGGCGTCGGAGCTCAGCGCAAACTCCACGGCTTGCCCAGTAGCCAAACCCAACTGCTGGCGCAAGGCTTGCGGAATGGTGACTTGGCCTTTGCTAGTGAGGGTCGAAAACATGGTGGAGCTCCTTGTACTGGTGAATGTGCAGTGTATGGATTGCATTGTATTACTAGGTAAGAATTCGGTGGTGCAAAGGGTTGTGCTTGCGTTTTGTCTCCGGCAAATAGTCCACACCAGCTGCCGATGCGGCGCGCGTATGCGCCGTCACGCCACAATCACCCGCGTAACTCAGGTCATTGCATGTGGGCCGCCAGCGCTCGGTTTGCGCCCCTTAAAATTGCAAGATCGCCCCAAAGAGGGCCTGCATCAGGGAAGCCCATATGAATACCAATCGCTTAGAAGCCTTTAGCGATGGCGTGATTGCCATCATCATCACCATCATGGTCTTGGAATTTAAAGTGCCGCATGGCGCTGAGCTGCAAGACCTTTTGCCACTTTGGCCGGTGTTTTTAAGCTACCTGCTTAGCTTTGTGTATGTGGGCATTTATTGGAATAACCACCATCACATGTTCCATTTGGTGCGCAGCGTCAATGGCAGTGTGTTGTGGGCCAACTTGAATTTATTGTTTTGGCTTTCTTTATTGCCTTTTACGACCGCGTGGATGGGGGAGAATCATTTTGCGCCTATGCCCATGGCGGTGTATTGTTTTGATTTGCTAATGTGCGCCGTATCAAGTTTTCTGCTGACCCTCGCGATCTTTCGCCACGAAGGCCCCGCCTCTGCATTGCAGGAGGTTATGGGACAAAGCCGAAAAGGCGCACTCTCACTGGCTGGTTCAGCCGCGGCGATTCCACTTGCATTGACCGGTTACCCCGTCTTGGCAGGGCTGCTGGTGGTTTTGGTTGCAGGCATGTGGTTGTTGCCGGATCGCCGCATTGAGCAAGCCGTCGGGCAATACAGGGCCTGAGATTTACTCCGTCACTCCCCGCAGTGCCACGCTGCGCCGGCGCAGCATTTCCAAGGTAAGCAGCATGGCTATGGCAAACAAAATGAGCATAAAAGCCGCCGACAAAATAGTGGGCGAGAGTTGCTCGCGCAGGCCGGTCCACATTTGACGCGGCAGCGTGGTTTGCTCGGGGCCACCCAGAAAGAGCACCACCACGACTTCGTCAAACGAGGTGGCAAACGCAAATAGGGCACCGGATAGCACGCCAGGCCAGACCAGGGGCAGCATGATGCGCCGGAAGGCCTCCCATTGCGACGCACCCAGGCCGCGTGCAGCGCGCATCAAGTTCATATCAAAGCCACCTAAGGTGGCGGTGACGGTAATCACCACAAAGGGCATGCCCAGCACCGCATGCACCAGCACGATGCCCAGCAAATTATTGGCAATACCCAGTTTGGAGAAAAACAAATACGATCCCACTGCGAGCACCACTACGGGGACGATCATGGGCGAAACCAGCACCGCCATCAACAAACGCTTGCCCGGCAAATTGTGGTGGTTCAAGCCGACTGCCGCCAGGGTCCCTAAGGTCGTGGCCAGCAAAGTGGCCAAGGTAGCAGTGAGCACACTATTAAAAATAGCATGCAGCCAGACTTCGTTGGTAAACAGGTCGCGAAACCAGCGCAGGCTGTACTCCTGCACCGGAAAATGGAAATAGGGCTCGTTGTTAAAGGCAAGCGGCACCACGACCAGCACCGGCGCTATCAAAAACACCAGGACCAAGGTGCAAAAAATCAGCAACACCCAATGGCCCGCGCGTTGCAGGGGCGTGGTGTAAAGCGGCAGGTTGGAGGCGCTCATCCGAGTTTGAGGTTGTTAGCGCCCACCAGGCGGTCATACACGGCATACAAGAGGAGCACCGCAGCCAGCAAAATAGCAGCCAGCGCAGACCCCAAACCCCAATTGAGCAAATGGAGAATGTTGTCGGCCACAAAGTGGCTGATCATCTGGTCGGTGGAGCCGCCCAGCAGTGCCGGTGTGATGTAGTAACCCAGCGCCAGAATAAACACCAGCAAGGCACCGGCGCCCAGGCCGGGAATACATTGCGGCAGGTACACCCGGATAAACGCGGTAAACGGGCCGGCACCCAAAGAGCGGGCAGCGCGTACATAGGCTACAGGTATCTGGCGCATCACCGAATACATTGGCAGCACCATGAATGGCAACAGGATGTGCGTCATCGCAACTACCACACCAAAGCGGTTGTGCACCAAGGGCAAGGGTTCGGAAATGACATGCAAGAACTGCAGGAATGAATTGAGCACGCCTTCCTTTTGCAACACCACCATCCAGGCGGTGGTGCGTACCAATAGCGAAGTCCAAAACGGCAGCAAGACCAAAATCAACAAAAGATTCGCGGTTTTGTCGCGTAAATGGGCTAGCAAATAGGCTAAGGGGAAGCCCAACACAATGCACATCAAGGTGACGGTGAAGGCCACGCCCAGGGTACGCAAATAAATCGTGATGTGGATGCGCTGGTCTTCGGGCTGGGGGCCGACGCTGCCATCCTGGTTGCGCTTGGCGTCGAGCGCGGACAAATAAAATAAGGTGTGCATGGGCGATTCGAGGTTGCGAATCGTGCCCCAAATGCCAGACTGCGCCCAGCCGGGGTCGGCAGCTTCAAAAAACGGTGCCCAGGGTCCCTCTTCCTGCGTACTGACGCGGCGCGCGGCGCGCATAAAAATCGTTCGCAATCCAGACTCTTCAACATTGAGGCGATTAGCAATAGCGCCCTGGCTTTGGCTTTGCACTGCCTCCTTCATATCCTGGGCCAATGCAGCAAAAACAGGCTCAGGCGGAATCTGGTCCCGCGGACCGTTCCACTCTGCCAGCGCCTGCACCGTGCGGGGCAGGCCTTTGGGTACCACCGGGTCGTAAAAGCTGTTTACCAGTACGTCGCCCAGTGGCAATAAAAAGCTCAAGAGAACAAAGATGAACAGCGGCGCAATCAGCGCATAAGCACGTAAGTGGCCGCGCCGCTCTGCCTTGCGCAGGCGTTGCGTGAGATTGCCGACGCTGTCCATCTTGTTACAACAGCCTTACTTGGCCAGCCAAGCAGCAAACTTCTTGTTCAGGTCGTCTTGGTTTTCCATCCAGAACTGCGAGTTCGTGGACATGGAACGACCAGGGTGACCAGCGTTAGGCAGGTAAGCCCGATTGGGGTTGGACGCTGGAATCAGAGCCAAAGACGAATTACGGGTAGGTGCGTAAGGGATGTACTTAGCTTGGTCAGCCAAGGGCTGGCTGCTGCTGGCAAAACGGACAAAGTCTTGCGCCGCATCCAAGTTCTTGGTGCCTTTGATGATGGCATACAGGTCAGGAATCTGGACTTGGCCATCCCACACCAAAGCGAAATCTTTTTTCTCTTTCACGTTGGCATCCACGATACGACCGTGCCAGGTGTGGGTCATCACCACTTCACCCGAAGCCAAGAGCTGTGGAGGCTGCGCACCAGCGGTCCACCAAACGATGCTGCTCTTGATGCTGTCCAATTTCTTGAAGGCACGATCCACGCCGGCTGGTGTACCCAACACTTTGTAGACATCGCCAACCGCCACACCGTCAGCCATCAGTGCCCACTCCAGTGTCACGCTGGGGTCTTTTTTCAGACCGCGCTTGCCGGGGAACTTGGCGACGTTAAAAAAATCATCCAGCGTTTTGGGGCCATTGGCGCCATACTTGGCTTTGTCAAAAGCCACCACGTTGGAATAAACGATCACGCCGATAGCGCAGGGCAAGATCATGCCGGGGATAAAGTCTTTAGCGGCAGGTACGCCGTCCGCGCCGGGTGGCAATTTAGCGGGGTCGATTCTCTCGAGCAGGCCTTCTTCGCAACCTTTGAGCGCTTCAGCCGCTTCCAGATCTACTACGTCCCACTTCACATTACCCGATTTCACCTGGGCGCTGATCTCGCCCAGGGTGCCGCCCCAGTCCACCGAGGTGATCTTGGTTCCGGTCTTGGCGGTGTAGGGCTTGTGATAAGCCTCGATCTGGCTAGTGGTGTACGCACCACCCCAGGAGGCGACCGTAAGCGATTGTTGCGCGGCGCTGATGCCTGGCAGAACGGCAATAGCTGCAGCGCCAACAACTGCTAGTGCACTTGAATTTATCCGTTTGAACATGCTGTTCTCCTGTTGTGACAAAAAGCCGCCCTTATTCACTATCAAGCACACGGCAGTCCACAGCACTCCAACCGAGGTTGACGGTGCTGCCGTTTGCCAGTGCGAGATCGCGTCCATCGTTGGGAAGCGTAACGATGAAATCTTCCAGCCCGCATGCCTTGAGGCGCAAGCGGGCATATCTGCCTAAATAGGTGATGTCCACCACCGTGCCCACTACTTGGCTGTCATCCCCCTGGCTTTGCGGGTTCAGGCGCACCCGCTCGGGGCGGATGGACACCAGGGTGGCATCACCCACTTTGGGCGCCGCCACCGACTGGCCGGTGATGACTGTGCCATCGGCCAGAGCGACCTGGCAACTCGTGCCTGAGACTGCGCTGACTTTGCCGGACAAGGTGTTGTTCTCGCCAATAAACTGGGCCACAAAAGCATTGGCCGGGCGCTCGTACAGCTGCGTGGGAATATCGATTTGCTGGATGCGGCCCTGGTGGAAGACTGCAATGCGGTCGGACATCGCCAGCGCTTCGGTTTGGTCGTGCGTGACGTACACAATGGTGATGCCCAGGTCGCTGTGCAAGCGTTTGATTTCATACTGCAGTTGCTCACGCAGTTGTTTGTCCAGCGCCGACAAGGGCTCATCCATCAGCACCAACTTGGGCTCAAACACCAGCGCTCGCGCCACCGCCACGCGCTGCTGCTGACCACCGGACATTTGCGCGGGCCGGCGCGACTCCAAACCTTTGAGTCCCACTTTGTCTAAGGCCGCCATCACGCGGCTGTGCGACGCCTCACCCGTAATGCCGCGCACGCTCAAGGGAAAGCCCACGTTCTCTGCCACCGTCATATGCGGAAACAAGGCATAGCTTTGAAACACCATGCCGATGTTGCGGTGCTCGGGCGCAATCCGGTTGATCGGCTTGCCGTCCAAATAGATTTCGCCCGAGGTGGCGGTTTCAAAGCCGGCCAACATCATCAAGGTGGTCGTCTTGCCCGACCCGGACGGGCCTAATAGGGTCAGGAATTCCCCTTTTGCGATATCCAAAGTCAGGTCACGCACCACCAGTTGTTTGCCGTCATAGCTTTTTTCTACATGGTCAAAACGAACAAAAGGTTGCTGCATAAAGGTGCGTTTTCCGGGAATCAGGTCAAGTCTTTGAGGTTAGCAAAGATTGAGCCTATGCGCGGATCACATTGTGCTTTGGACCATAGGGGAAACCCGTAATGTTCTGGTGACCATCGGCTGTAACGACCAAAATATCGTGCTCGCGGTAACCACCAGCCCCAGGCATGCCCTCGGGTAGCATGATCATCGGTTCGATAGAAACCACCATGCCAGGCTCGAGCACGGTGTCGATGTCTTCGCGAAATTCCAGGCCGGCTTCGCGCCCGTAATAGTGCGAGAGCACACCAAAAGAGTGCCCGTAACCGAAGGTGCGGTACTTCAACACGTCGTACTCTTCATAAATCTTGTTCAGCGCGTGCGCCACGTCGCAGCAGCGCACGCCGGGCTTGACCAGCTTTTGTCCCTCTTCGTGCACGCGCACATTGATTTCCCACAGCCGCAAAGATGCCGCATCCACGTCCCCAAAAAACAAGGTGCGCTCCAGCGCGGTGTAGTAGCCCGAAATCATGGAAAAGCAATTGAGGCTGAGAATGTCGCCGTGTTGCACTTTGCGCGTGGTCACCGGATTGTGCGCACCATCGGTATTGATGCCGGACTGGAACCAGGTCCAGGTGTCCATCAGCTCGGTATGCGGATAGCGCTTGGCAATTTCGCGCACCATGGCCTGGGTGGATGCCAGCGCCACTTCATGCTCGGGCACACCGGCATGCACCGCCGCCACCAGAGCCGCGCCGCCTACGTCACAGACTTGCGCACCGTTTTTGATGAACTCGATTTCTTCGGCCGACTTGACCATGCGCAGCTTCATCACGTCGGCGGCCACATTGGCAAATTCGACGCCCGGCAGCGTAGCGCGGATTTTGTCCATGCGCTCTAAAGGCAGGTGGTCGTATTCCAGACCGACGCGGCCTTTGTTAGGCACTTCCTGCGCGATGGCGCGAAAGTAATTGCCTTGCTGCCAGTCGGTGTAAATCACCGCGCGATCGCATACGCCTTTGCGCCAGGGTTGGCCGCCGTCGATGTTGGCAGCGATGATGATGCTCTTGTCCTGCGTGACCACCAATCCGTAAAAACGGCCGAAAGAGCAGTACAGAAAGTCGCTGTAATAGTTGATGTTGTGGTAACTGGTAAACAACACCGTGTCCACATTGTTGCGTGCCATCATGGCGCGCAACTTGGCAATGCGGTTGGCGTACTCGGCGTCCGAGAAGCTGTGGCGAACGCGTTCGCCGTTGTCGATAGAAATCAGGTTGGGCATGGTCATGAGGAATCTCCGAGGGTTCAGCGGGCCGAGTATGCGGGGAAACGCCGCTATGGGGCTTTTCAATTACGACAATAATCTGTCTTTCGATGCCATGCCTTGCGCACGCTTGTCACGGTCTTTTTGCGGCGAAGCACCATAGCGGGGCGTGTAACGCGCAGTCAGGTGCGAGGGCGAAGCGAAACCGGTGCGCACGGCGATTTCGCGCACGCTTTTATCGCTGCGGTGCACCAGAAGGCGTGCATGCGCCAACCGGATGTCCAGGTACACCCGCTCAGCCGAACGCTCAAATTTTTGCTTGAACAAGCGCTGCAAACTGCGCAAAGAAACGCCGGCCAGTTGCGCCAATTCGCCAATCGGCAGGGGTTCGGCCACATTGCATTCCATCAAGCGCAAGACTTCAATCGCCACCGGGTTGGTCACACGGCTTTGGTGGATGATGGAGACCGTTTGCACGTCCGTCAGGCTGCGTCGCTCGGCAATCAAGAGGTTGGCCACTTCATTGGCCAGGTCGCGGCTGCCCGGTGCCTGGGTCAGCAAATAGGTCATTAAATCCAGCGGTGCCACGCCGCCGCTGCAGGTGTAGCGATCGCGGTCCACCTCGAAAAAATGCTGCGTAACAATGACTTTGGGGAACTGCTCGGCCAGGGCCTCATGGTCTTCCCAGTGGATGGTGCTGCGGTAGCCATCAAGCAAACCGGCCTGCGCCATCAGGTAGGCGCCGGTATCAATACCGCCTAGCGGCAAACCCAGAGAAGCTTGTTTTTTCAGCCACAGGGCCAGGGTGCGCAAACCGCGTTTGGGGATCGGGTTGGGACCGATGACAAACACCACGTCCAACCCCGGCGCCTGGGCCAAACTGTGCTGCGTCATGACCTGGATGCCATCGCTGGAAGCCACTAAGCCACCATCGACCGACAAGAGCACGGACTGGTACACCGTATGGCCTAGCACCTGGTTGGCCAGGCGCAGAGGATCGACGCAAGCGCTCAGCGCAATCAGCGAAAAGTTGGGTACAACAACAAAGCCGAAAACCAGCGAGCGCATGGGGCGCTATCAGCCGGCGGGTAGGGCGGCCTCAATATCTGCGGCCAAGCTAGCGGGCGTATCAGTTGGCGCATAACGCTTGCGCACCACGCCATCAGGGCCGACCAAAAACTTGGTGAAATTCCATTTGATGGACTCGGTACCCAAGATGCCCGGCGCCTCGTGCGTGAGCCATTTAAAAAGCGGGTGCGCACCCGCGCCGTTGACTTCGACTTTGGACATCATGGCAAAGCTAACGCCATAGTTCTTCTGGCAGAAGCTGGCGATCTCGGCGTCGCTCCCCTTGTCCTGCGCGCCAAACTGGTTGCAGGGAAAGCCCAGAATCACCAGTCCTTTGCCCTGGTAGCGCTGGTGCAAGTCCTCCAAGCCCGCAAACTGGGGCGTGAAACCACAGGCGCTCGCGGTGTTGACCACCAACAAGGCTTTGCCTTGAAAGTCCTTGAGTTGCAGAGGTTTGCCGTCGATGGTGGTGGCTTCAAATTCAAATGCGTTGCTCATAGTGGCTCCTGGGCAGGGGGTGGGCTGGCGTGTTCGGGTTTGGCGCCGGAGGATAACGCAGACAACAATGCCGCCGTGCATATCAGGACTCCGCCCAAGGCGACCCGTTCTGTGAGGACACCGGCGCCCAGGGCAATGGCCGAGACACTGGCAAACACGACCTCGCAAAGCATCACGACCGCCGTGGTCCGCGCCGGCAGGCGTGCGGCGCCATACTGCAAAGATACATTGCCCACGCCAATCATCAGGGCCAGGCCTAAGGCAACCAGAACCCAGTGAACACTGGGGTCGGGCAAAGTAGGCACCAGGCCTTGCTGCATTCCCACCGACGCGGTGAGCGCACACAAAAGCGCACCGCCGAGCAGCATGGTGGCCGTGATGCTTAAGGCATCGCTGTCACGCAAACGGCGCAGCAGCACATTGGTCAAAGCAAAGCTAAAGCCGCCACCCAGTGCCAGCACATCGGCCATGTCCTGCGGCCAGGGCCAGGGCGTTTCTGGGGTTTTGAGCACCAGCACCACGCCGGCCAGGGCTAGCAACATAAAGCCCACTGAACGTAGCGTCGGCTTCTCACCCAGCAAGGGCCAGGCCAGCAGTGCGGCCCACAGCGGCATCAAATAAAACAAAAGAACCACGCGCACGACATCGCCGATAGTGACGGCCCAATTAAAGCCGACATTGGTGCAGCCGGCCGCGATCAGCAAAGGCCATAAAGCCCGGTTGTCCAGCACACGACCCAGCACGCGGGGCTGAACAAGAAGTATGCCGGCCAGCACCAAGGCATCGACCAGCACCGTGGCCCATAGCGGATGCAAGCCCAGGGCCTGCAATTGTTTGAACGGCCACCACGAAAGGCCATAGCACAAGGCATTGCTCAGCAGCGCCGCCACGGCCAAGGCCGGCACATTGCGGCTCATCCGTGCAGGTCGTCGTTGCGGGCGATGTCCAGCAGCCGCTCCAGCTCGGTGCCGTGGGCACGGCAGTTATGTCGATGCCAGCGGCGGATCAACTCCATACAAGCGGCCACCAGTAAGCCAAAGACACTGATGGCTACAAAAGCCGAAACACCCATGCCAGTGGACAGGCTATACAAACCGCCCAGGCCCAGGATGCAGGCCTGCTCATTAAAGTTTTGCACCGCGATGGAGCGGCCTGCACCCATCAGGTTGTGCCCTCGGTGTTGCAACAAAGCGTTCATGGGCACCACCAGAAAGCCGCCCAAGGCGCCTAGCAAGATCAGAAAGGGCGCTGCCACCCACACATTGCTAATAAAGTTCAGCAAAATCACCAGCAAACCCATGCCCACGCCCAAGGGCAGCACGCCGATGGCATGCTCTAAGCGCATGCGCATCGATGCCACCACCGCGCCTATCGCCGTGCCTACGGCCACCACGCCCACCAGCGCGGAGGCTTGCGTGACCGAATAGCCCAGCGCAGCGGCGGCCCAGGCCAGCACGATATAGCGCAAATTGCCGCTCACGCCCCAAAACAAGGTGGTGGTTCCCAGCGAAATTTGGCCCAGCCGGTCGCGCCAGAGCTGCATATTGCAGTGCCAGAAATCAGGCAACAAGCCCAGCAGGTTCTCGGGCAAGTCGCGCATATCCACGCCGGTCAGGGGGATTCGGGTATTGAACCAAGCTGCGGCCAGATAGAGCAAGACCAGAGCGCAAATCGCCGCCTCAGGCGCTGTGTCGATGCTGGTATCCAAAAACGGAAAGTCCAAGGCCAGCAAATACGGCGCAATATGCGGCCCGATCAATTGGCCACCGAGCAGCACGCCCAAAATAATGGAGGCAATCGTCAAGCCCTCGATCCAGCCATTGGCTTTGACCAACTGCGAGGCGGGTAGCAGCTCGGTCAAGATGCCGTATTTGGCCGGTGAATACGCAGCGGCGCCCAGGCCCACCACCGCATAGGCCATGAGCGGATGCCCGCCAAACAGCATCAGCAAACAACCGACGATTTTTATGCCGTTGCTCACCAGCATGACCTTGCCCTTGGGGTAGGCATCGGCAAATGCGCCGACAAAAGGGGCCAGAATCACATAAAACAGCGCAAACATAGGTACCAGCGCGGCCTGTTGCCACTCGGGCGCTTGCGCGCCGCGCAGTAGTTGCACTGCGGCTACAAACAAGGCGTTATCGGCCAGCGAGCTGAGGAACTGCGCCGCCATAATGGTGAAGAAACCGCGCTTCATCCGGTCGTCATCTAGTGTGCCGTTCTCGGCGTGGTGGGCGTACAGCAGTCAGGAATCACAGTGCGCGGGTTATAGCACGCAGACGCGACAACTTACCCAGGCCCGCTACAGTAGCGCCATGCCGCGCCCCATCCAAGCCCTGATCCACCCAGACGCTCTACGCCACAACCTGGCCGTGTTGCGCCAGAGCGCGCCCGATGCGCGCCTGTGGGCGGTGGTCAAAGCCAATGCCTATGGCCATGGTATTGAACCGGTATTTAGTTCGCTAACGGGCGCCGATGGCTTTGCCGTGCTCGATATCGACGAGGCGCGCCGCTTGCGCACGCTGGGCTGGCGCGGACACATCCTCTTATTAGAAGGCGTCTTCGAGCTGCGCGACCTGGAGGCCTGCTCGCGCCTGGACTTGTGGCATACGGTGCACTGCGAGGCGCAAATTGACATGCTGGCGGCGCACAAGACCCATGTGCCTCAGCGGGTGTTCCTGAAAATCAACAGTGGAATGAACCGACTGGGCTTTGCGCCGCACCAGGCGCGCGCGGCCTGGACGCGCCTGAACGCCTTGCCCCAGGTGGACGAAATTTCCCTCATGACGCATTTCAGCGACGCCGACGGTCCCTTGGGCATCGCCGCCCAGGCGGCGGCTTTTGACGCCGCGACCTCGGACCTGCCGGGCGAGCGCTGCCTGAGCAATAGCGCCGCCGTGCTGCGCCACAGCCTGCATGCGCGGCAAGCAGCACAGCGCCTGCCCGCCAGCGACTGGGTGCGCACCGGCATTGCGCTTTACGGCGGCGCGCCCGATTTCGGGCAGCCTGACGTCACCGATATCGTCCTGCAAGCGGCCATGAGTCTGCGCTCCCAAGTCATTGCGATCCAGCAACTCCAAGCCGGCGACACCGTGGGCTATGGCTCTACCTTCATGGCGCAGCGGCCTATGCGCATAGGCATCGTGGCCTGCGGTTATGCCGACGGCTACCCGCGAAGCTGCGGCACCGGCACGCCCATACTGGTCGATGGCCACCCCAGCCGCACTATCGGGCGGGTCAGCATGGACATGCTGGCGGTGGACTTGAGCGACCTGCCGAGCAGCGGCCAGAGCGCGGAGGTGACGCTTTGGGGCTATGCCAGCAGTGGCGCGCTACTGCCCATCGACGCGGTAGCCCAGGCCGGTGGCACAGTCGCCTACGAGCTGATGTGCGCGCTGACGGCCCGGGTGCCGGTGCTGGCCGATGCGGCGCTGCCTGTGCCGCAAGCAGCTTAAGCAGGCAGGTAGCCGGGCCAACACCGACCCAGTTGCTAGCGGCACACCGAGGTTTATCTGTATTTTTATACAGTAATATTCGCCTATGGCAAAAGACAAATCCGTATTTACCTGCAATGAGTGCGGCGGCTCCAGCCCCAAGTGGTTGGGAAAATGCCCTTCTTGCGCAGCCTGGAACACCTTGGTGGAGTCAGTCGCGGCGCCCGATAGCGGCGTGCGCAACCGCTTTGCCTCACTGGCCGGTACGGCGCAAGTGGCGGTACTGGCCGATATCGAAGCCAGTGACGTGGACCGCACACCCACCGGGCACGCCGAGTTGGACCGCGTGCTGGGCGGCGGCATTGTGCAAGGCGGCGTGGTACTGATCGGCGGCGACCCGGGCATCGGGAAATCCACGCTCTTGCTGCAAGCCCTGGACTCGCTGCAACGCGCGGGAAAAAAAACCTTGTATGTCACCGGCGAGGAAAGCGGCGCGCAAGTGGCTTTGCGCTCACGCCGCTTGGGGCTGGACGGTTCCCAAGTGAGCGTGTTGGCGGAAATTCAGCTGGAAAAAATCCTGGGCGCGCTGGGCAGCGAGCAGCCCGATGTGGCGGTGATCGACTCCATCCAAACCGTGTATTCCGAGCAATTGAGCTCCGCACCGGGCTCGGTAGCACAGGTGCGCGAATGCGCTGCGCACCTGACGCGTGCGGCCAAATCGGCCGGCGTCTGCATTGTGCTGGTCGGCCATGTGACCAAGGAAGGCGCTCTCGCCGGGCCTCGCGTGCTAGAGCACATGGTCGATACCGTGCTGTATTTCGAAGGCGACACCCACAGTCAATTCCGGCTGGTGCGGGCGATCAAGAACCGTTTTGGTGCCGTCAACGAGATTGGCGTCTTCGCCATGACCGAAAAAGGGCTCAAAGGCGTCAGCAACCCGAGCGCCATTTTTCTGAGCCAACACGCCGAACCAGTGCCCGGCAGCTGCGTGATGGTGACTTTGGAGGGAACGCGCCCTTTGTTGGTGGAGATTCAGGCCCTGGTAGACAGCGGCGGGCCCAGCCCCAGACGCCTCTCGGTGGGGCTGGACCGGGACCGTTTGGCCATGCTGCTGGCCGTGCTGCACCGCCACGCCGGCGTGGCCTGCATGGACCAGGACGTATTTATCAATGCGGTGGGAGGCGTGCGCATCGGCGAACCGGCGGCCGACCTGGCCGTCATGCTGGCGATCAGCTCTTCTTTGCGGGGCAAAGCCCTGCCCAAAGGCTTTATTGCCTTTGGCGAAGTAGGCTTAGCCGGCGAAGTGCGCCCGGCACCGCGCGGCCAGGAGCGCTTGCGCGAAGCGGCCAAACTGGGCTTTAGACAGGCCATCGTGCCCAAGGCCAATACACCTAAAAAGCCCATGGAGGGCATGACGGTGCATGCGGTGGAGCGGGCGCAAGAGGCGCTGGAGATCATCCGCACCTTCGGTTGAGGGTCGCCGCCGCCCCGTTGTCCTCTGGTGTTCAGCGGCCGAGCGCTGAAAAAATTTGATTTTTCTCCTGAAAATTGATCAAACATCGCAGCCCTTGGAATGTGACCATAATGTTCTTGCGTCAGTTTATGTAAGGGTAAGTAGACTAGATTCGAGCATCTCAGTGGTTGATGCGTATATAGTTAGCATCGCCCAGCAGTTTGATGCCTACGGCTTGGCCCGTATGCAGAACCATTTAGGCCGTGCTTACGGCCGTTTTTCAACTTGGAGACATTATGACTATTCGATTCGCAAAACTAGCTTCGCAGCTAGTGGTTGCCGCCGCCGTGGCGGCTTTTGCAGGCTTGGCTGCCGCAGAGGAACCCATCAAGATTGGCGTTTCTGGCCCCTTCACGGGTGGCTCTTCGTCCATGGGCGTCAGCATGCGTGATGGCGTGCGTTTGGCGGCAGAAGAGATCAACAAAGCCGGTGGCGTTCTAGGTCGCCAATTGCTATTGGTCGAGCGCGATGACGAAGCCAAAAATGAGCGTGGCGTTCAAATCGCCCAAGAGCTCATCAACAAAGAAAAAGTAACGGCTACCGTGGGCTTTATCAACACCGGCGTAGCATTGGCTTCACAGCGCTTCTACCAAGAAGCCAAGATCCCGGTGATGAATAACGTAGCAACCGGCTCTCTGGTGACCCACCAGTTTGATGACCAGCCCGAAAATTACATTTTCCGCAATGCCGCGCACGACAGCATCCAGGCGCCCATGATTGTGGAAGAGGCGATTACCCGCCGCGGATACAAAAAGGTGGCGATTCTTGCTGACTCCACCAACTACGGCCAATTGGGCCGCGACGACTTAGAGCGCGCACTGGCCCTCAAAGGTATTACGGCCGTGGCGGTTGAAAAATTCAACGTCAAGGACGTGGACATGACACCCCAGTTACTCAAAGCGAAGGCTGCCGGCGCTGAAGTCGTGCTGACCTACGGCATTGGCCCGGAGTTGGCCCAGATCGCCAACGGCATGACCAAGCTGGGCTGGAAAGTGCCCATGATCGGAAGCTGGACCTTGTCGATGGCCAACTTTATTGACAATGCCGGCCCTGGCGGTGAGGGCGCACGTATGCCCCAAACCTTTATCCAGCAGCCTACGACGCCCAAGCGCCAATCTTTCATCATCAGCTATTTGCGCACCTTTAACCCCAAGAATGCGCGCATTGATTCTCCGGTGTCTGCTGCGCAAGGCTATGACTCGGTATATCTGCTGGCCGCAGCGATTAAACAAGCCAAGGCAACAGACGGCCCGGCGATCAAAGCAGCCCTGGAAGACCTCAAGACCCCTATTGACGGCGTTGTAACCACATACAACAAACCCTTTACCGCCAAAGACCATGAGGCCATTACCGCCAACATCCCGGTTTTCGGCGAAGTCAAAGGCGAGAAAGTGGTTTACGCGTATGAGGCTGATCAAAAGAAAGCCTCTGAAGTCCGTGTGAAAGACGCCAACGCCAAAGGCGCTTTGGAAGTTAAGAAGAAATAAGTGCTGCGGTAGTACCGCGACGCTTCCAAACAACTCGCCAGACCCTTAGGGCTGGCGAGTTTCTTTTATAAAGCAAGCCCTGCGCTTGCAGCCCCGCTGACGGGAAGATTGCTAAATTTTCGGTTTAAGAAATTATGGAAATATTGTTACAACTCGTCTATAGCGGCATCGCGCTAGGCATGATTTACGCGGTCATCGCATTCGGTTACCAACTCACATTCCAGACTTCCGATACGCTGAACTTCGGCCAGGGCGACGCCTTGATGCTGGGCGCAATGGTCGGACTGACACTGGTCAACCACGGTGTGAACTACTGGGCAATGTTGCCCTTGGTAATTGTCTTTGGCATGGCACAAGGTGCCTTTGTGGAGCGCATCGGCGTGCAACCGGCCATCAAAATTAAAAGCGAATTCGGCTGGATCATGTCCACCATCGCCTTGGGTATTATTTTTAAGAACGTGGCCGAAAATCTGTGGGGCCGCGACGACCTGAAATTTCCCTCCCCTTTGCCAGAAGCACCCATGAATTTGCTGGGCGCCAATGTCCTCCCCATGGAAGTGTTGGTGGTTTTTGGTGCGGTTGCCATGATGCTGGGTGTAGAGTTTTTCAACCGCAAAACGATTTACGGCAAGGCCGTAGTGGCCACCTTCAATGACCGCGACGCTGCCAAGCTGATGGGCATTAACACCGGCTTAGTGATTACTTTTTCTTACGCTTTGTCGTCCGCAACTGCTGGCTTTGCGGGTGCGCTGATTGCACCATTAACCCTGACCGGCGCCACCATGGGCTCGGTTCTGGGTCTGAAAGCTTTTGCAGTGGCCATTATTGGCGGCCTTACCAGCGGACTGGGCATTATTGTGGGCGGCATTATTTTGGGTATCGCCGAAACCACTACCGGTTTTTATATTTCCACCGGCTACAAAGATGTGCCCGGACTCGTACTTTTGCTGTTGGTGCTGGCACTCAAACCTGCCGGCTTGTTTGGCAAAACCGCCATCAAGAAAGTCTGATCATGAGCCGCAATTTCATACTTTCGCTCATCGTTGGCTTTGCACTTCTGGCGGTGGCGCCGCTGTACACCGCCAATCCTTATTACATCCACATGATCGGCACGATCATGATTTATGCCATCTTGTTGTTCGGCCTGGACATCGTAGTGGGCTACACGGGCCAAGTCTCGCTCGGCCATGCCGGTTTGTTTGGCGTGGGCTCTTACACCGCCGGCGTGATGTTCATGAAGCTGGGTGCGCCGCTGTGGCTCATCATCCCGGCCAGCGTGGGCATTACGGCAGCCTTTGGCGCTTTGCTGGCCCTGCCGGCATTGCGGGTAACCGGCCCGTATCTGGCAATGGTGACCCTGGCGTTTGGCACCATCATCCAGATTCTGATTAACGAGATGACCTTCCTAACAGAAGGCCCGCTAGGCATCAAAGTGCCGAAACCCGACTTATTCGGTGCCAAGCTCAGTGAGCACGGTTTTTACTGGTTGGTGCTGGTCCTGATGGGCTTATCGCTGGTGGTAGTGGACCGTATTTTGCGTTCGCAACTGGGCCGCGCCTTTGAAGCTTTGCGCGGCAGCCCGGTGGCATCGGACTGTATGGGTGTGTCGGTCTATCGCTACAAAGTCTACGCCTTTGTGATCAGCGCCGGCTTTGCCGGTCTGGCCGGTTGTCTGTATGCCTATTCCGAGCAATATATTTCGCCCAATACCTACAACTTTGAATTGACGGTGCTCTTCCTGCTAGCTGTCATCATGGGTGGGCGCAAGACACGTTCAGGTGCGCTGCTGGGCGCGGCCATCATCGTCATTTTGCCCAAGCTGCTGGACGATCTTGAAATGTTCCGCCAGGTGTCCTCGGTATTGGCCGTGCTGATGCTGGTGGGTGCCATCATCGGTGTGTCTAAAAAAATTACCACCTTGCGCACCATGGCCATTCCCGTCGTCGGCACGATCGCACTGGCGGCGTTCTCCTTCTGGCTGCAGTCGATCACCGACTGGCGTCTGAGTATCTTCGGTCTGATGATTTTGTTCGTGGTGTACTACTTGCAAGACGGCATCATTGGATTTTTCCGTAAATTGTTCAGCGGCAAGAGCGCGCGCCTTAGCGCCTATCAGGCGCCTGCCGATGCAAAAGATGCCATCCATAGGGCCTCCAATGTCCAGCACCATGCCGATGGCAGCGACCTGCTGGTCGCCAAGGGCGTGTTAATGCAATTTGGTGGCCTCAAGGCCTTGAACGATGTGGACCTGGTCGTCAAACGCGGCACCATCCACGGCCTGATTGGCCCCAATGGCTCTGGCAAGAGCACGATGATGAATGTACTGACGGGTATTTACGTGCCTACCGCCGGAACCATTGAGTTTTGCAGCGCTACGCTGGTAAATCGAACGTCTTCAGACATCGCTTTGTCCGGCATTGCGCGCACCTTCCAAAACGTGCAATTGTTCGGCGAAATGACTGCGCTGCAAAACGTGCAGGTCGGCTTGCACCACACTTTTGACAGCAATTTGTTCGACGTGGCCTTAAACACCCCTCGCTACCAGCGTGAGGACTCTGAAGCCATCGAGCGCGGCATGGGGCTGTTGCACTTTGTCGGTCTGGCCGACCTGGCCGCCGAAGAGGCGCGCAATTTGCCCTACGGCAAGCAACGCCTACTGGAAATTGCGCGCGCTCTGGCCCTGGACCCGCAGCTATTGCTGCTGGACGAGCCGGCAGCCGGTTTGACCGCGCCCGACATCAAGGAGTTGATCGCCATCATCCGCAAAATTCGCGACCACGGCATCACTGTCATACTGATCGAACACCACATGGATGTGGTGATGACGGTGTGCGACTCGGTATCGGTGCTCGATTTCGGCCAGAAGATTGCCGAAGGCAAACCGGCACAAGTACAGGCTGATGAAAAAGTGATCGAAGCCTATCTGGGCGCTCCCGCCGCTTGAACGCACAGGACTATTGTTTATGTTGAGCATCAAAAATCTGGAAGCCGGTTACGGCAAAGTGCAAGTCCTGCATGGAATTTCAATGGAAGTTCCCAAAGGCAAAGTGGTCACGCTGATCGGCTCCAACGGCGCCGGTAAGACGACCACCATGCGTGCGATCTCCGGCATGATCAGCCCCAGCGCGGGCGAGATCAGCCTGAACGGCACACGGACCGATGGCATGGAGTCTTTCACCATCGCCAAGCTCGGTCTGGCCCACTCGCCCGAAGGTCGCCGCGTATTTGCCACCATGTCAGTCACTGACAACCTGATACTGGGCGCTTTCCCACGTTTGACTGGCAGCCGCCCCAAGGGCGATGTGCAAGGCGACCTAGAACGCGCCATGGACTTATTTCCACGCCTCAAGGAGCGTCGCACCCAATTGGCCGGCACCTTGTCCGGTGGCGAGCAACAAATGCTGGCCATGGCCCGCGCCGTAATGCTCAACCCCGAGATCGTGCTTCTGGACGAGCCCTCCATGGGCCTGGCACCTATCCTGGTGGAAGAGGTATTTCGCATCATCGCCGACCTCAAGTCGCGCGGTGTCACGATGCTGCTAGTGGAACAGTTCGCCGCAGCCGCACTCAAAGTGGCCGATTACGGCTACGTACTCGAAAACGGCCACATTTCTGTGCACGGTCCGGCAGCGCAGTTGCAAGATGACCCGGCGGTAAAAGCGGCTTATCTGGGTGGCGGGCACTAAGAAGCGCCTTCAGACCTTCAACACACTCGATTGGTAAGTCGCACGCGATAGCCAGGCCGTATTGATTTCCACACCCCAGCCAGGCTCAGAAGGTATTTGCACCTTGCCATCACGAACGGCATAGGGGTCACCCAAAAACAGTTCCTGCTGCCAGGGGTAATAGTCTGGCCCTTCGATGGACAACTCAAGATATTTGCCTGCATTGGGAATCGCGCCCAGCAAATGCATGGTGCACATAGTCACCAAGGATAAATTGGCGCTATGCGGTGTACAGGCGATACCCCGCTCTGCGGCCATGCGGGCCACGGCCAAGGTGCGCGTCAAGCCACCCATGTACATCACATCGGGCTGCACAATGTCCACCACCTGCTGGTCCAACATGCGCTCCCAGGTCGGCAAATCCCAGTCCTGCTCGCCGCCGGTGACGTCCAGCTTTAAGGCCTGCGTTACTTCGCGCGTTTGGGCAAACTCCCAGTACGGGCAGGGCTCTTCAAAATGGCCAATGCCTTCGGCCTCCAGCATATAACCCACCGCGATAGCGCGTGCCGGCGAAAACCCGCTATTGGCATCAACCAGCTTGGCCACGCCATCGCCCAAAGCGCGCGCCACCACGGGCACCACCGCTTCGGTGCGGCCCGGCCATTCGTCCACATCGCGCCCGCACTCGGCGGCAACGCGCCACTTGAAGGCGTCAAAGCCGAGTTCATCGCGCAATTTCACAAAACGCGCCGCTTCGTCCTGCGGCGTGATGTCGCGCTTCATGGAAGAGGCATAGGCGCGCAAGGCCTTGGGCCTACCTCCGAGTAATTCCACCACCGGCTTGTCCTCTATCTTGCCTCGCAAGTCCCACATTGCGGTGTCCAGTCCGGCCATGGCACGGCAGCGGTAGCTACCTGGGTATTTGTGCTCTTTTTCCCAGATAGTTTGCAAGATACCGTCGATGTCCAGCGCGTCCCAGCCCAGCGCCCATGGCGCGACCTGGCGGTGAAAAATAGTGGCGCTGATGTCGGCGTTGTAGGTCGAGGTTTGGCCCCATCCGACCTGTCCGCTGTCAGTGGTCAGTTTGACAAAGCAAACGAACTCATTCGTAAAAGTTTCAAGCTGCTGGATTTTCATAGCGATGCTGGCGTTGTGCGGTCAGGGAATCGGGCCAATACGGGCGCAGGCTCAGAGGGTTTCAGTATGGCCGTCCACCGTCAGGTCCTGACCGGAAATACGCGCGCCTGCACTGGAGGTGATGAACAAAGCCATGCTGGCAATGTCTTGCGGCGAGATAAAAGATTTAAGCGAGGCAATCTGCGTCATCTCGGCGCGTACTGCGTCTTCACTGCGACGGGTTTTTTGGGCTTCGGCAGTGATCACGCGGTCAATGCGCTCTCCGCTAACCGAGCCCGGACAAATGCAATTGACCCGCACGCCGGCCGGCCCCAGCTCTTGCGCCAGGGTGCGCGTCAGGCCGCGGATCGCCCATTTGGCCGAGGCATAAGGACTGCGCCGTGGAAAGCCAAATAAACCGGCGGTCGAGGACATCAAAATAATGGAACCGCTGCCCTGGGCGCGCAATAGCGGCGCTGCGGCGCGGACGCATAAAAATGCCGAGTCCAGATTCACCGCCAGACAGTTGCGCCAATCGGCCAGGCTGATATCTTCCAGGTTGGCAGTCGGCCCGGCAACCCCAGCGTTGCTGACCAAAATATCCAGGCCTTGGAGATGCGCCGTGGCGGCCGAAAACAATGCGGCCACTTGCGCCTCGTCGCTGACATCACAGACCTGGCCCGCCAAGGCCGGGCGGCTGGCCAGCGCAATGTTCAGGGCGGCGCTGTCGCGGTCGCAGATATAGACCTTGGCGCCGGCGGCCATAAAGGCGTCGGCCATCACCAGGCCAATGCCTGATGCGGCTGCAGTAATCAGTACGCGTTGATGCAAATGGCTTGGCATAGTTGATTTCTCACGGGTGCGGCAATGTTCGCACTGTAGCGCGTCGCCTTAGCCTCAGGACGCGCAAAGTGCAGAAGGTGCGGGCGTAGGCTTTTCCCAAAGCAACTGCTGCGAGAATCCCAACCATGAATTACTTTATGGTGCAAACGATAGCGGTGCGCTTGGGCGCTGTAGCCTTACTGGTCATGGGCTACCATTGGTACGGTTGGCCCGGCGTAGCCGGGGCGGTAGGTGCTTTGGTTATGTGGATGCTCTTGCATTTCACGCGCATGCTGCAAGTCTTGCGACGCGCATCGAGCCGGCCCAAAGGGCATGTGCAAAGCAGCGTCATGCTCAATGCCCGGCTGCATCCGGGCGTATCTTTGATGCAAGTGGTCGCGCTGACCCGGTCCTTGGGCGAACTGCGTAGCGATGCGGGCGAACAGCCCGAAGTTTTTCGCTGGACCGACACCGGTCAGTCTTTTGTGGAGTGCGAATTCCAGGGCGGTAAGTTGGCAAGTTGGCGTCTGGACAGACCGCTCCCGGCCATGGCGGACGCTGCCCCGTAAAATCACCTGCTTACTCTCTTACTTCCCCGATCAAAGGATAGCCCACCATGACCGCAATGCCTCCCTCCATGTCCGACCGCGACGGCAAAATCTGGATGGACGGTCAGATGGTCGATTGGCGCGAGGCCAAGATCCACGTCCTAAGCCACACCTTGCACTACGGCTGCGGCGCTTTCGAAGGCGTGCGCGCTTACAACACGGTTAATGGCACTGCCATTTTTCGTTTAGAAGAGCACACCGAGCGCTTGTTTAACAGCGCTAAGATTTTGCGCATGAACATTCCTTTTTCTAAGGAAGAAGTGGTGCAGGCGCAAAAAGACGTGGTGCGCGAGAACAAGCTCGAGAGCTGCTACCTGCGCCCGCTGACCTGGATAGGCGACAAAAAACTAGGTGTATCGCCCAAAGGCAACACCATCCACCTGATGGTCGCCGCCTGGCCCTGGGGCGCCTACCTGGGCGAGGAAGGTATGCAGCGTGGCATCCGGGTCAAAATTTCCAGCTACACCCGCCACCATGTCAACATCACCATGACCCAGGCCAAGGCGGTGAGCAATTACACCAACTCCATCCTGGCCAATATGGAGGCCACCGACGACGGCTACGACGAAGCCATGCTGCTCGACGCCAATGGCTTTGTCAGCGAAGGCGCGGGCGAGAACCTCTTTGTGGTCAAAGACGGCTTGGTTTATACGCCGGACCTGTCCGCCGGTGCGCTCAACGGCATCACCCGCAACACGGTGATGCACATTTGCAAAGACCTGGGCCTGGAGCTGGTGCAAAAGCGCATCACGCGCGATGAGGTGTATATCAGCGACGAAGCCTTCTTTACCGGCACTGCCGCCGAGGTCACGCCGATCCGAGAACTCGACCGCATTGCGCTGGGCAAAGGTGACTACGTGGGCACACGCGGCCCCATTACCGAAAAAATCCAGAGCGCGTTTTTTGACATCGTTAATGGCCGCAACCCCAAGTACAGCCACTGGCTGTCTCGGGTTTGAAGTCCGCCCCTCAAGCACGTCGCACCTATGTCCAAATCGCTTGTCACTCTGCTCGCCAAAGACCTCAACCCCCAAGGCGGCGTGTTTTGCCCCAGCCCCTTGGCCGATATGAAGACCTGGAACACCCATCCCAAGGTCTATCTGGACATCGCCCGCAAGGGTGAGGCCAAATGCCCGTATTGCGGCACCGTCTACAAGCTCAAGGACGGCGAACATTTCGACGCCCACCACTAACACCCTGGTCATCGCGCCCCAGTGGATTGGGGACGCGGTCATGACCGAACCCCTATTGCGCGTTTTGCACGCGCGCGGTGAACGCATCACCGTCGGCGCTCTGCCCTGGGTGGCACCGGTTTATCGTGCGATGGCGCCGGTGGCCGAGGTGATTGAGCTGCCATTTGCCCACGGCGGTTTGCAATGGTCGGCGCGCCGCGCCATCGCCCAGCAAGTGCGCGGGCGATTTCAACGTGCCATCGTCTGCCCCAACTCCTTCAAAAGTGCTTTGCTTCCGTTTTGGGCAGGGATTGCGCAGCGCGTGGGCTACCACGGTGAAGCGCGCTACGGGCTGCTGACGCGTCGGCTGAACAACCCGGACCCACACGCCCGCCCCCCCATGGTCGATTGGTATGGCGCTTTGGCCGACAGCGCCCTGCCTGTGGACGCCCAGCCGCGTATGCAGGTAGCGGAGCAGGCCTGTCAGCAGGCCATGGCAGCCCAAGGCTTGCAGGTGAAAGGCTACTTTGTGCTCGTACCCGGCGCGGAATACGGCCCCGCCAAGCGCTGGCCGGCGGCACACTTCGCCGCGCTGGCGCAGCAATTGATTAACCAGCACCAATGGCCGGTGCTGCTGCTGGGCTCGGCCAAAGACGCCCCACTCTGCGCAGAGATTGCATCGACGGTCAACGCGGCACTGCCGGGCACTTGCCATGACTTAGCCGGGCGAACGCAGTTGGAAGAAGCTATCGCCCTGGTCGCGAAGGCGCGGGCCATGGTGAGCAATGACTCCGGGTTGATGCATGTGGCCGCCGCACTGGGCGTGCCGCAAGTGGCCATCTTTGGCTCGTCCAGCCCCTTGCACACGCCGCCGCTCAGCCCGCTGGCGCAAGTGGTCTGGCTGAAAAATGATGCCCACTACCAGCCGCCCCTCGATTGCGCGCCCTGCTTCGCGCGCCAATGCCCGCTGGGCCATACGCGCTGCCTGCGCGATGTCACGGTGGAGATGGTGCTGGAGCGCTTAGGCGCCTGAGGGAAATCTGCAGGCAAAAAAAAGTCACCCCGAGGGGTGACTTGTAAATGTCTCCGGGGAGACTTCGTTGGAACCGTTAAATTCTTTGCTTTTTCGGGGCTTTTGCCCTCTTGATGTCGTGACAGCGATGGGGTGAATTTTGGCCCTGTCTGGTTGATGCCGGTATCCCCCATGCGGGTGAATATTCAGGTTTTTGTTTAGCCTTTTACCCAAAGGTCACTGGTTTGAAGGCCCCCAGAGGGTTTTGGACCTGCAAGGGCCCACACAAAAGGCCCTCAGGGCTTGGTGCTGGCGAATGAGGCTTTGATGCGATGTCCACCCGGCCATGAGACCACAGGACATATTTGCCCATGCAGGACGTCTTACAGTGGCAGCCGCAAACTAAAGCAGGCCCCGCCTTCGGGGCGGTTACTGCATTGCACTGAACCGCCATGGCGCTGGGCAATGGACTTGACCAAGGCCAGACCCAGGCCTACACCACCGTCCTTCTCCGAGGCGCCGGGCAGGCGGTAAAAGGGCTCGAATATGCGCTCGCGTAAAGCCAGAGGTACTCCGGGGCCCTTGTCGAGCACATCGACCACCGCAAAGCCAGCCTCCTCGCGCAAGTGCAACTGCACCTCTCCGCCGCCATGGCGATTGGCGTTTTCCAGCAGGTTGCGCAGCGCACGCCGCAATAGTTTGCTCACACCGGGCACCGACAACTGGGCTGGAGGATCTTGCAAAAGAGCCTGCACCCGTGCGCACTCTTCGGCTGCCAGGCCCACTAGATCCACCTGCTCGAAAGTGCCTACGTCCGCCTCTTGAGAGTCCAAACGGCTGGCCAGCAAGATCTCGTCGATCAGCATATCGAGCTCTTGTAAATTACGCTCTATCGCCGGCCTGCGCTGGGCCACGGCCTCGCCCGAGCCATCGCCCATCAGCTCCAGGCCCATGCGGATGCGCGCCAGCGGCGAGCGCAATTCGTGCGAGGCATTGGCCAGCAAAGATTTTTGCGAGGCCAGCAACGCATCGCGCGACTGCACCAAGGCCTCGATCTGCGCTGCCGCGTGGTTAAAGCGCTGCGCTAAAAAGCCCACTTCATCCTCGCCTTGGGCCGCTACACGCACGCCCAGTTCGCCCTGGCCCCAACGTTCTACACCGGCTTGCAAGTCTTCCAAGCGACGCGTCAACCGCCGGACTATGGGATAGGTCGCCAGCGCCACTGCCAAAGCCACCAAGGCCAAGGTGCCGAAAAAACCCAGCGGCGCAAACCAGCTGTTGCGCGGCGGACGCGGCAAATGCAGGTGCACAGTTTGACCGTCTTGCAATTGCACAATAAATTCGGGTCCCCGGCCAAAGCGGCCGCGCGTCTCGTCGTCCTGCTCCTCGTGCATGTGTCCAGGTGGCGGGCGGCCAGGCCGCTCCAGGCCTTCGTCGGCGTCATCCGCATTGCGCTCCTGTGCGCCTCTTGGCGGACGGTTTGGGTCTTCGCCCGGCACCAATGGCGGCGGATGCATGCGCCGTGCGCGGCCATGTCCGATCACATCACCCTGGGGGTTGCGCACCACCACCTCGCGCAAAGGCGGCTCCGCATTCATGCGCCAGGCCACACCCACCAGAAAGGTTAATACAGCCACCGCGAGCACCACGGCGGCCCATATGCGGACGTAGAGTTTCTGAAAAAACATGACGCCTGTGTAGCGCTCAGTCCTGCTGGCGGGCAAAAACGTAGCCAACGCCGCGGACCGTCAGGATGCGTCGCGGGGTTTTGACATCCGCCTCTATCGACGCACGGATGCGACCCATGTGTACATCTATCGAACGGTCAAAGGCCTCTAGCTCGCGTCCGCGCACCGCCTCCATGATCTGGTCGCGCGTGAGCACCCTCCCGGCGCGCTCGGCCATGGCCACCAGTAAGTCAAATTGGTAGGACGTCAGCTCACACAAGCGGCCAGCAACCGAAACGGTGCGCGCATTGCGGTCGATTTCCAGAGAGCCGAAATTCAGATTTTTCTGCGCACCCGGTTTGACCGGGTCGGCGCTGCCTCTGCGCAAAATGGCGCGTATACGCGCGAGCAATTCACGCGGTTCAAAAGGCTTGGGCAGGTAGTCGTCTGCGCCGATTTCTAAGCCGATCACGCGGTCCATGGGGTCGCCCTTGGCCGTCAGCATCAGCACCGGAGTGCCGGCCTGGGGACCGCCTAGCGCACGGATACGCCTGCACACATCCAAGCCATCCATATCGGGCAACATCAGGTCCAGAATGACCAAGTCATAGTCTGGGCCTGCAGAGAGCGGATTACTCAACCTATCCAGACCTATCTGTCCGGTAGGCGCATGCCCGACTTTGAATCCGTTTTGTTCTAGGTATTCAGCCACCATAGCGGCCAGGCGGGTATCGTCTTCAATGATTAACAGGTGTTGGCTCATGCCAGAAGTCTAGTCCTGTGCCTTGGGCTATTCATGCCGTCGTGCTGTCTTCATCGTAAAGTTGGGTAAACCTCCCGCGCCGGGGCAGGGGGTAGCGAAGCCATCAAGCGGCATCTGGTGGGCTCTTTTCTTTGCGCTGAACCCGCGAGGCCAACCACACTAGCAGCAGCACCGGCACGCCCAGCCAGGCTGTGGCATTGAAGAAGTCGGCGTAGCCAAAAGCGTCCACATATTTGCCAGAAAAACCTGCCACAAACTTGGGCAGCAAAAGCATCATAGAACTGAACATGGCGTATTGGGTAGCGGAGTACTGCACGTTAGTCAGGGACGATAAGTAGGCAATAAACGCGCAAGAGGCAATGCCGCTGGCCAGGTTGTCGGCCGAGACCACCCAGACCAGCGCCGTGACATCGTGCCCGCGGGTGCTGAGCCAGGCGAACAATAAATTGGTCGCTGCACTGAGCGCTGCACCTAGCATCAACACGCGCATCACGCCGATGCGCAGCGCCAATGCGCCGCCGATAAAAGCGCCGGTCAGGGTCATGATGACGCCATAGACTTTGGTCACCGCGGCCACTTCGTCTTTGCTAAAGCCCATGTCCACATAAAACGGGTTGGCCATGATGCCCATCACCACATCACTAATCCGGTAGGTGGCAATCAAGGCCAGTATCAGCGCGGCTTGCCAGCGGTAGCGCTTTAGAAAATCAGCAAAAGGCGCGACCAGCGCACCTTGCAGCCATTGCCGGATTCCTTTGCTAGGGGCAATCGGCGTAGCCACAGGCTCGCGCGACATCAATACGGTGAGCACGCCGGGCACCATGCTGAACGCCATGACCACATAGGCCAATTGCCAGGGCCCGTGCTGGTAGGGAGCCGCGACGCCCGCCACCGCAGCGGGCACTTCGGCGCGCGCAGCGATCCACAGGGCGCCGGCGCCGGACCAGATCATGGCCAATCGGTAACCGGTTTGGTAGGTAGCCGCCAATGCCGCTTGGTGCTGCACATCGGCCGATTCGATGCGAAAGGCGTCTAGCGCAATATCTTGCGTCGCGGAGGCAAAAGCCACCGCCACTGCACACCACACGACGGGGGCCAAGGCCGCTTGCGGATCGGTCATCGCCATGCACAGCAAGGCCACCATGATGACGGTTTGCGACAGCAAGAGCCAGCTGCGCCTGCGCCCCAAGGCGCGTGTGAGCAAGGGAATAGGCATGCGATCGACCAAGGGCGACCAGACCCATTTGAAGCCGTAGGCCAGGCCTACCCAGCTCAAAAAGCCAATGGTGGTGCGGTCGACACCTGCCTCACGCAGCCAAAAGCTCAGCGTGCCAAATACCAGCAACAATGGCAGCCCCGCCGAAAAGCCCAGCGACAACATGCGCAAAGAAGTCGGTTCGGCGTAAATTTTGAGAGTCTGCAGCCAGGAGACTTTAGGCTCATTTGCAGAGGATGCTAGGGTAGGCTCGGTCATCGGGGAATAATACCCACTGCAATCAAGGAGCTTCGGTATATGCAAGGGTGGTCAATAACAGGCAGAGGTGCGCGCCACATCATGGTGCAGATAAGTCTGAGCCTGCTGGCCGCATTGCCGGCGGCGCAGGCGCAAACCCGCGAAGGCGTGCAGGTAGGCGAGACCTCGGTGTTTACCAAGATCGGCTCCGCCGACCAGATCGAGCACGAGGCTTCCCTGCAATACCAGCAAACCCTGGGGCAGGCATCTAAACAACACGCTTTAGGTCCGGCAGACCACCCGCAGGTGCAGCGCTTGCGCAGCATCATGGACAAAATTATCCCCTTCGCCAGCGCCTGGAACCCGCGCGCACAGCAATGGAAATGGGAGGTTAACCTGATAGGCTCCAACCAAATCAATGCCTATTGCATGCCCGGCGGCAAGATTGCGTTCTACACCGGCATACTCAACAAACTGCAACTCACAGATGACGAAGTGGCCATGGTGATGGGCCACGAAATTGCCCATGCTTTGCGCGAACATGCGCGCGAGCGCATGGGCAAGGGAAAGGCTACCGAATTGGGCTTCCGTTTGGGCGGCTCTTTGCTATCGGGCCTCTTGGGCATTGACCCGCGCATTGGCGATGCGGTAGCGCAAACTGGCGCGAATTTGGTCACACTGAAATTTGGACGCGAGGACGAGTCCGAAGCCGATCTGGTGGGTATGGAACTGGCCGCTCGGGCCGGCTATGACCCGCGCGCTGGGGTGAGCTTGTGGCAAAAAATGGCGGCTAACAACAAAGGCGCTCCGCCGGAATGGTTGTCCACCCATCCCTCGGGCAATACGCGCATTGCAGAGATCGAGGCCAATCTGGCCAAGGTCATGCCCTTGTACGAGCGGGCCCGAAAGCCGCACGCGAGCGACCTTAGCAGCCAGTAAACCAGACGGGTTAGGAGCGCTTGGCACTGCGCGCATTCGCTCTGTCCCATGCGCGGCAAGAAACTATTCCAAGCACTAGTGTATGGTGTAAAGTCGTGCCCTCACAACGCAGGGCCTGCGCCCGATCTTTATGGAACAAGCCATCTCCCTGCCTATCCACGGCGACGTGCTGCGCACGCCCGAAGCCCGGTTTGCCAACTTGCCGGATTTCCCCTACCAGCCCCGATACACCGAAGTGGGTATTTTGCGGATCGCACATATCGACGAAGGCCCGCGCGATGGCCCGCTGGTACTACTGATGCATGGCGAGCCAGCCTGGTCTTTTTTGTACCGCAAGATGATTCCTGTTTTTGTGGCCGCAGGCATGCGGGTGGTCGTGCCCGATCTGGTGGGTTTCGGCCGATCCGACAAACTGGAAGAGGCGGCGGACTATTCCTACTTCAACCATGTGCAATGGATGAAGGCCTGGGTGCAAGCCAACGATTTCCAGCACATGACTTTTTTCGGGCAGGACTGGGGTTCTTTGGTGGGCCTGCGCGTCGTGGCAGAAATGCCCGACCGCTTTGACCGCGTGGTACTCGCCAACGGCGGTCTGCCCACCGGCATGGATGCGCTGCCAAAGGCCTTCAAGATATGGCGTGCTTTTGCGCGTTACAGCCCTTGGTTTCCGATTGGCCGTATTGTCAAAACCGGTTGCCACAAGGGGCTGACGCCAGCCGAAGAGGCGGCTTATGACGCGCCCTTTCCCAGCCGCAAATACACAGTGGCTGCGCGTGTATTCCCCGGTTTTGTGCCCTCCACGCCGGACGACCCCGAACGCGAGCGCAACCTGGCCGCGTGGGAAGTTTTTAAGCAGTGGGAAAAGCCTTTTCTCACACTCTTTAGCACCCGCGATCCCATCACCAAACACGGCGAATTTGTGTGGCAAAAAAACGTGCCTGGTGCGCAAGGCCAGGACCACTTCAAAATTCGCGGTGCCGGACACTTTTTGCAAGAAGACAAAGGCGAGGAAGTAGCCCAGCACATGGTCCGCTTTATCCGCGCTACCGAATCTGCCACGCCGCAAGTGGCATGAACAACTAAGCCGCCGGCAGGCGGTTTCACATGCCATCGCAGCAGGCGCCGCGCCACGCGCCATAGCCCTCACAAGCGCCCTGTCAGTTTGGAGGCGCTTAATAGGGCATGTACGCCAAGCTAGACGCCACCGAGCCGCCCGGATACCAGACCAAGCAAGAAAGCATTGCGGTCAAAGGGGTGGCCAATATCCTTATCCGTTCGCTGCTGGACAGGCAGCAGTTCCACGATCCGCATGGTCAGGCTTTGCAGCAAGGCATTTCATCGGCGGCCTGGCCCTTGTTTGGCCTGTTGTGGCCCTCGGGCTTGCACCTGGCCGAGCGCTTGGCACAAAGACCGGTGCAAGCCGGTGAGCGTATTTTGGAGGTGGGTTGCGGACTGGCGCTGGCCAGCCTGGTCGGCCATAGGCGCGGGGCCGATGTCACCGCCAGCGACTGCCATCCCATGGCAGCTGGCTTTATGCTGGAAAACCTGCGGATTAATGGGCTGCTTCCCTTGGAATACCGCCATGGCCGCTGGGGCATGCTGCCTGCAGGGGATGGACTAGCAGCGCCCATGGCTCCCACGCCAGCCAGGCTAATTCCCGATGCGCGGATACGTATCGCAGCACCGGTGCAAGGGCGCTTTGATCTCATCATGGGCAGCGACATCTTGTACGAACGCGACGAGGCCGGAACGCTTCCGGCCTTCATCGAAGAACATGCGGCCCACGCTTGTGAAGTCTGGGTGGTAGACCCGAACCGGGGCAACCGGGCCCACTTTCACCGGCACATGGGTGCCTTAGGTTTTGTCCTCAAAGAATATGCCTTGACCCTGGCGGCCACCCCCGCCTGGGCGGCTTACAAAGGCCGCATGCTGAGTTACCAGCGGCATTGACTTAGCAGTAGCAAAAACCCGTCTGCAAAGGCGCAGCCAGAACTTATAGATTGCTGGAAGCCATCTGCGTTTTTGCGCGCAAGCGCATTTGCAAACCCTCGGGCATCATTGCAAACGAAAGCCGCTCCAGGGGGGCCTGCCCATCGACAGTGCCTACGAATTCGATGTCAAACTGGCCCAGTAACACCGTCATTGCAATTTTCATCTCCAACATCGCCAGGTAGCGCCCCGGGCAAATGCGCGGCCCGGCACCAAATGGGGTGGACAAGCGCTTAGCGGCGTTGTTCGCTTCCAGCCAGCGCTGGGGCTCAAACTGGGCCGCTTGGGGCACCAAATCTTCGCGCACACTGTCAACCCGCAGCAGGTTGATCACAATCGTCCCTTTGGGCACCTGCACGTCGCCCACTATCACGTCGGCATTGGCCTGCAATGGCAGTTGAGGACCCACCGGCTTGAGGCGCATGGTCTCGTGGATGCACGCCTCGATAAATTCCAATTCGGCTACTTCTTCCATCGTGGGCCGCTGACAATCCTGCACCTTGTTGTGCACTTCATCGCAGGCCCGAGCCAAAGCGTGCGGATGGGTCCAGAGCAAGTAAATCATCCAGGCAATCGTGTTGGCCGTGGTGTCCTCGCCGGCTAGCAGCATGGTCATTACATTGCCGGCGACCTGGGCATCGGCGAGGCCGCTGTCCGGCCGGTCGGCAGCGGCCAGCATGGCTTCCAGCAAATTGTGTGGATGCAAGTGCCGTTGCGGCTCGGCTTGCATACGCAAGCGCGCTTGCGCGATAAAGCTGTCAACGGCTTTATTGACTTCAACCATGCTGCGCGCTAGCGCCCGATCTGCCCGCGATGGGAATAGGCGCCACAGCGGAATCGGCGCGGTAATGCGCCTGAACAAAGCAGGGAAGACTTTGTCAAGATGCTGCTGTATCACGTCGCCATCCGAACCCAGCGTATCGACTTCTGCGCCAAAGGCCAGCCCCGCGATGGTGTCCACCGTGTAACGCATCAAATCACTTTGCAAGACAATGGTTTCTTGGCGGCGGGCAGCATGCGTCCAACGCTTTACCAAGCGCTGCGCGACCTTGACCAAGGCTGGGTAGTAAGCCCGCACATGGCCAGGATCAAAACCGACCATGACCATGCGCCGCTGGCGCATCCAGTCCTCGCCCTCGGCACTGAATACGCCGGGCTGCAAGCCCATTTCCTGCCCGATTTCGCGCAGGCGGGCGGTACGGCTAAACGCACCGGGTCGATCGCGTAACACCGAGGCGACGACCCGGTGATCACTCAAGACCAAAATACGTCGGCCTGCGGCACGCAACTGGTAATAAGGCCCGTATTGCGCGGCCCAGGCTTCCAATTCCAAGTGCAAAGTAGGGGAACGAAATGCCATTGCGTTGCCCAAAAACGGGAGGCCCCGCGGACCGGGCAGATCAGCAATTGGGCGCACCGCCTTGGGCGTAAGCCCATGGGGTGGGGCGGGAGTGGAGTTCGAAATAGGCATGGTGAGCCCTTAGCGTGTTTGCAAGCGCATCACTTTATGCGCTATGGCTTACCGAGCGCAACTGCCTAGCTTTAACGCCCGCGTTCGCGATGCGCAATCCACACGGTAGAAGCCAGAATCACCATTGCGCCCAGAATGGTCGAGTGGCTGGGGACATCGCCAAAGACCAACCATCCCATGAGCGAGGCCCAAAGCAAATCCAGAAAACGCAGGGTCTGGGTTGCCGAAATGTCCGCTACGCGGAAGCCGCGCGTCAACAAATAATGGGCGCCCGATCCCAGGAAACCCGCCGCTAAAAAACCCAGCCATTGCATTGGTGTCGGGTCGGTCCAATGCAAAAGCCCTAGCGGAAGGCTTAGCGCAGTGACCGAGATGGCTTGCCACAACACAATCGCGCCCACGCTTTCGGTGCGCGTGAGCGATTTGGTCAACAAAAATGAGGCCGCAAACAAGGGCGAGGACGCCAGCATGACCAGAAAATAAATGCCGCCCGAGGCCGACAAGTGCGGCCCGACTACCACCAGCACACCAGCAAAACCGAACAGAGCGGCGATCCAGCGATCGGCGTACATTTTTTCGCCCAGAAACCAGGCCGCACCAATCATGATAAAGATAGGCCCAGTAAAGCCTATGGCCGTCATATCGGCCAAACCGATGCGGGGTAATGCGGTGAACCAAAACACCAGCCCTAAGGTGTGTACCGCACCGCGCCACCACTGGCCCTGCATATTTACCGGACGGTATGCGGCATAGCCTTGGCGCAGCACCAAGGGCAGTATCACCAGGGTGCCTGCAAGGTAGCGGAGAAACTGTGCTTGGAAGGGGTCCAGCGACAGCGTGATGTTGCGCACAATCGTATTGAGCAACGAAAACACGATGCCGCTGGCCGCCACCCACAGCATGCCGCGCCAGACGGGGGGCAGCAAGAACATGCGCATGCGCGCATGTCGGCGTGCCAGGGCCATACGGGCCAGCGCACGGCGCGGCAAAGAGGAGGCTGTGCCTACGCGCACGGGCTAGCAATTGCATTCATGGAGTCTCCCAGTATAGGCCGGGCTAAGGCCATCAAAAGTCCCCAAGGACTAGCCAAAGAGCTGGCCACGTGCAGCATCGGTTATCGCCAGCACACAAGGATGTGTGATGCGCCGCTCGACCGATACAGCAAAGAATTCCTCGACCAACTCATCGCTGCGGCCTACGCATTGCACCCCGAATTGGGAAGCCGTTTCCTGCTCCATCACACTGGGCACCATGAACACGCCCCGGCCTTCACGCCCGAAGGCAGTCATCAAAGCGCCATCGTCAAACTCACCGATCACGCGGGGGGCGATGTTATGGCGGGTAAACCAGGCTTCGAGTTGCTGTCGCACCGAGGCCTGGGCGCCCTGGATAAGCAAGGGCGCCGCATTCAAACAATCGGGGAACAGACCCTGCAAGCTGGCCGCCACGGCGGGCGTGCACATAAAGGACATGCTGCTGCGCCCCAAGGGGTGGTTAAAGGCGCGCACATTGATGCGCCGAGACATGGGCTCGTCGGCAATTACCAAATCCAGTCGGTTGAGCGCCAGTTGCGACAAAAGATCGGGGAACTTGCCTTCGCTGCAAGCCATGCGTACCGGCGCAGGCACCGCCAGGGCCGGCTCTAAAAGGCGGTAGGCCACCGATTTGTTCACCGAATCGGCCACGCCGACCCGAAATTCCAGCACCGGGGCGCCACCATGGGCCTGGCGCACCGCAGACTCCAGTTCATTGCCCAGGGTAAATATCTGGTCGGCATAGCCCAGCGCCAGCCGTCCGTGTTCGGTCAGTTCCAGGTTGCGCCCACTTTTCTTAAAGAGCTTACGCCCGAGCCAATCTTCGAGCAAATGGATTTGGCCAGAAAGTGTTTGCGGCGTGGTGTGCAGCTGCTCGCCGGCGCGCATCACGCCGCCCGATTTTGCGGTAACCCAGAAGTAATACAGGTGTTTAAAGTTCATTGATTGCCCTTGCATTCGCCGCCCGCCGAGAGGGAGGCACCCCTTTCACTTCGAAATTATCGAAGTAAATTAGTTAAAAATACGAATTTACACGAAGCATAAGGGTTTTTATAGTCTGCTTTCCCCCGGCGCGCGCGCGCGCCGGTTTTGCACGTCCCGTGCGCTAGACGAAAGGACTATGTATGCGATTAAGTACCCGTGGCCGTTTTGCGATCAACGCCATGATTGACCTGGCCCTGCGCCAGCCCGATTGCCCGGTGGCGCTCAGCGAACTGGCTACGCGCCACGGCATCTCGCTTTCTTACCTGGAGCAAGTCTTTGCCAAGCTGCGCCAACATGGCCTGGTGGAAAGCACCCGCGGACCGGGCGGCGGCTACACCCTGGGTTTTCGTGGTGACGCCATCTCGGTGGCTGACATCGTGACGGCGATTGAAGAGGCCGCCCCGATAAGCGAAAGCGCCCAAGCCGACATGACCCATACCCTGTGTGAGCAATTGCACAGCGCCATGTTGGAGCACATGAAAACCATCAGCTTGCGCGGCCTGGCCTTGGAGCAAAAAGCCAAGGGCTTCCAGGTGCAAGCGCGCAAGCCAGGCAAGAAAAGCCTACTCAAACAACCGGCACCCACTTTGTCCAAGCCCAACGCGCCCAACTCCGTATTTGCCTTGGGCAGTTGGTTGCCGACGCGGGCCTAAGGCAGGCAGCTCGCCAACCTTTATAGCTCGGCAGTTGGCGGCCTAAGCGGGCCTGAACCATCGGTGCATGCGCCCAATGCCACCAGGTCTAAAGCCATCCAGTGCGCGCAACACGGTTGGCGTCCAAACCATAAAAAAGGGCCGGACCGTTGCCGGTCGGCCCTTTTATTAACCAAGTAAAAACTTACTTCTGGTACGAGATGCGGTACACCGCACCAGCCTTGTCGTCGGAAACCAAAATGGAGCCATCCACATACTGCTGCACGTCCACCGGACGGCCCAGATAGTAGCCTGCGGCCGTCATCCAGCCTTCAGCAAAAGGCTCGGTTTTAGCTGCATTGCCTTTGTCGTCCAGGTAAGTGACCATAACGCGTGCGCCACGCGGTTTGACCGCATTCCAGGAGCCATGCTGTGCGCTGAAAATGGCATTCTTGTACTTGGCAGGGAACTGGTCGCCGGTATAGAACATCATGCCCAGATCTGCCGCATGGGCGATCATTTCGACTTGGGGTTTGACGTATTTGTCAGCCATATCTTTCGGAATGGCTTTGTCTTTAAAGTCATCGGTGCGCACACCGCCACCACCGTAGTAAGGGAATCCATACCAGCCACCTTGCACCAACTTACCATTGACAGAAGGGATCTTGTTCAGCTCACCGGGCGGGGTTTCATCGCCCATGCCGTCCACCTGGTTGTCGGTAAACCACAGGCTGCCGTCTTTGGGATTAAAGGCCAGGCCCGAAGAATTACGCACACCGGTGGCGATCACTTGGCGATCGCCACCATCACGGTTAAAGCTCAGGATTGCGCCGATGCCGACTTTGCGGTACATGTCCACTTTTTCAGGCGGTGTCACATTAAAGGGCTGGCCCATGGTGATGTAGAGGCGGTTATCCGGGCCAATGGCGCAGGCACGCGCGGTATGGTTGTAGGACTCTTCTTCGGCGGGAATCAGGTCGCCCTGCTTGACCACGGCAAACGCCACGGTGTCTGAGCCTTCGGTGAAATACTCCACCGCAGGGAACATCATGACGCGATTGCGTTCAACCACGTACATAAAGCCGTCTGGCGTGTAGCAAACACCGGCGGGGATGTCGAACTTGACGCTGGGGCTGAAATCTTCCACCGTATCTGCAACGCCGTCCATGTCGCGGTCATTAGCGAAATACACATTGTTCTTGCGGGTACCGACCCAAACGGCGGCGGTATTGCGGCTCACCGCAATCGTGCGGGCGTCCGGCACGACAGCGAACACCTCAATCTTGAATCCTTCAGGCAGCTTGATGTTGGTCAGCATCTTCTTCAGATTGGCAATATAGGTGGGATCTTGTGCGATCCGCTTGGGTGGTGGGGTGCTGGTTTTCTTGAAAGCGCCTAGTTTTTCCAGGTTGGCCTCGTCGCCGGCGGCAAAGCCGGCGCCAGATGTCAGGGAAAAGGCCAGGCCGATGGCGAGGCAAGTCGCACTGCGCCGCATGAGGGCGCCGATGTTTGAAGTCATGGGGGATCCGATACAAAGAAGCCGGGATGGATGATTGCTTCTGTGCAAAGGCCCGACAGCACCAAATCCCGCATGAATATTCATACAGGCAGCGCATCAGATGACTCTAGTACCAGACCAGAAAATTTAAGCAGTGATTACCCTAGGTTGCACCTCAAGAAAATTCATGGGCTGCCTGAATATTGTTCCCCAGCCCATTGGAGTCGAGTCAAGTCCGCAAGGGGCTGCGGGCAGGGCTGACTATGGGAGGCTCTGGTTGCGAGGTCGCAGGCCTACTTCACTTCCACTTTGATCGAGCTATACCAAGCGGCCAGGTCTTCGATATCCCCGTTGCCAAGGGGTTTGGCCATGATGCTCATGATTTCGTTCTGGCGCTTACCGCTGCGGTAGGCGCGCAACTGCTCAATCAGGTAAATCAAGGGCTGGCCTGCCAAATTAGGCGCTTCATTCAAGGTGGACATCCCATTGAGGCCGTGGCAAGTAGCGCAAGGCATGGATTTGGCCTTGCCTGCGTCGGCATCTCCCGCCCAAACGGTTTGGCTCAGTGTTGCAGCCACAAGCGCCAGGGGAATTAGGAATTTCATGGTTTCAGCATCTCATTCAATTTGCATAAAAAAGCGGGCCGGGCAAATTGCCCAGCCCGCCAGGGGTCACAGAAGTTTACTTCTGGTACGAGATGCGGTACACCGCACCAGCCTTGTCGTCGGAAACCAAAATGGAGCCATCCACATACTGCTGCACGTCCACCGGACGGCCCAGATAG
>Ga0114964_10000309_pt1 | contig 37905 bp, 29 predicted proteins | sample C_131016_MF_Meta_FD_92638 | JGI IMG/M metagenome (GOLD analysis project Ga0114964, IMG submission 92638) | Freshwater microbial communities from Lake Croche, Canada to study carbon cycling - C_131016_MF_MetaG | ecosystem: Environmental > Aquatic > Freshwater > Lake | place: Lake Croche, Canada...
GTTTATTGTCATCATCCCCCTCCATATGATCTTTTACTACCTTCGTTAGTTTTACCATATACACTACGTTTGCCGCAGCGGTGTTAGCATCATCATCATCATCAGCATCCTCTTCCATCGCACGAGTAATAATATCCATCATACTCGTTTTTTCTGATTTCGATTTATTATATTCGTCTATTCTCCTCAACATCAAAATAAATTCGCTTACGATATCATAATTCCTTTGTAATTCTATATTGAATTTTCCATCACGAATTACTATGTATGTTAAAAAATCTGTAATATGGTTCTCAACGTTATTAAAGTATTTGCATAAGAATACTAATGCCCAAAACTGAACAAATGGTATGTCAATCAATTGTACGAACCGATCACCTATCCTTAAGGTGGTGATGCCTGGTTCTGTCTTATCTAGATTAGTATCTAGAATAGTATAAGGACCAAATACATTCTCTATATCAACTGTTAACTCACCGCAACCTCCTATTTGTTTAATACGATTGGTTGATTTGCCACCGCCACCCATAATGATCGCACTTGGTCTACCATCGACGGTGGCTATTAATTCATTTTTTTTCTCTATGTCTGTCAGTGTTTTTTCAATGTCAGGGTCAGTTGGTATGATATTATTTTCGTTAATTAATGCAGCAGCTTTTAATGCTGCACGGGTAACTAATCGTACGGGTTCGGGTTTGAATTTGGGTCTCGGAGCAGACGCCGGCGGAGCAGGAGGCAGTGGAGCAGAAGCAGCAGGAGGCAGTGGAGCAGAAGCAGCAGAAGCAGCAGGAGGCAGTGGAGCAGAAGCAGCAGGAGGCAGCACAGCAGGAGCAGGAGGCAACTGAGCAGGCGGACTTGGTAGGACCGAGAAAGCAATCATGCACTGAGTATAATCAGGATGTTTCTCGGCACTTTCTCGGTTTTTACATTGTTTTGTGCAAACTAAAAAAGTTTTTTTTTGTAATGATAATAATATTAATAAAGACCGTAAATAATCTAAATGATAAATATATCTTATACTTCCACCTGAACCTGGTACATTGGCTGTACTTTTAGTCACAATTGCTATTTGATATAATGCAGCAATCTCAGTTAGTTGTAATATATCTTTTTGTTCCAGAGGACAAACAGCATCAAAATGAAATTTAATTGCATTTGAAATTTCACTTATAATACCATTGAAATTGAACCAGTTAATACCAGCGTCGTCGGTTCGATCACCGTATATTTCTGATGTGGTCCCGTCACCATATCTCAAATATGTATTCATACGACTGCTACATTTTGCAAGCAAAGATAATGTATCATTCATTTTTTGTTTTAGATGTTCTTTCATCGTATTGAACGCACATAATGCTTGAAGTACTGCGTCTGCTTTTGTAAAATCAATGTGCACAACTTTTCTACCTATCTGTAACGCGACTGGAAACCTGAATGCAACTGATAAACGCGCCAACATTCCGTCACAGGTAATTAATAAATATTTACTCAAAGTATCAATAAAAAATCCGTGTAATGTGTATTGTCCACGATGTTCAGCAGCAGGAGGGGCAGCAGCAGCAAGAGCAGCAAGAGCAGCTTCACCGTCCGCACTCTTCAGATACATCTGTAATCGCAGTAACGAATAGTATAATACGTCGGCAATATTAAACAGTAATTGATTCGGGTCACCGAATCCCTTTAATATAAGTTTTGCAAAACCTTTAGCCCGATCATCAAGAGTCATAAGCTTGTTTTGAAACTTAGCAAGAAACGTATTCTTTGAGTTATTTCCGGCGATACCGGCTATAAATTCACTAACAATAGTTTCTGGGGGTTGGTCGATTGTGTTATATTTTAGAGACGATTTCTCAACTTTACTGATTCCACCTTTATCGGCTCTCGAAAGCATATTACATTTAATATTTTCGAACATTGCGGATATATTAGGACCTCCAATACGAACGGCACAAGTAAAGTTGGTTGTGCTGTCGGGGCGTACTTGTCGTAGAGTCAATAATTCTAAATTTAATTTACCGTCTACACCATTAAATTTTGAGAGAAAATCGCGCATAAAATTTATATGTTTTGATGAATATAACTGTCCAACCGGGGGATTGGTTGCTGGGTCTAAATAATTTCCAGGTGTATTAATAAATACTTTTTGATTAGTATTCAAACATTCAAGTACGCGTTCTTTAGTCAGTATAGTTGTGTTATCCATCGGAATCGACCTATTTAAAACAACCGTCGCATCTGGTCCAGAATCACGGGTAACTGCACATGGTTTGCTAATGGTATCGTCTGGTAATTGGTATTCATGGTTTCCACCACTGACTTCGCCTTCGTGTAATACCTCTCCCGGTCCTGGTGTTGGAGGCGAACCTAAGGACCAATCACTTTTAAAATCGTGTAATAAAGAATCTAATGTGAATCCTTTAAATTCCTCGAATACATCTGGCATAATTTTTGATAATACGTCTTTTGCACCGCCTTGAGTTAATGTAACCTTTGCATTTGTTAAATCTTTTAACATATCGGTATAACCTCTTTTTTTTAATTTAATTTGGCCTAACCTTAATAAGTCAATTAAGTTCAGACGGTGTGTGTGTGGTTTTTGGTCACTACTTTTATAAAAAATAATATCTACTATAAAAGATGATAATGATAAATCGTCTGGTGGTGTGCCAGGAATAAGATCAACAAAATTAAATCCAAAATCATGAAAATCTCTAATATCAGTATAAAAGTCATGTATTCTGCTGGTACATTTATCTAAAGCCTTGTAACGTTCAGTTTCTTTACAATTGAAATTAACTACGACCATCTTCTCTACTACATTATCACGACAAAAAATAACACAACTTTTCTATCGTCGCCTTCCCTATATTCCGCTTTCCATCCCCGATATCCCTAAAACACTCAGATACGTGTTTCAGTTTGTTTTTATTCATCGGGGATGGCGGCTGCGGCTCCGTCGCATCCGTCGTGTCCATCGCGTCCGTCGGCGTCTCCTTCGTCGACACTAATTCCAAATCCAAATCCAACACCGTCGACGGCGATGACATCTGCGGCGATACGCTTTCTTCATAATCGTTTATTTTTCGCCTTAAATCTGCCAAAAACTCGTAGACCGATCCGCCGTATTTATTCATAATCCCCGTCGCTATCTTCGGACTTACCCCCGGCACCTGTGCGAGCATAATCTCGCCTATATTCTCTCGTGTAATGTAGTCTCGTTTTTCTTTCTTGGAGGCGACCTCGCTATATCTCTCGGCGGTCGCGTCGATCGCGTCGTCACACGGCAGTGTCGGCAGTGTCGGTACGGTCAGTGTATTCGAATACGCCGGAATCGCTGGTCCTAGGGCACGTTCCTTCATCACCTTATCCGCAAAATGTAGAATGAACTCCGCTGTTTCGCCTACACTCATCGTTCGGATCACCGAGAACCCCTTATAATACAAAAGCGACACCATCGCACTTTGAAGTGCGGACTTTGATATCCGGCTATGTTTTGCGTTATATCTCGCGATATCGCCTTCGATGATATAAATAATATTATGGTTATGAAAATCGGTGGTTTGTGTCAGGCGGAATGATTGTTCTTTATATCTCCCGTCTTGTATACTCGCTGCGAGGTCGTTCAGTGACTTTCTCTCGAAGAGGACAATATCTCGTCCTTCTGTTGGGTCGTGGATTATAATATCGCCTAAAGGTAATCTCTCGGATTTGATTTCGTGGGTCGTGGTCGCGGCGGCGGCAGCGACGGCAGTGGCGGTGCCGAGAGATTTGCCTTTACAAGACACCGACGTATTCGCTAGCGTCTTATTCGGAAGCGGAACTTTAATCGTCATACCATCACCTAGATCCATCAAATAATGGTCTGGTTCGGCGGCGGCGGCGGTGGCGACGGTGGTGGGGTTTGTGGCTGGTGACACGCTGGCGCCGCCGCCGACCGGTCGCATCAAATCCAGCAAGTCTTTCTCTCTACAATCGATTTTGATAAGCATATCAGCAATGTTGTTGTATCGGGTGATATGATTATGATTATGATTATGATTATGATTATCAATAGATATAAACACGAATTATGCCTTATGTTCTTTTCCAGAGTATACTTGATTCACCTGGTTCGTCACCCGAATAAATGTCGTACATTTCGGGATGTCTTTCACGCGTTTGGCGCCAATATATGTGCATGTCGACCGGATCCCGCCTAAAATATCGAGTATTGTGCTTTCGACCTGGCCGCGATACGGAATGCGGACAGTTTTCCCCTCTGCGGATCGATGCGACGCAACACCGCCGTGATAATGCTCCATCGCCGTTGAACTTGACATCCCATAAAAGAGTTTATGTTTTTGCCCATTCTCTGGGTCAACTACAGTTTCGCCACCCGATTCATCGTGTCCCGCAAGCATCCCTCCCAACATCACGAAATCGGCGCCACCTCCAAATGCCTTTGCGATATCGGCTGGGGTCGTACATCCACCATCAGATACGATGAACCCGTTTAATCCGTGTGCGGAATCTGATGATTCGATGACGGCCGATAGTTGTGGCATACCTACACCAGTTTGTAACCGGGTAATACATACACTCCCGCTTCCAATTCCAACTTTTACAATATCCGCCCCACAGTTCATAATAAGTTCTTCCACCATCTCTCGAGAGACGACATTACCACACACAATAACAATCTGCGGGTATTTCTCTCGGATCTTACGGACGAAATCCACGAACGTCTTCATATAACCATTTGCAACATCGATACACACGAAGAGCGGGTCGAGAAGTGCTATCGTCTGGTCAAGTTTTTCTTCATCGGCGTTAGTGATACCGGTGCTTATCATATAGTAATTTCTGTCTAAATCTTTCGCTATTGCGCTACTAGCATAATCAGCGAGATCGTAATGTTTATGAAAACACGTTATGATTTTGTGCCGATGAAGTACGTTGTACATCTCAAATGTTCCAACGGTGTCCATATTAGATGCGATGATGGGGATACCTTTCCACTTGGTTCCATTTTTAAAGATAATCTCTCGGGTGAGCAAGACTTCCCCTCTCGACGAAAGAGATGACCGCTTGGGGCGGAACAAAACATCGCTAAAGTCGAGCTTTATGTCGGTTTCGATTTTCATAATGTAACAGGTATACTTGAATTTAGTTCTAGATGATAGATTATAGATTACATTATGAAATTGGTTTTATTATAGTTTGGGGCCTGAGTGCCTCGCTGGGCTCAATCGTTCGATGAACCTAAATACAAAGTCCTTATGCTTTGCCGGTTCGCTGATCGTGTTCCTCATTGCGAAGCTACGCATCTGTCCAGTTCCTGCTGGGGTGGATCCACCCTTCTTGTCACCACCACCGTTCATCGTATCCGTGCGGATTGCGTTGGTGGGGCCGGTGCTGTTAAACATAACACGACGTGCGATCTTACTGTTTACCATTGTTGTTGTTGTATATAATTATAGTTATATATTTATAGCTGTATAATTATACAAATGACTATGGGCGTATGTATTGATTAAGCCTTGGCTGGTGCGCAGTTCTTGGTAAACAGCTGGCGACCAACACCACCAGTAAGCTTACAGTTGAAGATCAGGTTCTTCTCCTTCAAATAAGCATACTGCTGAGCACATGTTTGGAATCGGATTTTTCCGAGGCAGTCACACGTCATACCGTTCTGGCGGTAGATGTTGGATGACCAAGAACCACGACCAATCTTGGGCGCAGAACCGGGCATACTGCCAAAATGGCATCCGCTGTTTACCAACGAAGCCGCACGACTAACTCTCTTGGGACCACTTAAAACCATTTGATTAATACTAATTAATTATAAATATTACAAATATAAAAAATTCGCTTAAATACAATCGTTTATAGTATATACATATCCTGTTCGTATCCTGTAAATGTTTCGACTTCGTAAGAATGGCGGCGTGGGTGGCGGCGGCGGCGTGGGTGGCGACGGATCTTCATCCGATAATAATTCAGATGGCGAGAACATACTGCTAAATATAGACGAAAATCGAGGCGGCGTCGGCGACGGTGACGGCGACGGTGTTGGAGGAGGAGATGCCGCGGTTGGCGAAAGTTCTAGAGTTGGTAAAAATATATACAATGATGATGACATTATACGAGTTGAAGACGATAAATACGTGTTCAACCCATATAATAGTGAAAATGTGGAAGTATCTATCGATGATATAGAGAAAATACTCGCTAAATACGGGGTTCCTTCACAGGTCCACAATATTGAATTGTACAAACGCGCATTTGTCCATCGGTCGTATACCCGACGTCCTAAACTTCTTAATGAACTAGAAAATATCACGTTTGTCGACCGCCCCGATGACGCTATGCCCCTTCATACGAAGTCTAACGAACGCCTCGAATTCGTCGGTGATGGTGTGCTTGAATGTATCACGAAATATTACCTCTACCGCCGTTTTCCTAAAGAAAATGAAGGGTTTATGACCGAGAAGAAAATCGCCATCGTGAAAAATGAAACGATTGGCAAATTTGCGCTTGAAATGGGGCTTCATCGGTGGTTCATTATTTCAAAACATTCAGAGGAAAAGAAGACCAGAACCAATCTGAAGAAGTTGGGGTGTTTGTTTGAAGCGTTTGTGGGTGCTTTGTTCCTGGATTTCAACCGCGTCTCGATTCACGACGACGATAAATGGTTTGAGAAAGTGTTTGTTTGTGGACCTGGATTCCAAATCGCCCAGATATTTATCGAGTCGGTTTTTGAGATGCATGTTGACTGGACGAACCTTATCAAAAATGATGACAATTATAAGAATATTCTCCAAGTGAAAATCCAGAAAGAGTTCAAGACGACGCCGGATTATATTGAATTGTCGCGCGATGCGGATACAGGATATGAAATGGGGTTGTTTTTATGTTTAGGACAACAAATCCACGAAGTTGCCGAACATCCAGAAACCGCGATCCCATTTCAGTCATTTTCGGATGGGTTTGCGGGAGTTCATCGTATATGTGAGGCCAGCGGTGGGAAGGCGTTTATCTTCTTCGCAAAGTCGTCTCATAAAATCAAGAAAAAAGCTGAACAAACCACGTGCGAGATGGCGATTAAATTGATAACAGCTAAGTAAGTAATGAGAACCGCCGATCGGGTGGCGTCGTAATGTACTAAATAAATATATCATACATATATATCTATTTATAGAACATGAGTAAAACGGATGCTTTAAAACAACTTAATTTAACATCCCGTCCAAATGTTCACCAAAGTATAGGTGCTGGTTCCGCGGGCGAGGAGATTACATCCAATCTAAAAGATGGGCTTATTATAAATGTTGTTCGTAGATTACCCGCAGAGGTGTTTAAACGGTCTCGTAACTTGTCTGGGCATAAAACTGTTATTGCGGACCGAGTAAAAGAGTTTGAGGCGGAACCACCGGTGGAAGGAGAAGGTGGTGGTGGTGCGGCGGCTTCGGCTTCGGATGCGGCGGCGGCTTCGGCTTCGGATGCGGCTTCGGTTTTTATTGATCGGCGTCATACATACGATGTCGATCGTTCCGCAATTATGGCACGATTAAAACGTTCTCGAATCGTTCCAAACGAACGACTTCCTCCATCTTTTTCAAGTAAATTAGAGTCACAGCCTGGCGGCGTGCGTGTAGAAGCGGCGGATGAACTTGATGAAAGAAGAGCCAGCGCTTCTGGCGGGGAAGTAAATACAGTTGTTAAATTATCCCAGAGAGCAGTTTTACCATTTGAAGACATTGTAAAACAATCGAAAACTCAAGCAGCGGTTGCGATGGCGGAAGCGAATCAACCAGATGATTTTGAAATGCTGCGTCCATCTTCGAATGAGGCCGCAGTGGAATCGATTGCGGTGGACGCTGGGGAGCCCCCGAAAAAACGCGCGGCGCGGCCTAAATTCAAAGTAATGGGTACGGCAGCGGGAACGGGAATGGGAGTGGGAGCTGGCGCATCTGTTTCTGCCGCAGCAGCTGAAGTAAAAGCCCAAGTAAAGAAAATCAAGGAACATGAAGACAGTACCGTAAATATAGCCGCGTATAAAATCGGAGATACAGTCGTTGCGACCCGTCTTCCACCCACGCGCCCTATTCCGCAAATCCAGGCATCCGAGTTTTATATGAATAATCGCGCCAAATTCATCCAGTATATTAACGCATTATTTCGCCCTTATCGCGATGAACTCAATTCAGGTGAAAGCGATATTACGTGCGAATCATTATACGGCGGCGATGATTCCGCGTCGGTTGCGCTTCTCATTCATCAGAAAATCGTCCGTGATTACCTGAATATTTATTCACCTTACCGCGGGTTGCTTCTGTTTCACGGTCTCGGCAGTGGTAAAACTTGCTCTTCTATCGCAATAGCAGAAGGCCTGAAAACATTTAAGAGAATCGTGGTTATGACCCCCGCATCACTTCGTATGAACTATATCGAAGAAATGAAGTCGAAATGCGGTGACTTGATGTATAAGAAAAACCAGTATTGGGAATTTATCTCATCAAGTGGTAACCCTGAACTAACACGCGTATTATCTCAAATACTTATGTTCCCCGATGAGAAATTTGTCACCTCAAAGGGTGGGGCGTGGATGGTAAATATTACCAAACCTAGCAATTATGAGACTGAACTCACACCTAGCCAGCGTTTGCGTGTAGATCAACAAATCGACGAAATGATTAATATGAAATATGAGTTTATTAATTATAACGGTCTTCGTGCGGAGAAACTGAAAAGTATGACGGATGGTTATACACATAATCCGTTTGATAATGCGGTTGTTGTGATCGACGAGGCGCATAATTTCGTAAGTCGTATTGTAAATAAACTGAAAAACCCGGCATCGATGGCATATCGATTATACCACTTCCTTTTATCTGCTCAAAACGCAAAGGTGGTTTTATTAACTGGAACACCGATTATTAATTACCCTAACGAAATCGCCGTTTTGTTCAATATTCTGCGCGGTAATATCGACAATTGGGTGTTTACTATTGGCGACAGTGGTGGTGCGAAGCTTGGAATGGATGCGTTCAAGACGATATTCGGTCTTACTGCGCCTGGTGCGGGACGAAAGGGTGCCGGTGGCGGTGGCGGTGGAGGCGGTGCTGCTGGAGCATTCGCCAGAGGTATCGGTCTTTCTTTCGATCATATGGATTATAATGCTCGCACAAAAAAGCTAATGATTACTCGAAACCCGTTTGGGTTTGTTCGCGATTATGACGCAGTTTCGTCCAAATATCGCGGAGTTATTCGTCGGGGTGATCCGGCGGCGAAAATGAGCGAGGACGGCGGTGCGGCGGGTGGTGCGGCGGGTGGTGCGGCAGGAGGCGGTGTGTCTGTGATTGATACAACCTCCACCGATAACGGTCTTCTCTCTGATGCGGCATTTGAACGCGCCATCGTCCAGAAACTCCGCGAACACGGGATTTCGGTTGTATCTGCGTCATCCAGTAAACAAACTCCTTTCACCGCTCTCCCCGATAAATTAGATGAATTCAACGGTTATTTCATCGATCCTAGCACCCTCCAATTCAAAAACCGCGATCTGTTTATTCGCCGTATTCTGGGTCTTACATCTTATTTTCGCAGCGCCCAGGAGAAATTATTGCCGACATATGATTCAGCAACCAATTTTCATCTGGTTGAAGTTGAAATGAGCGATTATCAGTTCGCGATTTACGCGCGGGTGCGTGACCTTGAACGTAAACAGGAATCTGATATGAAGAAGAAAGCGAAGAAACGGGGCGCGGGCGCAGCGGCCGGCAAAAAAGGCGCCGGTGCTGGCGGTGCTGGCGGTGAAGGCGGTGGCGAAGGCATCTATGACGATGTTTCATCCACCTATCGTATTTTTTCCCGCGCTTTTTGTAATTTTGTATTCCCGCCTTCGATTCGTCGACCTTTGCCAAACGATGATGGCGCGGCTGCTTCCGAAATAAATAAATCGGCCGCATTAGGTGGTGTTCCTGATGCGGGGATAATGGGGGAAACACACGAAACAGCTGAAATGTTGGCAGCGCGTATTGCTCGATCGATGGAACGCGGCAGCGGTGGCGGCGCGGGGGCGAAACGTGGACGTAAACCCAAGGGCGCCGAAGCAGCAGTGGAGGAAGGTGACGAAGGCGACGGCAACATCTTGGATGAAAATATGCTGGATGGGGTTACATTCGACGAAGACCACGAAGACGAAGGTGAAATAATCATTACCGGTGAACATTCAGATGCTGTAGCTGCGTCGATGGCAGCTCAAGGAGGAAAGGGCGCCGCGGGCGCAGCGGCTGCTGGCAAAAAGTCAGGCGCAGGCGCAGGCGCAGGCGCAGGTGGAAAAGAAGAACGGAAAGCACAATATAATGCGGCGATCGTTAAAGCAATGCGCGACTTGAAAGTAAGTGCGGGCAGTTTCCTCATCCCAGATGAACTCGCCACATATAGCCCTAAATTCCTCCATCTTCTTCATAATATTCTTGATAAACAACACGTCGGTCTTCACCTCGTATACAGTCAGTTTCGCACATTAGAAGGGATTGGTATCCTTAAAATCATCCTTGAAACAAATGGATATTCGCAGTTCAAAATCGGTAAATCTTCCGGCGGTGATTGGAGCATCACTATGACGGCGGAAGAACAAGAACGCCCCTGTTTCGCGCTTTATACCGGTAATGAAACCGCGGAAGAAAAGGAAATCATCCGCAATATATTCAACAGCAAATGGAAGAATGTACCGAAGACAATCACCGACCAATTAAATGCTCGTACTACGAATAATATGTTTGGTGAAGTGATTAAAATCCTAATGATTACAGCATCGGGTGCGGAGGGTATCAACTTGCGTAATGTCCGATATGTTCACATCACCGAACCATACTGGCATCCCGTTCGCACTGAACAGATTATCGGTCGTGCGCGCCGTATTTGTAGCCATATTGATTTACCAGAAGAACTCCGGACTGTGGATGTATTTCTTTATATTATGCGGTTTTCCGCACGTCAGGTCGCGACAGACAATGACGAATCTCTTAATATCCGGATGAATGATAAGAGCAAGACAGATGGCGCGACGCCAATGAGTACAGACCAGTCGCTTTATGAGATATCGAATATCAAAGAGCGGATTACACGCCAGATTTTGACAGCTGTAAAAGAGTCATCATTTGATTGTATGATTCACGCAACGGCGGGGTCGAAGGAACGACTGAACTGTTATTCATTTGGTATGGGGGTCGGTGAGGAATCTGTCGCATATCAGCCAAATATCGCGACGGAGGAGGATGATAAGACGCAGAAACTGAATAAGAAGACTACGACGGTGAAGTTGCGTAAATTGGTCGTGAATGGGAAAGAATATGCGGAAGATCCCGACACGAATATTCTTTATGACCTGGAATTATATCAAATGGGGAATATGGTGGAACGGGGGCGGCGGACGATCATACCCGCGGACCCACGGACGGGGGCGGGGGAGCAGTCACGGGTTGACTTCCTTTAATTTGATTTTTATTGAAAAGAGTTGCGCTCGCTCCATTCTTTTCAATAAAACCTAGACGTTTCGAGTGTTTATAGTATGGACCATTATCTATCATCCGCAGCGCTTACCCCTAATAAAAGCTCAAATTACCTAAAAATCAACAACATTTCGGTTATAATTTAAACGCTGGATTTATCCATACATTTTGAAACCCTCCTATAATTTGATTAAATTTTTTCTCGGTTAATTTATCTCTAATTTTACGATAATTACATTTTTCATCATAATCTGCTTCAAATATAATCATTCTTAAGTTATCATAAAAATTTGGATTTTCATCAAAAAAAACTTCCAAAAATCCTTCACAATCTGCCACAAGAACAGTAAAATTTAAATTATATTTCTTTGTTATTTCATCTAAAGAATAGGATGGTATTTTCGTATCCTCGGATTCTATAAAAGTAGCGCCATATCCACAACCACCATCTAAATTAGTTAAATCTAATTTTTTATTGCTGATAAATCCGTTAACAATATTAAACTCGCAATTATTATTGACCCTATTTTTTTCTAAAGCGTCCCATACTCGATCATCGGGTTCTACAACAACCTGATTGTTTTTATTATTTAATTTAGAGTTAATTATACACGACACAGAACCATAACGAGCACCTAATTCTAAAACAACATCATTTTCTAAAATAAAATGTTTCGCTAAATCTTGTTCAGGTTTCTCAATACGTTCTATATCAACTTTATTACCGTGTAAATCTAAAATATTCATTATAGACTTATAAAATATTTTATATTTTATTTTTTATTTTTATTATATCTTCGTGAGTTATATTTTCGTCTGGTTACACGTCTCTTTCGATAACTTCTTTTTATGCTACGTTTTCGTTTTGTATGTTTACGCTTACCTCCTTTGCTTGATGTGGGATGTTGAGCAGCAGCACCAGCACCAGCAGCAGCAGCACCATCATTGGGAGGACTGCGAGATCTCGGTCTATCCTCTTTTGGAAATTGAATTAATGGGCATAACCCCGGTGGAACGCGAACGCATAATACAATCGGCGGCGGTCTATCAGGGGATGGTGATGGTGGTGGTGTTGGTGGTGGTGATTGTGGTTCCAATGATGACATTGATTCAAGCCTAAGCTGTGAACTTGGTGAATCATCAAAACTAACTCCAAATCGAGGCCTATGTGCGTCTCGACATTGTTGGTTATACTCATCCAGCAGTATGGTTCCATATGTCATTGTAGCACCGTCACGATCAGAAATATAAGATAATAGGTTCCAATGATATGTGAATCGTATATCATCAGGAGTCTTCTTAAAAACCGGCTCATTACAACCAAAATCCAAAAAACTTATTTGGTCAGACGGGTGCAGCTTTAAATCTAAACCCTTCGATTTCTTCAAGCTCTCTAATAATTCCATAAGAGTGTATTTACCACCTGTTATAACATCAGTATTTGAATCATATCTTCTAATTTCACCGTCGTCGGCTTGAACAAAAACTATAAATCCAAAATTCTGATGTTTTTCGTCGTTGTCAGGTATGATATATGTTTTTTGATCAATATACTCCTTGAGTTCACACCATTCAATTCCAACTTTACTTTCTATAGTGTGTTGTACTTTCAATGTCATAGCTCTTTGTTCAGGTAAAGGTTGACCTCCTTCATCGTAACGATCAGCCAATTCACGATCACATTGATCCAATAATTTAACCATATTTTGTACTTGGTGATTTTCAGATTTTTTAAGCCCGCTCGCTATTTTTTCAGAAAAAACGTCACCTTCCTTCAACTCTCTTGTTTTCTCAGTAATGAAACTATTCAGTGCCATCGGGTCTAAATAATAAGGTTTTCCTAACGTATTTGGCATATACAATTTTACGTTAGCTGGTAAAGGTGTACACGTAATCCTGGAATGATATTCGATACCTTGTGATGTTACTACTTCGCCTATATGTTCATTAAGAATAGCACTGTGTGCCATTATACACACAGTGACATCGCGACGTGATGGACTACTCATTATAACTACATATATTGTGATATAATATTTTATATGTAATAATTATTCATCACACTTCTCCACCGCCGGGTTTCCTTTTTAGTTTCATAAATATTGTGTTTATATCTGTAGGTTCATTGTCTTGTATAATATCCAGTGTTTCATCAAATCGGACCTTATGCTCCAGTGCGGGTGCCGGTGCCGGTGCCGGTGCCGGTGCCGGTGCTGGTTTTCGCATAATCATAATATCATTACTTTTTTGGTCGGTTGCCGTCGGCACTGTTCGTTTGATTTGCTGCGTGATTTCAGATAAGTCTCGTTCTCTCGATGCGATTCGCTCCGCGATCAGTTTATCCATATCATCGCCTATCGGCGAATCTGACCCAGTGTCTGGACCGTCATATTTCACGGACGCAGGCACCTCCGCCGCGCCATTATAATCTAAATGGACCAATTCTACTGCGGGTGCCAGTGCCTGTGCCTGTGCCTGTGCCTGTGCCTGTGCGGTCGACGACACTGACGATTTCAACCTAGGCGGTGGTTGATTATGTCGGTCAGAGAAATCGATTGCTGCCGGTTTTTTTACTTCAAAATACGACCTTAATTCGGTTTCCTTCTCTCGCATTTTCATTTCAAGTTCATTACGTTTCTGTGACTTAAAGTCTTCCGCATTATATATATCTTGCGGCAATTGAAATTGTTGAGATAGTGACGGTTCATCCGGACGGTCTAGGTCACGGTCACGGCCCCGGTCATTTGCTCGGTCTTTTATCGCAATAATATCTGCGGTTATTTTCGGAATACCAGTTACGAGATATTGAATCGCGATTTTATTCAATTCTATTAATGAAAATGACATTGTACGCATACGATCTATTTCAATTTTGATTTGTTTTGCGGAATCATAATCCTCTGCTTGGATAGCAGACTGTTTTCTTTGTTCTAATTTTATAATCCGGGCGGCGGGTGCTTCCATTTGTTCGATTGTACTGCGTATTGTTTTCGCAGAGTCATAGTCCTCTTCCATAATCGCGCGCTCTTTTTCGATATATAACTCTTTCAGACGACCCGCAAGTAATGTTGGGATCGATGCCGAGAGATTTTTTAGGATTCGTTCGAATACATGCTTGACTTCATCGGTGGTTACACTCTCAGGAATCGAATCAAATATACCTTCTTCGGACAATATTCCCCATAATAGTTGCTTGTTTTCTTGTGATTCGAGAGATGACATCCGATGAATTATATAAGCCTGGGTGTTTATATAATTTTGATGTGTTAAATATTCATTTTACTATGATAATCTACACGACCGGCCGTTAGGCTGGGGGCTGGTAGGCGGGCAACGCCCCTAAAAATCCACATTTGGTGTCGGGACCTTCTCATCCACATTGAAAAACTTGCGCCGGAATCTCTGTATATACTTATCTGTCATCTTCTTCTTCTTATCCAGAAAATCGTGAACCGTCATTTTGCCCAGAAGCATATGAATAATCATAAATATCGCAAATACTCCGCATTCTGAATCCGTTCGTTGATGTGATACATCATTCATATATTCCACAAAATGAATGCCGTTTGCTTCACCTTGCTCTTTCACCATCTTCATAAATTTGCGAATCCGGCGTTGCGGTTTATCGCCTGTGCTATCAAAGAAGAAGATGACTTTCGCGCGCACATCGATAAACATAGATACCCAGTGCTCGCCTGGCTTATCGTGCGGGTCCGTATTAAAAACAATACCGATTTTCTGTTTACCATTTTTTACGTGTTTCATAATATCGAATTTACATAATTCCTCCCAAACACATTCTCCGTCATCGAGGACTTCATCGAAATCCACCGGTGATGGACCGATGAAAAGAAACGATGGTACCGCGTGTTCATATTGTTTCAAGGAGTTCGCAATATCGATACTCGATAACCACTCGCGAATATCCTTCTTCCACTCCTTCGGTGCTTGCGGCGCAAATGTATAATGAAGCATTTCTTTATCAATACCAGCGGATGCGAAATTCTGGCGTAACCAGCACGCCTCTTGGTGGCATACACGATTCATATTGTTTTTAAGCGCAGACCATATCGCGCGCGGGTCCGTGTCTTCGATTTTCTGATCAGGGTGTCGTTTATTCCAGAGTATTTTCAGCTTGTCGAGAGATTTGGATGAATAACACGAGAAATCTTTAGTTTCATTTACATTGGGGTCAGTTTCATCTTTAGGCGCACAAGTAACAGATTTGAATTTACTACCAGATTCAGACTGTGGCGTCGCGGCGTGTTTGTCGATGCTGGTGCTTGCGCGGATTTGTTCCATTCGAATACTAAACTTATACTATTATGTCATAAAAAATTGAACCATTTATATTGTATTTAATCAAGTAATATACATCGGATTCATTTCTTGATCATTCCTTCTTACGCAATGGGTATTCGCACTCGTTCTTCTTTTGCTACTACGACGACCGCAGCCCAGCAGCCAGTCGCGCGTTCTGTGGTGGCTCCAGTGTCTACGTCCCCTAGACGTAGTCCACGTTTATCTACGTCATCTTATAAGGAGGCAAGTACTCGCAGTTATAAAATTTACACCCCCACTCGTCGCCCTCATAATAGGGCCTGTGTCGGATCTGCTCACGATTCTGAAGAAGTCTACGAAGCGGCCGAGGCTATAGTCTCGCTGGGAGACGACAACGGCAACGACAACGGCACCGACAACGGCACCGACCAGCAATACGAAGAAGAGCAACCCACGCTCAATCCGATCCAATCAATTCAACGCAGGTCTTGTATTAACCCGATGCGTCCAGTCACACGGTATATCTACAAGCTGGGTGTCTACAGTATGGACCAGACCACCCATTACAATACCAGTTATGTTGTGTATAACCGTGACAACCGGACGTATCATGTCTACAGTATCATCTCAACGATGTTTTCGTGCGGCGGCGGGGCGGATATGGGCGATGAAAATTCGGTCGTCACATCATTGCCCGAGCCAACCAATCCGATCCAAACCAAATACTCAACGTATGTTAACGTTAATACATATGTTATGAATCTCGTTATTCCATCTGAACAGCGAGAATACTGTGTGTTGGCAGATTTCGTTGGAGTTGTCGGAAGCGACGACGATTTCAAGCGTCGCGTTTTCAGTGACGATTCGGGTTATTACGACATTGATGACCTTTGGAATACAACCGACTCAAAGGAAACAATCACCGGACACAAAATGTTCATTCTCACACCGACTCGTGTGTATTACTGGGACGCTGGCGCAGGAGTTGTACCGACGAGTTCGATGTATACAGTTCAAAATATCAACAGTGCGTTGGATATCATTGCGATGATTCAGTAGTTCGTTTATCGAGTTCATCGTGATAATCGCGTATTTGAGGTAGGTTTGCCGATGACACTGCGGGAGGTGGTTTCATTTTAATGAAATCATCCATTGTTTTTTTACGGATACACATTTTATTCGCAAATGAGATTATCGCTTTGTCTTCTATGTATCTGGGTGGTGATGGTGATGGTGTGGGGAGGGCGTCGGGCGCTGATGACACGATTTCTGGTTCAAGCAATTGTACTTCTTGAATTCGTTTATCTAATTCTTGTCGCGCGTTACGCAAAGCTTCTGTATCATTGTCATCACCATCACCATCACCCTCTAATTTAGGTCCACCATATTTATCCTTTTGTATCATTTCCGTTACATCCTTCCATTTTAAATACCGAATACAACATTTAATATATGCGTTATATGAATCAGTAACATCGGTGTCATCACACGTTGATGTCGCGCCATCACACAATTCTTTAGTCGTTTCAATAATTCGTTCTTTATAATACGCTTGTTCTTTACGGAAAATGTCGGCGATTGTCTGTGCGTTTGTCTTCGCCTTTAAATACTTGTCATAATGGTTACGGTTTGACATAACCGATATTGTGAATTCATCGAATTCGTTCATATTACACTAATATGTCATAGAATAGTGTAATATTTATTTATGCCGGTGATGCCGGTGATGCCGGTGATGCCGGTGATGCCGGTGGATAATTATCGTCTCATCATAAGGTGCTCCTTGGCGTTTGATGACGCAGTTCCGCGCGGTATAAATGTCGCGAATTGTGTTGATGGTTTCGTCGGTTCCTTATTCCGCCCTCCTGAAAACCCTTCTTCAATATGTGAAATATGGCGCTGTTGTTCTTTTTCTTTTAGTTTCTTATCTAATTTTTCTTGTGGAATATAATTTGTAGCGGGTTCAAGAGCTGGTCCACCTTCTCCAGTACAGAATCCATCATATGTACAGTTAAGTGTACGTAATTGAAACCGGGTAGAATTCTCAAATGTTAATCTTCCTAAATCGTTAGGGTTTGGATTCATCGGTGCGAAGTTCGATGCGCCATTATCAAATAAATACGGGTTAGGTTGTTCTACCTCTCGAGCATCAATTGTTACTTGATATAAATCGCTCCCCGAATTCGGCACATATTCTGCGCGGTCATTTCTTTGATGTGCGAAGAATTGGTTTCGCAATGATGACTCTAAATTAACCTTCTCGGCCCAACCTCTCCAAGGCGCCTTCGCGTTTCCAGGATTGAAAACTGTTTCGGTTGAGAAATTCTGATAGGCGGAGGTGGCGACCGTGGGGGTGGGGCGTGACTCCAGAATTGGCATCGTCGCATATTTTGACGAAATCGGGCGAACATCATATGCTGGACGAAGCACCGTTGACGGAATAACCCGCTCATAAATTCGTTTATTTATTTCAGTTAAACGGTCGTGATGATTTGAATATGCGCCATTGACTACTCCATAAAAATCCATTTCTTGATTGTGGCGGTGGCGGTGGCAGGTGTGGATGATGAATAGTAACTACTTTATAATGTGAAAATATATTTATGAGTAGTAAGGATATAAACATAGATTTATGTTATTATATATCTATCGCCGCGATGTGTGGTATATTTTATTTCGAAACAGTCTCTCGTATCGTACTTTCCCAACTAAAAACACTCCAGGAAAGTTGTATTGTATCATCTCATCGAGGCCCAGACAAATCAGTGTTTATTAAAGATGATACTCGAGCGTGGGGTTTTCATCGTCTTTCTATCAATGGAATGGATCCCTCTGCTGATCAGCCATTTCATCTAAAGAACTGTCGTTTGATTTGTAATGGTGAAATCTACAACTTTCGCAGTTTGATTGCGGAGTTCGGATTGGAGGGCGAGTACCAGAGTGGTTCAGATTGCGAGATTATTATCCACTTGTATCGCAAAATCGGAATTCAGGACACATTGCGTCGCTTGGATGGTGTGTTCGGGTTTGTATTATATGATTATGATAATGAGATGACCTATGTCGCGAGAGATCCAGTTGGCGTTCGTTCACTCTATATCGGTGTCTGTCGACACGATGGGCCTTTTGGTGGCGAATATTCGGATTTGGGATGTGTTTCACTGAATCCCGACCATTATGGCATTTGTGTGGCGAGTGAGATGAAATCGATACACATTTTGTGCGATACAATCGTTCAGTTTCCTGCGGGGTGTTATATGGAGTATTCAGGCGTAGATAGCCAGGATGGTAGCGCGGTGTTCAAGACTTATTATGAAAATGCGTTTATATATTATGATTCTGACAAAATGGTGTTTAAACGCACTAATTCCGAAAGTATGTTGGAGTGTCAGGTGAAGAATATTCGGGTGCGTTATTCATACCCGGCGATTCGATATCGTGATGATGATGCCGCCGCCGACACCGAGACCGAGACTGAGATATGCCGCAATATCCGCGATTTATTCACCGCCGCTGTAACGAAACGTCTGATGAGTGAGCGACCGGTGGGATGTTTACTATCTGGTGGTTTGGATAGTTCGCTTGTTACAGCGATCGTCGCGAAAGAATTGAAGAAGTCCGCGCCGGATACCGTACTGAATACATATAGTATCGGGTTGACCGGGTCTGTAGATTTGATTTGGGCACGCCGTGTAGCCGAACATCTCGGAACGTGCCATCACGAGGTCGCACTTACAGAGCGCGATTTCCTGGACGGGATTCACGATACAATTTATCAAACCGAGAGTTATTGTACCACAACCATCCGCGCTTCGGTAGGGAATTACCTTATCAGTAAATATATCCAACAGCAGACAGATGATGTGGTCATTTACTGTGGGGATATGTCAGATGAGATCTTCGGGTCATATCGTGGGTTCTTGAAGGCCCCAAACGATACGGCATTTAAAGATGAGAATGAGCGTATGATACGAGATGTTCGGTTTTTTGACCTCCTTCGATCAGATAAGAGCATAAGTGGTGCGGGTTTGGAGGCGCGTGTGCCGTTTGCGGACAAGGCGTTTTTGACGTACGTGATGTCGATACCAGCGCGGTTCAAGCGATTTTATGACGGCGGGATCAGTGGCGATAGTGACAAATGTCCGCCGCGTATGGAGAAATACATCCTTCGTAAAGCATTTGAGGGTGAAGGATTGTTACCCGATGATGTATTGTGGCGTAGAAAGGAGGCATTTAGTGATGGAGTAAGTAGCCAGAATGGACGTACTTGGATCCAAATGATTAAAGAATACACTCACCATATTATTTCAGACACAGATATGAATAATCCGCGAAACTCGATGTTTTCTCTTTATAACCCTCCTTACGATAAAGAGAGTTTCTATTACCGCCGGATTTTTGAATCAATGTACGATGGCCGCGGTGAAACAATCCCATATTATTGGCGTCATCCATTTTGCGATGGCGTTCTTGATCCGAGTGCCAGATTGCTCGATTTTTATGTAACTGACACGGTGGCAGCGGGAGCCTGGCCTTGATAGATAAGCACTCGATAGCCCATTATAAGCATTTTAAATAATAACAATATATAATAATACTGGTATTATATTGATTCGAAATAATTAAATAATTAAATAATTAAATGAATGAAGTAACGGCAAACTCGGAAAATCTCGTGCGGTCGATTATAACTGGAATACGTGACACGTTCACTCCGATTTTCCAGAAATTCGCAAACTACTACAAATATATCGATTTTCTCATTTATGGAACATATGTGCTTTTATTACTCGGGTTTTATAATACAATCCCCGAGTATATACCGGTGCTTAGAAATACTATATTATACGTTTCGGTTGTCGTCTTATTGATTCGGTTCAATACGATATCGTGGACTAATCCAAAATTCGCAATACTTGGTGGAAATAAATTTAGCGAGTTCGACCGGAAGCTTATTCTATATATGTGCGTATTCATATTGTTTACACATATTTCGTCAAATGCCCTTGCTAGTTATACTCAAGATAAAATAAATAAAACAATAACACAACCCGCAACATCTGATGTTGTTCGTCCAATATACAATTATATCAATACATCTGGTGCGATGAATAAAATACCCGTATAGAAATTTACTCTAGAAAAAATTGAATGTTTTTTTGTTGGATATATAGAAACACGCGATTCATCAACGACACTGATATATAGACAATGGCACAAGAACAAGGATACGAAATACACACAGACGAAGCCGTCGCAGCCGTCGAAGCCGTCGCAGCCGGCGCAGCACTGCCAGCAGTGATGATTCCAAGAAGAGAAACCGCAGTGGACGTCGATATTCAAAATCAGTTGGACGTCGTTATGGCGATTATCGACGATAATCAAGACAAAATCACGGATGGTGAGTATTTACGTGTGATGAACGCACTGGGTTCATTACACAAACACAAAAGAACAGCATTTGGCGCACGCCACGCTGCTGGCACAGCACTACAAGGATGGATGTCATTTGATGACATTTGCGATGATGACGAACTGTACGAAGAAGTGATGGAACTTGCGGACAACATCGTCATTGAATTGTGCGGAGAGGGTTCAAGCATTTACTTGGACGATCACCACAATATGGTGTCTCGCGGCGACGAAGATGACGTATTTGACCTTGTTCTCAACTACAAGCCAGAAGAAGGCGATGCTGGGTATGAGGCATCTCCAGGCATCTTACATCACGCACTTCAGATGATTACGAGCCGTATATTCAAGGATACACTTCACGAACTTGATATCGTTCGTCCAGTGAGTTGTCCCTGCGGATGGCGTGGAGCACAGGGAAACTGGGACAGACACATCCGGAATGTGCGTCATCAGCGCTGGGTTGCGATCCGTGAAGAACACCGCATTGCGGCCGTAAGAGCTGCTGCGGCGTCGGTGGCTGCTGCGGCGTCGGTGGCTGCTGCGGCATTGGAAAATGACGAAGAGTATCAGTTGAGCCTGACTTATCAGAGGATGATGGCGTCGTCGTCGGCGTCGTCGTCGTTGGCGTATAGAGAAGGTAATGTGGTTGCCGTACTGAATTCGGATGTTGTCTATATCGACGAGGAACACTGGACGCCAGAGTCGGAAAGGAGAAGGGAAGAACTTATCGCGGACGCGGTGGCCGCTGGAAAAAGGATTGTCTACATACATCACACCACCACCACTGGGCCCTGGAGGAGTGTGAACGTGTAAACAGTAAATACTCTCGATTACTTGTTCTTGATTGTCTTGTTTCGCATATTCTTAATTGCTGATGCTTTATCTACATAAAATACGTTGTTATTGCTGTTGCGTTGCCGTGTACTGTTTTTTTTCATCGTTCTAGTTCCTCGATGATTCGCCGACGCCACCGACGCCGCCGACAGCCTGCGTCCATTCGTCGACAATGCGGGCGGTCCATCCTTAAAAAACTGTTGAAGATGAAATAAAATATACTTACTAATGATTTCATCGATTTCGCGTGGATTCAGTTTATTATGATGTTTTCGGGAATCATATTCTAGTTGGTTCGCACGTTTTATAAGTAAGTTCTGTAATTCGATTGTTGTCACTTGTTTCTTTACTTGCGGTGTCATCGTCGGTGCGATTGTTCCAGATATAGGCTTCATCGGTTCAAATACAGTTCTGTATAATGCGCTATTCAAAAAACGAAGGATGTAATGCTCAAATGGTATATATGAATGATAACCTTGTAATTTAATATAATACACCTTTTCATCCACCATCCGTTGGTGTAATAGATCGTCTAGAAAACATATTTCAATATCGGATGGAATGCGTGAACAACGCAAAAAATCACTCACCGTTTTCTCACCAGTGGTTCGTTCAGGGTACCGGGATAAAGTTGTATCTCCGCCGTTTCTTGATTTAAAACCGCCAATAATATGGTCAAATAATGGCGGGATAATCGCCAATTGTCGCGACGATGATGACACGACAGGCGAAGACGACGCTGCGGCTGTTGCCACCGCCTTATCGCGCAGTTTCATTTCAAGATAATCGCGTATATGCTTAACCCACTTATCTGGACCCTGATTATTCGTATATATCATTACCTTACTACATACTCCACTATCTTTCTTTTTACGAATATAATCCAAAATCCGAATAATATTCGGGCGGAATATCTCGGGGAAGATGTCAACTAAATCGTTGAAGTGTTTATACGAAATATCTGTTTTATAATATTCATCAAGAATGGAGCAGAATATACCGAATTGCGTGAAATTTCCTAGTGTTTCATCCACATCAAATACAACTACTTTAGGTTTCTTTTTTACAATAACATCCGACCCTATGGTTTGATAGAGTGAAGATGTCATTATGTATATATATGTATATATATGTATATATGTATATGTATACATATATTTTATTATTAGAGTAAAGTAGTAATCATATTCTATGAAATACAATAACGATAATGATTCTGATTCTGATATTGATGAAGATATGAAACTCACACGTAAGGACTACATTACAATTCTTCATCATTATCAACCTACCTCGCGTCGTCGAGGTCATAGTCGCGGTCATAGTCGCGGTCATAGTCGCGGTCATAGTCGCGGTCATAGTCGCGGTCGTTCTTTACATAATAAACTGTCAACGAAAACATTAAAAATGCGTGCGCATAAGATTCTTGGTGTTAATTGTTGTGAGTGTATCGTAAAGAATACACTACAACAACGTAAACAGATCAATGTTCATTCATCTTCCACGTACTCTACTGCGCGCAATATTAACAACTCTTCTCTACTTAATCGCTGAAATATTACATTTAGTTCGAATTTGATTTGATACACAAAGCGTTTAACATTACGTATTGTCACTTGATGTAGTCCATCGTCTGGCCGCACCTTTACGTTAAACATTGTTCCACCAAGTGTCAGATATGGTTTATTTTCTAGTGACCGTAAGGGTATCCACCGCAATAATTGGGTATGTTTTAAGTCTTGCGGATCTTCGATCACTCGATACATCTGTAATCTTCTATCAAAATCCTCCATTTTCTCTGTTGATAAATTCAATGACGAGAGAATCTCTCGACGACGCTGCGCTATCTTCTTTAATGTAAGATTGGCGATTGTGTGGTTTTCTATCTTATTCATTGCGTTTAATATCGCATTCACATCCAACGGAAATGTTGGTTCATCTAAAACTGATTGTAGTAAATCATCATCAGAGTTAACCGCATAATCACCATCTTGTACACTAGGATGTGCGTGTGCGTGTGCGTGTGCGTGTGCGTGTGCGTGTGTGTGCGCATGCGACCCAGCAACTGCGCTACCTCCGTCATCTTCTATTCCAGAATCCGAATCAGCGGTGGCGTCGGTATCAGCGTCTGTATCTGAACTGGTTCCGGTCTCACTACTGTCTTCATCATATTTGAAGTCATCTGATATTATTTCATTTGTATATTGTCTATTTAGTAATTCAACAATATTCAAACCCACACATTCTTCTAATGCGGCGTCTATGTTGGACTTCGACCGGGACCTGGACCTGGACCTGGACCTGGACCTGGACCTAGACCTGGACCTTGACCGGGAGACCGATGGGCGCATATATTCCAAATCCACCACCACTATTTTTTTTAGTGGCTGTGATGTTATTTTGTAATTCATTAAACGTATTGACGTGGATATACATAATACAAATACTTATTTATGTAATATTACGCGCGCGCGCACGCACCCCTGTTACGATGAAATCGGATTTTTGCTCCATTTCCGACCTCCTTACTGAAAATGAGAGCATATATAGCATTATCTTATAGCTTTTTGAAAAGTCAGTAAGGCGGGAAAATGGCGCGGTCTCGTCCAAAAATGGAGTTGGGTGTACTATCATAAAACACCTGACTGTGTTCCGGCGCATCTTAAACGCAAAAACTGGCGAAATCGTAAATTATGCTCTCGTCAGGCTAAACGTGCGAAAAAACGCGTTTTAAAAGCAGAATGGCCAAACCCGTATTTGGACATTTATTTAAAAAAACCAAATTACCCTTTTTCCCCGAGACCATATATAGGCGTTTTGTTTTTGGTGATATTACTGAATATGGTGCCAATGTTGCCAAAATCTCTAAAGTGCATTTATGCTAAATTACTACTTTTACTACAAAATTACTACATTACTACAGACTGAAAATGATGGCTATTTATAAGATAATGGCAACATTTAGACCAATCGATGGTGCGGATGTTGCCATTCTCACTAGGCTTTTTGAACATTTATTTCTCCCAAACAAATAAATATTAGAGATATATAATAGAAATAGAATAGACGAATATCTCTCGAATATACAAATTTAAACCGGTTAAAAATGCCGCGAAAGTATGTTGATTACTCAAAAACGTATGTATACCAACTTACTTGTAAAACCCCGAATAATTCCACAGTATTAGATTCTTATATTTCATATACAACGAATATAACCCAGCGAAAATACAAACATAAACGTGAGACATTGGATTCATCCTATCAGACGAAATTATACAGTTGTATTCGGAAGAATGGTGGATGGTCGAATTGGAAGTGTTTGATTTTGGAAGAATGTTCTTGTAATAATGAAATCCAGGCTAAGGAACGCGCCTATTTTTATATTATGAAAATGAAACCGAATTTGAACGATGAAAAAATGGATGGACAATGTTTGGTCAATGATTCAGGAATCCAAGGAATTTCAGAATTTAAACCAAATATTTTCGTCGATAAACTGGTTGTATCAACTATCTCGTCTGTTTTAGACGGATCTGTTTCGGCGGCGGCGGCGGCGGCGGCATCGGCAATTGCTAGTAATGATGGAAAATATGTTTGTCTTTGTAAAAAATCATATGCTCATAGGTCGAGTTATTATAAACATACGTCTACTTGTCTTCAGTTTCAACATAACCAAACCACCAATAAGACGGCTAATATAGATACATCCTTGAATACTGTATCTGTTTCGGTTGTTGCTACAACGACTACAACGACTAAAACAACCGCTACATTAAATTTTCCTGTTATTAAAGATAATCTAGTAGATGATCAGGATGACAATACCGAAATGGTTAGATATCGGTTCAAATCTAAAAAAAAAGAGAATACATCATCTACTTCTGAACCAGCACCTATTTCAGAAATATCTGTTCAAATTTCCGAAAAACAGTCATATACCTACGGTGACGGTGACGGTGACGGTGACGATGACGGTGACGGCTCAAATACAGAAGCATCCTCGGAATCGGAGTCAGACTCGTTATTAGGGATGGATGATACTGATGTTGATACCGCAATTTCAGTAATGACTGACGCAACTTCAGATTCAGCTGTATCAGAGTTATTATCTGCACAAAATGAGAAACTCAAGGAATATATTCGACAAATGATTTCTGTATTTTCTATGACTAATAAACGGAATAAGAAATCTCTCGTCAATTCTCTCGTATTTGAGTTATTAGACCAGAATAAAACGCTTCAAAAGCAAATTGTGGAATTAAGCAAGGAACGCAATATTATTGTCAATAATACGAATAACAACCAATTTAATTTGAACTTTTTCCTGAATGAACAGTGTAAAGATGCGGTTAATATCTCGGACTTTGTTAATTCTCTCGAGATAACAATGGATGACTTGGCGTATACCCGGAACCAGGGCCTTGTTGAAGGTATTAGCAAGGTTATGATTGATGGATTGAAACAGATCGATCTTTATAAACGCCCGATACATTGTACGGATCAGAAGCGGGATACGATTTATATTCGGGATAATCACCAGTGGGCGAGAGATGAAGGGAATGCCAGGATGCGCCAGGCATTTGTGGATATTGCCAATAAAGAATACTTTGCGGTGAAAAAGTGGATGGATTTACACCCGGGATGGGAGACGAATAGCCAATTACAGGATTTTCATCATAAGATGATTAGAAATGTCCTTCACGAAATCAAGGATGACCCGATTGGTGAACGTAAAATTATGAAGAGTATAGAACGAGAGACGTTTATAGAGAAGTGAATGCTCGTCGTCGAGAGAAATATACATACAAAATGAAGTGTATGTATATATCATCATTATTATCCCACACACGCGCGGGTCTAAAACTTCGACCCGATAACCTCATTGGCAGCCATCGGTTCAAACGACATCATCCCACCGGGCATTCCACCGCCGACATTTTGTGCGTAAGTGCTGTTAAAGTGCTGGGTTTGCTGGCTTGCCTGCGAGAGACCGTAGTCAGCAGTGCCGGTATTCCGGTTGGCGGTGAGGACTGGGTTAGGAGGCGCCATTCCGCCGCCAACCATTCCACCAGGCGCACCACCAGCGTAAGGCTGAGAGAGAGGTTGCGTGATACGAACCGCACCACTGCCACCCTGCGCGCCTCCTGCGTGACCGCCTGCGCCAACAGTGCCAGTATAACTAGACTCGCCTCCAAGGAGCTCGATTGTGCGCTCCACGATAATCTGGACCTTTTCGCCCAACTTCGTCTTAATACTCAATAGAATCATCAATATTCCTAAAATGGTCGTTGTGAAATTGAACTCACTGTATCTGTATCCAGAGTAAGTTGGGATATATGTGATTAACCTATGGATGAAGTATATGAATACGAACATAAATAGAATTTGACCCATTATTTCTACTAAAACCATCAATGTCGCCTTGTGATCGTCTGGTTCAGGGACGTATGTGCGAACCAAATATAACATAACCAGAATGGGTACAAATCCAATAATTGTATATTGGACAATGTTTAATAATACACCTTGTTGTTGTTCATCCAAACGAAACACGTGGTCAACAAATGAACTTCCGCGCTTCGTTCCTTCCTTTACAGTTTCTTCAAACGCCTCCATTTATGAGATTTATAAGTATATATATACCAGTGAAGATTTAATTACAACCAATGAAATGAATTAAATACAAATATTTCAATATTATTATCGAATCGAATCTAATTTAATGCTTCGTCGTTTTTCTCGTATAAATAGTACGCCTCAATATATTATCACACCCGATACAAATGTTGTAACGTCTGTTATCGTTGATGACCAATTACCTCCACCAATTACGCCACACGAAGAGTATCAATACCTAAATCTTATTCACGATATTATTGAACAAAACCACGAACACGATGGCCGGAATGGAACAACCCTTTCCGTATTCGGCGCTGGAATGGTATTTTCATTAGATCAAGGTCGTATACCGATATTAACAACAAAACAAATGGCGTGGAAGACGTGTCTTAAAGAACTACTCTGGTTTATTCGAGGGAAAACAGATAATCGCCTTTTACAAGATGTCGGTGTTCATATTTGGGACGATAATGCCTCACGTGATTTTCTGGAATCGCGCGGATTGTCGCACTATGCCGACGGGGACCTAGGACCTGTATATGGCCATCAGTGGCGCCATTTTAACGCTAAATATTCTACGTGTGATGCTGATTATACCGGAAAAGGTGTCGACCAACTCTCTGAGATTATCCGGTCTCTAAAGCACCCGGTCGAGAGATTTTCGCGAAGGTTAATTATGTCTGCGTGGAATCCGTGTCAACTTGATGAGATGGCGCTTCCACCTTGTCATATCCTTTGCCAGTTTAATGTAGATAATCAGAATCGGCTTTCGTGTGCTTTATATCAGCGGAGTGGTGATGTAGGTTTAGGTGTTCCATTCAATATCGCATCTTATAGCTTTTTGACACACCTCTTGGCGAAACATTGTGGGTTAATCGCTCACGAATTCGTATATCATTTAGGAAACGCACACATATATGATGATCACGTTGAGATATTGAGTACCCGCCAATTACAATTAAAACCGTTTGCTTTTCCGATATTGGAAATAGGGACGTTGAGAGATGATATCGACGCATATGTTTTGGATGATTTTCGCATTATTGATTATAACTGCCACCCTACGTTAAAAATGAAAATGCGAAAATAATATAGAAATAATCTATTTATACACTTTATAATCTTTAGTATACAACGACTTCGTAAATTTAGGATACAAACCGTCGAATCAAATGAGTGGAAACGCAGCTTTATCGGCTGCTCGTAAACGCAGAGCGTCGGCATCTCCTAGTGCTGGCGCACCTGGAAGTATAAATACATCATCATATGCGCCCACATCACCAACAAACAATTCTTATTATAACGGAAATAGCATCCAGAATATACAGGCAATGATGAGTCATCAAGTGAATCAAAATATGCATCGGCAGCAACAACCAATCCCGAGTAGTTCAATTAAACCAATTGCGCCCAATATTCCAATCAATATTTATGAAAATATAGAAATGATTAAAGAACAAATAGAGGAGCGAGCAAATATTATTAAGACAAAGAGGAGTACTTTGACTCCTGAGCAAATACGAGAACTTCATAAACGAAATGAGATCCAAACTCAAATTTTGAAACAACGAATAATGATGGTTCAAGAAATGGAAGCGTCATCAGCGGCCGCAGCGGCGTCGTCTGCGCAGAGGCATTCACAATCAGTAAATAAACATACGACATCGTCAGTAAATGAACCGGCATTTACGTATGAGAAGGGGATTCCTCGACCAAATCCGAGATATAATCCAAATCCAAATCCAAATCCAAATGGAAGTAATGTGTCTGTCGATGTTCAACAACCACAGTCGAAATCAGTCGAGCAACAGCAACAGCAGCAACAGCAGCAATCTCACACCGTTCCAAATCCAACAGCAGTTCTTACACCATTTATTAGTATGATTACAAATACAGGAGTTACACCACCACCAATTGTAATATTGAAAAGCCACGATGAGAAAATTGGCGAGCATGACGCAGTATTAACTGATTTGACAAACCGTATGAATTATATTCACTCGCGTATTGATGAATTATCCTACGAGAATGAAACGCAACACCGAGATGTCAATAAGTCCGGCAACATCCAGACGTGGAAACAAAGTGAACCCGTCGTCACATCACTTAACCCTATTGATGAAAACAGTCACGGCGATCACGACGTCGATCACGACGTCGAACCAGAAAGCGATGAAACTGTATTATTAATGGAGGCTGTAATGAATGATTTAACAAATAGTCGTGAATTCGTTCAAGGCATTGTTGATAAGATTGTGAATGAAACCAATCTCTCAGAGACTATTCTTAAAATAGAGCCGATTATAAAAGAGAATCAGGAATTGAGATCATTAATCCATTCACAGCAGAAAATGATGAACGAATTGAATACTATGGTACTTAGATTGTTGAATCAGACGCAATATAATAACGTCAGTGATAATAACAATAACGTTATTGATGACGAGTATGTGAAATCGGAAGAAACCAACGAAATTGATGATAATGGATTATATCAAAATACGACAGACGAATCCACCGCGCCACCTCATATATTTATTGTTCCGTCAATGGATAATATAATTATGAATATTGAAGAGCATCATCCGCAAGAATATGAATATGAACCAACAATCCATAATGATGATGATGACGGTCACGGTAGCCAAGAGGATGACCAGGAGGACGGTAATGGCAGCCAAGAAGACAACCAGGAGGTTCAGGAGGTTCAGGATGACCAGGAGGTTCAGGAGGTTCAGGATGACGGTCACGGCAGCCAAGAGGAAATCAACAACGTAGACGAGACAGAACTACAGGTCGAACCAGAATATGAAATAGCCCATTTCCCATCAGATTCACGAATCGCTCTGGTTGTTAACGAAATCTAACATAAAAGTAATTGGGTATAATCTTGTAAATATTAGTATTGAAAGATAATAATAATATTTAGAGTTTGATTATGTTAGTTATCTCTATTTTTATTTTTTGTATTGTTCTTTTCTTATATCTTCATATCCATTTTCATTTGAAACGTAGTAATGATTTAGAAGTATACGAAATCGAACAACCGTCTAAGCAACGTTTAGAAGAAGTGTGTGATATACGTCAACCTACCACATTTGAATACTATAATGAACATTTACTAACATCTTTATCTTATCACGGTATAACTACAAATTACCGCGCATTTGATATTCAAGTACGAGATGTTTCGGCATCATTTAAAAAGCTTGATCAGAATAATAAAGAAGAAAAAACGCAAAAAGGAACAGATCGCGATAATAATACCGCATTATATATTCCGGTTACTCTAAAAATCGCACACGAAGTATTCCAGAAAGATACTGAAGCCAAATATATAAGTGAGAATAATACGGATTTTATCGAAGAAACTGGTCTTGTAAAAGTATTTCAATTAAATGACGATTTTCTGAGACCGTATATGGTGTCAACGTGTATGTATGATATTATGATGGCGTCGGTGGCGACGACCACCCCATTGAGATATGAAGTAAACTATCGTAATTACTTTCTCGTAACACAGGGGCGCGTAAAGATATTGTTGATACCTCCAAAAGACAGTAGATATTTGTATCCTATTAGCGATTATGACATATTTGAATTCAGATCTCCTGTAAACCCGTGGAAGGTTCAGCCTGAATACCAGGATGATTTTGATAAGATAAAGACACTGGAAGTTGAACTATTTCAAGGGATGATAATGTATATACCTGCTTATTGGTGGTATAGTATCCAGTTTGTTGTACCTGAAACCAGTATTTGTTTATTCAAATATCGTACACATATGAACTCTATAGCAGTTATGCCACGTATTATGATGAATGTTCTTCAAAACCTGAATATAAAACGCGATACATTAGAGAAACGTACGTTTATCCCAGATCATTTTAAACCGCGCCCCCCACCAGCGCCTGGCCCTGTCCACCAGATCACCACGACACCCCAATCCGATTATGCGTTTAAAGAACAAGACGAAATACATCCTGATCAATATAATAACCAGTATTTACCGTCATCTTTACGAAATAACCATAATCCATTTAGTATAGTAGCATCCACTACTACATCTACCGAGAATATACCTATACCTATACCTGACGGAGATAAACAAGTAATATCATCGGTATTAGGAACCGGATTGGGCGATTCTACCCAGTCTCTAGCTATAGCACCGGCGCCTCTTAACACGGCATCAATTGATGGCGGTAATGGCGGTATCGGTGGTAGTGAATTACAATCGGCAGATTATAATTCAGCGCATAAGGAGATAACTGTATTATAACATTACACGAATTCTCTCGCATACGTCATTTATTGAAATCGAATCATAAGAAAGCATAGAATGAAATAAACTACTTAATTGTTGATTTGCGATGGAATCTAAAATAAGGGCGCTAACATACCCAGACGCATTGAAAAAATAAGACGGATATTTATAATAATAGCTGTAAAATGTATTATGAATATATAGCGTAATAAATGCCAATCCAAGTGACCATACATCGTGCTTCTTTTTAATAACATTCCAATTATATTTGTCAGTTCGTTTTGTATCTCGGATATTTCGAAATTCTGGATGACAATACGGCACTGTCCCACCGGTCCCAATTCCAATATTATTCTTACCTGATAGACCGAAATCAATCAAATATACCGAAAAGTTGCGACATTTAACAGGGTCATTTATATTAAAACTACCATCTTCTTTCATCAGTATATTATCTGGTTTTATATCCCCGTGAACTAGATCGATGGAATGAATTTTCTGTATCAACAATGCGCATTTATAAAATAAGTTAGTAAAAAAGGTGAATTTTAATTTATCGAAATTAATATTAACATTATCGGTTATATTGCTAAGTGACCACGTATGTAATGATTCGGTGTGTTTTATATACGGCTGAATACTGAACGATATCGTATTGTATCGTAGTCTGTTATAAAACGCGCGGGAATAATCACCGGCGCCTTTACCGTCACCGGCACCTTCACTGTCACCGTCACAATCATCTCCATCATTATCATCATCTGCGCAATATACACTACTATCGCCGACATAAGAACATCCGCAAGGGTCGCAATCACAATCACACATATCGCCCTTCGCATTCTGTTTCATATTGATATACGTAAAATATGGAATCACTATATTTTCATATTTGTCATTATCGTTGACGTTATTATCCTTTATTATAGTCATAATCTGTTGTTCGTCTAAAAAACAATATGGTGAATCATCTATACGAATTATATAATCATTATATCGAAAAACTCCGATGAGATATTTCGTTTTGTTTGATTTGTATAATTTCTTCTCTTCAAACACTGATCTGTACAAATTATTTGAAATAATAACATATAGTAACCGCATTTTGGTTTTAAATATAATATCTTCGCAATTCGTCGGACTCTCTATTAGTTTGGCCTCAAATCTCTTATGTAATATAACATTATCCACATTAATATTGCTGCCGGTTATTATTTGAATTAATTCTTGTAGTTCATTATCATTTTCTAGTATATTATTCGGTATTACAGTATTGAATAATTTACGTCCTTCAATAATAATAATGTTTTCTGGTTCTGGTTTTGGTTCTGGTTTTGACTCGGGATCGGTCTCAAACTCAGACTCAGACTCGAAATCTGATCCAGAACCAGAACAATTCACAAACATTTGTTGTGATTGTTGTAATATGTTATATGTTGGTCTTTTATTTATTATACCGTTATTTATTAAAATATGATGTATTCCTTTTTTTAACCTTGTAAAAAGAGATAACATATATCACTTTATACTATTATATGAATACATCTATATTTATTTATTTATTCTGACCATCACTGCGACCGAATGTGCTTTCCTGACAATATGTTACATACAAAAATCCATCCACATCCTTATGTGTATCATATATTGTCCCTATTATCGACGTAATAGGGTATATCTTGTTTTTAATAAACATAAACAGTGCTTTTTCCGCGGGAAATTTAACGCGTTTACGGATAATCTGCTGTAGCTGAAGAAGCGTCAAATCTCTCGGAGTTATGTATTTAGACTTATCAATTGGGTATGAATCCCTGTCATTTTTAGATGGTTGGATGATAAGCGGAACACGGTCTGGGTATTTTTCAAGAATAATTTGTGATTTTTTTAGGCGTTCTAAATAATCGTTTGAAACATCCGATGACGCATTATCAGAGTTATGTTTTTTTTCAGGAGTATACGCGCGCAGACTACCAACCGGTGTCAAAAATGTGGTGGTTGAATATATACTATCGGATGAGCGACCAGAAATTTCTCTCATATCGCTTGGTGTCCGTGCCGGACCTATTGAAGGTGATGAGAATGACGTAATCGTATCCATTAAAACAAACACAACTGTATAATATATATTATATGAATATTGATTTATATCTATATTACACTACGCTAAAAGAAAAATAAAGCAATTCAACACTATAAATTGAAATCTATTACTTGATTATATTGATAATAAGACAAAGATGGCCACCATATCATCATCAGCAAATCACGATATTCGAAAATATACAACAGTGAAGAAATTACCAGATGCGGCGTCAATGATTGCGCCGGTTCAAGTTGTCGCGCCAGAACCCGCGCCACCGATTCCAACATCGACATCGTCAATTGAAATGTCTCCTGAACAAAAAGATGCGTTTGCGAAATACATTGCTGGACAAAATGTGTTTATAACTGGACCTGGTGGAACTGGGAAATCCGCACTCATCCGAGAGATTTATAACTACGGGCAACAACACGGGCATAATATCCAGGTTTGTGCGCTTACAGGATGCGCGGCGGTGATGTTGAATTGTAAAGCAAAAACAATACATTCGTGGGCTGGTATAGGGCTTGCGAACGGTGATGTCGAGAGAATTATTGACAAAGTAGACAAGAACTTCTTCAAGAAGAAAGAATGGCGAAAGACGCGCACCCTTATCATCGATGAGGTTAGTATGATGTCGAAACGATTGTTTGATATTTTGAATATTGTTGGTAAAACAGTGAGGAACTGTCACTCACGCCCATTTGGCGGTATTCAGGTGATCTTTTGTGGGGACTTTTATCAGTTACCGCCTGTTGGCGTGAACACAGAAGATCCCGACAACTCACGCTTCTGTTTCGAAAGCGAGTCTTGGTTCACAGCATTCCCTAAAGAGAATCACATTCAATTGAAACAGATATTTCGTCAAAGTGATCCAGTCTATTGCCAGGTGTTAAACCAGGTGCGTGAAGGGCGGATCACGCGCCGAACCGACGAAATCCTGCGTTCTCGTGTTGGGGTAGTCCTTCCAGACGTATCTGAAGATGGAACACCGCAAACAAAACCGACATTGCTTTACTCTACTCGATCACGCGTCGATGAAATCAATCGATTGGAAATGGAGAAATTGAAAATATTGGATCCTAGCAGTCCCACATATTCCTACCAATTGAAATCTGTAACCGATCTACCACTGTCAGATAAGGAACGCCAGTTTCGCGCGTCGCAATCACACGAACGTATCTCGATGGAAATATTCTCACTAAAAAACAGTATATTGTGTGATGACGTGGTTCATTTGAGAGTGGGAGCGCAAGTGATGTGTGTGATTAATATGGAAGAGGCTGTGACCACTGCGGCAACCCCAATTTGTAATGGGAGTCAGGGGATTATCATTCGTATGACTGAAACTGTTCCAGCATTACCGGTTGTTCGGTTCAATAATGGGCTCGAAATGGCGATCAATTATCATACGTGGGTTAGTGATAATATTCCGGGTATCGGTGTATCACAAATTCCGCTGATTCTATCCTGGGCAATAACAATTCACAAAAGTCAGGGCGCGACATTGGATCGGTGTATTATAGATATTGGTGATGGCGTGTTTGAAGCAGGTCAGAGCTATGTTGCGCTTTCACGGATCAAATCGCTGGCTGGTGTAAGTATAAGTAGTTACGATGTGTCAAAGATCCTAGTGAAGAAGCGGGTGAAGGAGTTTTACGGATCATTGTGAGTAGGGTGGAGGGAAAGAAAGTGGAAGAGGGGGAGCATTGAAGTAGGAGAAATAGAACCGCCGGAACGGGGAAAGAAAGTGGAAGAGGGGGAGCATTGAAGTAGGAGAAATAGAACCGCCGGAACGGAGAAAGAAAAAGTATGAAGAGAAAGAAAAGAGAGAAAAAGGGAAAAAATTGAAATGCTTTTGTAGAAAAAAAAAGAAGAATAGCGATCAAGCAAAGACAATGGCAGCAACAACGATGACGATGAACGGAGTGAGCGGAGTGAATGAAGAAGTGATGAAGGGTCTGATGGAGATCCTGGTGCGAAGACTAGCGGCGGTGTTTGAGAAGGACGAGAAAGAGGTGAGTGAAGCGGTGAGTGAAGAGATGAAAGCGATGTTGGAAGCGTACAAGATGTGGACGCTTGCGATGACAAAAAGCGGCCCGAAGGCGGCGAAGGCGGCAAAAGAGCCGAAGGCGGCAAAAGAGCCGAAGGCGGCAAAAGAGCCGAAGGCGGCAAAAGAGCCGAAGGCGGCAAAACCGAAAGCGACGAAAGCGACGAAAGCCGCGAAAGTGGAAGAAGAAAAAGTGGAGAATTCAAGCACAGCATCAGCCGGAGTCGACGCATCAGCTGTCGTCGAGTTGACCGCAGTTGTCGAGTTGACCGCAGCAGTCGAGTCAACTGAAGCAGTTGTCGAGCCGACAAAAGTGACGACGAAACCAACAAAAGCGAAGGCCGAGAAGGTGGAGAAGCCAAAAGCGGAGAAGAAGCCAAAGGCGGAAAAGGTGGAGAAGCCGAAGGCGGAAAAGAAAGCGCCGAAGGCAAAGGCATCAAAGGCGGAAGCAGCCGCAGCCGCAGCCGCAGCGATCGAAGTCCATCTTCCGGTTGTTGAATCAACCGAAGAAACAGAGGTTGACGAAGAGGAAGTGGAAGTGGTGGAGATGGAGTACCAAGGAGTGAAATACCTTCGTTCCGCAAAGGGAATCGTGTACGACGCGGAGACGAGTGAAGAGGTGGGAACTTGGAATGAAGATACGAGTACAATCGATGTGGAGTGAATGTGATGACAATGTGATGTTGATGATGGATGATGATGTGATGAAAAAAAAACAAAAGGGGGTAAAACCCTAGTTTTTTTTAAGAGAAAAGAGAAGAGAATAAAAGAAGAATAAAGAAAAAAAAGGTGGTGTTATACCCACGGTTGGTTTCGATCCAACGACCTCCGGCTCATAAGGCAATAACCATCCTCAAGACGTACCCCCGGTGAAGAGAGTCAAGAAGTAGAAGACGGTGTTTTACGGCGCACTTCCTCTGTGCAACGCGGGTAATACAAGTGTGTTAGTGCCAAGAAGCACAAATGGCCGCTTCTGATAAAGCGACGAAGTGAAGAATGCCGGCGGCTGGTTTCGATCCAGCGACCTCTCTGTTATGAGCAGATAACCATCCTCAGATCGGACCCAGTAAAGAGTCGAAAAGGTAGAGGACGGCGTTAAGCGCTCTTCCGCTGAGCTACGTCGGCGAGTGGTGTTGGCTGTGTTTAACGTCACTTAGCTATGACGAACCCGCTTCTTTAAAGGGGCGAATGAATAAAACCGGTAATGAGCATTGATCTCATAATTTGGAACCCAAGGTGAACCACGTGTTGCCACTTACACTATACCGGTGAAATGTGTTTGCCAGCTTCTGATAAAGGGGCGAAGTGAAAGAATACCCGCGACTGGTGTTGACCCAGTTACCTCAGGGTTATGAGCCCTGCGCGCTGCCGATGCGCCACGCCGGTGAAGGGGTTGCTTGTTTAACGTCACTAGCATTGACGAGTTGCTTCTGTAAAGCAACCGAATTGAAAGAATACCGGGGACACGTCTCGATCGTGTGACCTCAGGATTATGAGTCCTGCGCGCTGCCTCTGCGCCACCCCGGTGAAAGGGTTGCTTGTTTAACGTCACTAGCATTGACGAGTTGCTTCTGTAAAGCAACCGAATTGAATAATACCGGCGACACGTCTCGATCGTGTGACCTCAGGATTATGAGTCCTGCGCGCTGCCGCTGCGCCACGCCGGTGAAGGGGTTGCTTGTTTAACGTCACTAGCATTGACGGGTTGCTTCTGTAAAGCAACCGAATTGTAGAATACCGGCGACACGTTTCGATCGTGTGACCTCAGGGTTATGAGCCCTGCGCGCTGCCTCTGCGCCACGCCGGTGAAGGGGTTGCTTGTTTAACGTCACTAGCATTGACGGGTTGCTTCTGTAAA
>Ga0114964_10000310_pt1 | contig 37902 bp, 37 predicted proteins | sample C_131016_MF_Meta_FD_92638 | JGI IMG/M metagenome (GOLD analysis project Ga0114964, IMG submission 92638) | Freshwater microbial communities from Lake Croche, Canada to study carbon cycling - C_131016_MF_MetaG | ecosystem: Environmental > Aquatic > Freshwater > Lake | place: Lake Croche, Canada...
TTAAAAAACAATTTTTGAACAACGAGTTCATTAGTAAAATATAAATAATCATACATTAAAATAGACTGTTATGGCGGACATTAAACCAGATGAAATTTCGGCGATTCTTAGACAACAATTAAGTAACTTTAATGCTACAGCGGATTTAGAAGAAGTAGGAACTGTATTACAAGTGGGTGATGGTATTGCCCGTGTATATGGTTTGAATGGTGTTAGAAGTGGTGAACTAGTTGAATTTGAGAATGGCACTAAAGCCATTGCGCTTAACCTTGAGGAAGACAATGTGGGTGTAGTATTGATGGGAGATAGCAAAGGTATCAAAGAAGGAAACAAAGTAAAAAGAACCGGAGAGATTGCTTCTATAAAAGTAGGAGAAGGCTTAGTAGGTCGTGTTATTAATACATTGGGTGAGCCAATAGATGGTAAAGGTCCTGTAAAAGGGGAGTTGTATGAAATGCCTTTGGAGCGTAAAGCACCCGGAGTAATTTTCCGTGAGCCAGTAAAAGAACCATTACAAACAGGTATCAAAGCAATTGATGCAATGATTCCTATTGGACGTGGACAACGTGAGTTGGTTATTGGTGACCGCCAAACTGGTAAAACAGCCATTTGTGTTGATACCATTATCAATCAAAAAGAATTTTATGATGCTGGCAAACCAGTGTACTGTATCTATGTAGCGATTGGACAAAAAGCTTCTACCATTGCAGGGGTGATGAAAACATTAGAAGACAATGGCGCGATGGCTTATACTATTATTGTAGCGGCTCCAGCGGCAGACCCTGCTCCATTACAATTCTACGCTCCATTTGCGGGTGCAGCCATTGGAGAGTTCTTCCGTGATACAGGTCGTCCAGCTTTGATTGTTTATGATGATTTATCTAAACAAGCAGTAGCGTATCGTGAGGTTTCTTTATTGTTACGTCGTCCTCCAGGACGTGAAGCCTATCCAGGTGATGTATTCTATTTGCATAGTCGTTTATTAGAGCGTGCAGCAAAAGTAATTGCCAATGACGAAGTGGCTAAAGACATGAATGATTTGCCAGCTTCTATCAAGCATTTAGTAAAAGGGGGTGGATCTTTAACAGCATTACCTATTATTGAAACACAAGCGGGTGACGTATCTGCCTATATTCCTACCAACGTAATTTCTATTACCGACGGACAAATCTTCTTAGAGGGTAACTTGTTTAACGCGGGTATTCGTCCAGCGATTAACGTAGGTATCTCTGTAAGTCGTGTGGGGGGTAATGCGCAAATTAAATCTATGAAAAAAGTATCTGGTACTTTGAAATTAGACCAGGCCTTGTACCGTGAGTTGGAAGCCTTCTCAAAATTTGGTGGTGACTTAGATGCTGCTACTAAATCGGTAATTGATAAAGGTGCTAGAAACGTAGAAATCTTAAAGCAAGCTCAATACACGCCGTTTTCAGTAGAAAAACAAGTAGCCATTATTTACTTAGGTACCAATGGTTTATTGAAAGAAGTGGCAGTGCGTAAGGTAAAAGAATTTGAAGCCCATTTCTTATTAGAGATGAGTAACAAATTACCTAATGTTTTAGCAGAATTTAAAAAAGGTAATTTACCTGAAGATGGGTTAAAGCAAATGTTAGAATTAGCCAGTAGCATTATCCCTCAATACAAATAGTATTAGTTCATATTAAATTGATATAAAACCCCGAACTATGTTTGGTGTTTTTTGTTATAAATGTATGTCGGTCATTAAAGTAGAACATATTAGCAAGCATTTTGGGAATCTTAAGGCAGTAGATGACTTAAGTTTTGAGGTACAAGCGGGACAGGTCTTTGGCTTTTTAGGCCAAAACGGGTCTGGGAAAAGCACCACAATACGTATGTTGCTTTCCTTAATACATCCAAGTAGTGGTCGTATTGAAATCTTTGGACAATCAATAGAAAAAAACAGAGAAGCAATTTTAGAGCAGGTAGGCGCCATTATTGAGCGCCCCGATTTATATCCTTACTTAAGTGCTAAAGAGCATTTGCAATTGTTTGCAAAAGTAAGGAAGCAACAAATTTCAACGAATGCCATTGATGAAACATTGGTGAAAGTTGGATTGGCTCATCGCTCCAAAGATAAAGTACAAACATTTTCATTGGGGATGAAACAAAGATTAGGCATCGCTATCGCTTTAGTGCACAATCCTAGCTTAATAATTTTAGACGAACCCACCAATGGGTTAGACCCGCAGGGCATTGCTGATATTAGACAATTAATAAAACAATTGGCACAAGAAGAAGGGAAAACAGTTTTTGTTTCCTCGCATTTACTTTCTGAAATAGAACAGGTGGCCCATCAAATCTTAATCATTCACCAAGGGAAAAAAATGGTCGAAGGGGTGACCAGAGAATTGCTTGATCCTGAAAAGAGGATCGTTCAAATAAAAACTATGGATGATGCAGGTGCGCTGCAAGTAATAGTGGCAGGCAGTTTTAGTAATTATTTGTTACCCAGAAAGGAAGGCATTTTTTTAAAAATACCCACCTATGAAATTCCATTGCTGACAGAATCACTTATTAAAGCCGAGGTATCCTTGCTTGGCATTGAAACCAAGAATTCTTTGGAGGATTATTTTTTACAAATCACATCAAACGCTTAATTATGTGGTCATTAATTAATGTTGAATTATATAAAATATTTAGGCGCCCTAGAACCTATATTGCTTTTGGTGCCGTTGCTGCATTAATTGTGGTCATTCAATTGGGATTAAAAATTGATGGTAATTCTTATGCTGCTTTTTTAATGAAGGATATTAATGATACTTTAACAGTTGACGGAAAAGTGTTAAATGGTTATTTGATTTGTTATATATTGTTACAATTGTTATTAGTGCATGTGCCCTTACTGGTTGCTTTGATAGCAGCTGATATGATTTCAGGAGAAGCTAATTTAGGCACCCTGCGTTTGCTATTTAGCACTCCCTACAGTAGAACGAGTTGGATGATGGCAAAGTTCATAGCAGCTAGTGTATATACTATTTTACTATTAATTTGGTTGGCTTTTTTAGCGCTTTTTGTAAGTATGTGGGTGTTTGGCACAGACGATTTATTTTTAATGAAATCGAATTATGTGGTACTCATACAACAACAGGATGTATTGTGGAGGTATGTGGGTGCCTTTGTTTTTGCTAGCTTTTCCTTGTTAACCGTGACCAGCCTTGGCTTTTTAATGTCTAGTATGGCAGGCAATTCCATCGGACCCATTGTGGGCACCATGAGTGCTATTGTGTTTTTTACCATCTTAAGTACATTAAACATTCCTTTATTTACTATTATAAAGCCTTATTTATTTACCACGCATATGAATAATTGGAAGGAGTTTTTTGATATACAAGTAAATGCGAACAATGAAGCCATTAAAGGAAGTATTTTAAACATTCCTAAAATAAAAACATCTTTGATTGTATTAACATTACATATTGTATTATTTGTAAGTGCTTCCATTATTATCATTAAGAAAAAAGATATCCTTAGTTAAGACCAACATGAAAAATTATAAAAACATATTACTTGTAGGCATTTTGTTTTGTACAAGCTTTTTTATGTCAGCAAATGCTTTTTCTCAAAATGATCCGCTGATTGAAAAAGTAGCTCAAAAATTAGCTTTGGTAAATGATTATGTGGCCGAAGGGGTAATGAAAACAGATGTCTCTTTTATAAAAGCCTCATTGGGTAAGGTAAAAGTATACTTTAAAAAACCAAACCTACTTAAGGTAAAAAAAGAGGGAGGGATTTCCTTATTGCCTAGGGGTGGGGTGTCGCTTACAATTAATACCCTTTTAAATACAAAGCAGTACACCACTATCGCTGCTGGTACTCAGCTACTCAATGGGAAAAATTTAAATGTAATAAAATTAATCCCAACGGATGATAATTTGGACTGGGTAATCTCTACCTTATGGATTGACCCTATAGATGCCTTGGTCTACAAAACGGCTACCACTACTAAAGAAAATGGCAGCTATGAAATTACCATGCAATATGGGGACTATGCAAAATATGGGTTAGCCAGTAAGATTGTTTTTAGCTTTAACACTAAAGATTATAAATTACCCAATGGAATTACCTTAGAGTTTGGAGACGACGACCCAACAGCGAAGCAGAAAGCACTTAAAAACAAAAAAGGTACTATTGAAATAACTTATAAGAATTATACTATAAATAAGGGAGTTCCGAATTCTATTTTTTAAATTGCGTACTATGCGCTTTTACTTTATACTATCATTTTTACTTTTGGGAAGTTTTTTTAACTGCCCCCCAATTTATGCTCAAACGAATAATTTGAATAAAGATTTTGTGGCAGCAGTGGCTGAGTTTAATACTACCTCAAAAAATTACGACTACGTCAACTTGCTTGCTCGTTTCCAGCAGATAGAAAAGAGTAGTAATAACAAAGACTGGATACCGGCTTATTATATTTCGCTTTTATATACTCGCTTAAGTTTCAACTCCAAAAAAACAGCAGATACTTATGCCAACGAAGCGATTGAATGGGCCAAAAAATCGATTTTGATACAAGCAAATGATGAAAATTATTGTGCACTATCCATGGCTCAAACTGCAAAAATGTCGGTAAGTCCTTATTTACGTTGGTTGAAATATGAAAAAAGTATTTATGAGCCATTGCAAAAAGCAAAAAAAACAAATCCCAATAATCCTAGAGTCTATATTTTGGAAGCAAGTTTAAAAATGAATATTCCTGTGTTGTTTGGCGGTGGCTGCGATAATAGTAAACCAATACTAATTAAGGCGAAGCAATTAATAGATAAATTAGTACCAGATTCAATTTTACCCAGCTGGGGTAGACAGTCTTTAATGGAATTAAAGGAGGGGTGTCCTTTTTAGATTGATAAAAGTATTGTATTAGCCTTGCTATTGATCTTGCACTTTTGCTTATTCCTTTTCTTTCTTAGTCCATTTCCTCTAGGGTCTCATCCTTAGCGCCTGCAAACATTCGAGCACTCATCTTTTTCATAGGATTCGCGCGCATGTCTTTATAACCTTGACGGGCATGAATAATTCTTGCACATTCAAAAATGCTTGCAGTGAAGGAGCCAGCATCTGCTTTATTTTTTCCTGCTATATCAAAAGCAGTCCCATGGTCTGGACTGGTTCTTACAATTGGTAATCCTGCTGTAAAATTTACCCCTTCGCCAAAGGCCAATGATTTAAATGGAATTAAACCCTGGTCATGGTACATGGCTAATACACCATCAAATTTTTCATGTGCACCTCTTGCAAAAAAAGCATCTGCAGAATAAGGTCCAAAAACCATCATCTGTTGTTTACTTTCTTTAATTGCAGGCTTTATAATTTCAATTTCTTCTTTTCCAATTAATCCTTCATCTCCAGCATGTGGGTTTAATGCTAATACAGCAATGCGCGGCGCATCAATTCCAAAATCTTTTTTCAAACTATTATTTAAAATAGTTAGCTTTTGTTTTATTTTGTCTTTGGTAATATGCTTTCCTATTTCTTGAACGGTTACATGTTCTGTGACTAAAGCCATTCTTAAATTATCTGCCACTAATAACATCAAATTTTCAATATTCCCAAACGCATTTTGCAGATAGGGGGTATGCCCACTAAAATTAAAATTAGGAGATTGGATATTTTTTTTATGAATAGGAGCTGTTACGATCCCGTCTATTTGTTTATTTTTTAAAGCAGCTACTGCAGCTTCAAGTGAAATCAATGCATATTTTCCACCTACTTCTGTCATCTCCCCAGGGGTGATAGCCACATCCTCCTCCCAACAGTTGACTAAGTTTACCTGTTTTGTATTCAATTTAGATAAGTCATTGGCTGCAGCAAAATTGATGGCATATTCGGGCAATCCTTTTCTATAAAAATTGATAGATTTATTATTAGCAAAAACAACAGGTACTATAAAATCCAATAAACGGTTATCTGACAAGGATTTGATGATTAATTCAAGTCCAATGCCATTTAAATCGCCGCAAGTAAAGCCTATAATTGGTTTTCTGATGTCTGGGTGCATATCCATTTGATTAGGCTGTAAAAGTACGCACAAAAACCTAACTTTGCCTCATGCAATACACGCTAAAAAAGTCGCTGGGCCAACATTTTTTAAATGACGCTCAAATTTGTAAGGATATTCAGGAGGTATTGCTACAACAGGAGATAAAGCAATTATTAGAAGTAGGACCAGGAGCAGGCGCTTTAACGAAGTACATACAAGACATCCCTACTTTGTCATTTAAAGCAATTGAACTTGATCGGGAAAAAGTAGCCTTTTTGAGCAATGAATATCCCGAATTAAAAGACAAATTAATAATTGCCGATATTTTAGAAGCGGCCATTCCCTTTGAAAATGATTTTGTGGTTGTGGGTAATTTCCCTTACAATATATCTACTCAAATAGTTTTTAAAATTTTAGAGTGGAAGCAACAGGTACCTATGATGGTGGGCATGTTTCAAAAAGAGGTAGCCGAACGTATTGCTGCAAAGCCTAACTCAAAAGCCTATGGTATTTTAAGTGTGTTAACGCAGGCTTTTTATGACGTCACTTATTTATTTGATGTACCTCCCACTGCTTTTACGCCACCCCCTAAGGTAATGAGTGGAGTAATTAAATTAACGCGCAAAGCTAATTTTCCGAAATTTGTTTCAGAAAAATTATTTTTTCATATAGTAAAGATGGCATTTGGGCAAAGAAGAAAAATGTTGAGAAATCCATTAAAACCTTATTTTAGTGCAGCTCAATTAGAGGACACCATTTTTACCAAAAGAGCCGAAAACCTTACTTATGAAGATTATGCTGCTTTAACTTTTAAAATGCATATTGAATAAAAAACCAGACGTTTAGCATTAAATATTTTATACATGGCGTTGAAAATAATGATAACTGCACCCGTGCATCCTTTTTTACTGGACACGCTCCAGCAAAAAGGATTTGACATTCAATATGAGCCAGCCATAAGCTATGAAGCTTTACTGGAAGGTATTGAAACTGCGCATGGCTTAATTGTTACTACACGATTAAAAATAGACGCTCCAATTTTAGAAAAAGCAACTCGATTAAAATGGATTGGTCGAATTGGAAGCGGAATGGAATTAATTGATACCGAATTGGCAGCGGCTAAAAATATACTTTGTGTAAGTAGTCCAGAAGGCAATAGAACCACCGTGGGAGAACATAGCCTAGGCTTATTATTAAGTTTAATGAACCGCATACATAGTTCCTATAAACAAGTACAAGAAGGAAAATGGATAAGAGATGCCAATAGAGCCGACGAGCTTACTGGGAAAACGGTGGGCATTATTGGACTTGGAAATACAGGTACTGCTTTTGCAAAAGTTTTGTCTGGGTTTGATGTAAATATTTTAGCCCATGATATTTACAAATCAAATTTTGAAACTGCAGCAATCAAATCAGCCTCTTTGGAAATGATTCAGGAGCAAGCCGATGTAATTAGTTTGCATTTACCGCTTACTAGTTTAACGCATCATTATGCCAATTCTGCTTTTTTTAATCGACTACAAAAGAAGCCTTATTTTATAAGTACCTGCAGAGGGGCTGTTACTGAAACCGCTGCAGTAGTAGAGGCCATTCAAAATCAACAAATTAGAGGGGTAGGCCTGGATGTGCTTGAAAAAGAGCCTATTGAGCTGCATACAGGCCAAGAAATGGCTGTTTTAGAAGCACTTATGATGCATCCAAACTGTATCATAACGCCTCATATTGCAGGTTATAGCTACGAGGCCTACTATAAAATGTCTAAGTTGGTATTGGAAAAATTAGGCATCATTTAAGCAATATTTTATATCTTTACACCATGCAACGCTTCACTTATGTGGCGTTGTATTTTTTTTATAACTAAACTAAGCATATGAGCGATACCACAGTATATGTCACCCAAGATACTTTTGATAAAATGCGTGAGCAATTACAAAAGATGAAGTCGGTTGAGCGTCCGGCTGCTTCTAGAGCGATTGGAGAGGCGAGAGAAAAAGGAGACTTAAAAGAAAATGCTGAATATGATTCTGCTAAAGAAGCGCAAGGAATGTTAGAAGCAAAAATTAAACAATTAGAAGCGGCTATTTCCAATGCTAAGATTGTAGATACAAGTACCATTGATACAAGTAAGGTAACCATACTTACCAAGGTCACTATTACTAACCAGGCGACTAAAAAAACAATGACTTATCAATTAGTAGGAGAAAAAGAAGCCGATTTAAAAGCGGGTAAAATTTCCGCTTCTTCTCCAATTGGAAAAGGGTTGATTGGTAAAAAAGTAGGAGAGCTAGCAGAAATTCAAGCGCCTAATGGTGTGATAAAATTTATGGTAGACAATATTACAGTCTAATTATCTTCTAATTATTTTCTTATCTAAACAAAAGCCATGACCCTTTTTTCTAAAATCATCAATGGCGATATTCCTGCTTATAAAATTGCAGAGTCGGAAAAGTTTTATGCATTTTTAGATATTTTTCCTTTGCAAAAAGGCCATACTTTAATTGTGCCCAAAATAGAGGTAGATAAAATATTTGATGTACCAGATACCTATTTAAGTGAGTTGCTAGTATTTGCCAAGCCCATTGCAGCTGCTATTGAAAAATGCTTTCCATGTAATAGAGTGGGTATGGTCACAGTAGGCTTAGAAGTGCCTCATGCACATTTGCATTTAATACCTATTAATACGGCATCTGATATGGAATTTTCTCAGCCTAAACTAACATTAACAAAAGAAGAGTTTGCTGCCATTCAGGCATCTATTGTAAGTAAGCTTTAATGAGTAAGTAATTTTTGGCTACTAAACTTCTAGTAAATGACGTACTTATTTATTTTTTACCCTACCAGGATTTTTTGTAATAAATGTATCCCAGCTATTTGATTTCTTTGAAGCCTTTTTTCCTTTGACTACTTTTGCTGCAGGAAGTTGTAAGCCAGTTATTTGATAATGATGACATAGGGCTACGCCTAAAGCATCTGTAGCATCATAATATTTAGGCTGATTCTTGATTGCTAAAATACGCTCTAGCATTTTCCAAATCATTTCTTTATCAGCATTGCCGTTGCCTGTAATTGCTTGCTTTACTTTTTTAGGTGCATATTCGGTTACTGGTAATTTAAACTGCATGGCGGCAGCAATGGCTACACCTTGCGCACGGCCCAGTTTTAACATACTTTGTATATTTTTCCCAAAAAAGGGAGCTTCAATAGCAAAATGCTCGGGATGATAGGTTTCAATGAGTTCAATGATTTTTGCATGGATAAGTTGAAGCCTTGCATAAATGTCTTTTTCTTTTGTAAGTTTCAAGACATCCATTGCAATTAAACTGGGTTTTGGCCCTCCTTTTAAAATGGCATAACCTAGAATTTGTGTACCTGGATCAATTCCTAAAATAAGGGGTGCTTTTGACATGTACAATAAAGTTACATATATCATTTCAAATTCCGAACTTTGGCCCCTATGAATCAGGTCCTTACAAAACGTATACTTTCAATTGCAAATAAAGCAATTGGTTTTATTTTATTTATAGTTTGCTTAATTGCTATTTACAGCAAAGTAATGACCAACGATAATTTACAAAAATATGGGAGTAGTATAAAAGATCAGTTTTTGAAAATTACTGTAGGAGAGTGGGTGGTTTTATTAATTTTATTTTTTCTAAATTATTTAATTGAAGCTATTAAATGGAGTCAAGCCATTAAAGAATTAAGTCCTATGACACTGCCACAGTCTTTGAGGAGTGTATTGGTAGGGCAGGCTTTTGCATTTTTTACACCTGTAAGGTCAGGTGATTATGTGGGTAGAATATTATTTTTAGAGCAAGAAAATAAATTAAAAGGAGTAGCACAAATGGCTTGGTCTTCTTATGCTCAATTGTTAATTACACTGTTGATAGGAACCATTGCTTTATTTTTTAATCTGCCTTTTTTTCCATGGTTAAAATGGCTAGCCCCACCCATTACGCTTGCTGCCTTTTTCATCTACTTTAGTAAAGGACAATTTACAGGTTGGTTTAAAAAGATAACCTCCTTGCAGATTAAGAACGAACTAAAAGTACAATTAGTAACCTTGTCATTAATGAGGTATTGCATTTTTATTTTGCAGTTTACTTGGGCTGTAAAAATACTCGCCATGCCTATTCCTATAATAGATTTATGGATAGCAATAGCAGTGTTATTACTATGTTTAAGCAGTATTCCCGCTATTGCACTTACCGACTTGATCATACGTGGGCAACTGATTGTTTTATTGCTTGCGCCATGGTATACAAATACATTAATGTTAATATGTTTTAGTACCATAATTTGGACTGTTAATTTTTTATTGCCAGCCATAATTGGATCTTTTCTATTATTGGGATTCAGAATAAAGCGATAATTTTGCAGTATAGATTTAATCATAAAAAATAGCATGTACCCCCTACTTTTTTTGTTCTCAATTCTTTCTTTTATCCAGCCCAAAGATAGTGGCCTGTGTAATCAAACGAATACAGCCTACTTGGTAGGCGAAAAAATTAATTACACTATTTTTTACAATGTAATTGGTTTATATGTGAATGCTGGAAAAACCGATTTCACCGTTCAATCTAGTACATTTAATGGTTCAGAAGCTTTTACATTTACTGCTAATGGCAGGTCCAATTCTAATTATGATTGGATTTTTAAAGTACGAGATAAGTATGAAAGTGTTGTAGATAGTAAAACCTTATTACCTTATCAGTTTACACGAAAAATTAACGAAGGAAGCTTTCACCATAATGAAATCTTATTATTTAATCAGAAAAATAAATCAGTCAACAATGAAGTGGCCACTTATAAAACAGCAGATTGTACTTATGATGTTTTAAGTGCTATTTACGCGGCAAGAAATTTTAATTATAAGAATAGTGAAGTAAATGATAAAATTTATTTTAATTTTTTCTTAGACAAGGAATTCTATCCTTCTTATTTTAAATATTTAGGTAAAGAAATAATCACCACTAAATATGGTAAATTCAAAGCCATTAAATTGGCGCCCTTGTTATTAAAAGGTACTATGTTTGAAGGTGGAGAAAAAATGACTATTTGGGTGACCGATGACGATAACCATATACCAGTTCGCATACAAACACCCATTATTGTTGGAACTATAAAAGTAGATATGGTAGGATTTGAAAATTTGAGGTATCCATTAAGTTCCTTATTAGAGTTAGTGGCAAGTAAAGATTAATTTAGGCCAGCTTATTGGGTAATTTAAATACTTTACTAGCTCTTATCCCTTTTTCGGTCATAGCTAATTGGCAACATTCGTTTTGTGCATCGTGTTCAAAAAATAAAGTAAAATTATTTTTCACAGCCTCATTTAAAAATATTTCTTTTTCTTCTAAAGTAATTAAAGGTTGCATATCATATCCCATTACATAAGGGAGTGGTATATGTCCTACGCTGGGTAATAAGTCGGCCATATACACGATGCTTTGATTGTTTATATTTATTTTAGGTATAAGCATGCCTTGGGTATGGCCATTCACAACATAGCAACTAATATTTGGGCTAAAATGTATTTCCTGTAATTGTGTTTTACTCGCAAACAAAGGAATTGTTATTAATTTTAATTGCCTTGAAGCTTCAATGGGTAAAATATTTTCTGCCAAGAAAGAAGCTTTTTCTCTTTTGTTGGGATGTAATGCTAAATTCCATTGAGGCTCACTAATCCAATAGGTAGCATTGGGGAAGGTAGGCAGGTATTGATCTTTATTTTTACTAATGGCACCTCCAACATGATCAAAATGTAAATGGGTAAGTAAAACATCTGTTATTTCTTCTACTGTAAAGTTTAATTTTTGTAAAGCATCTGCTATGGAAACAGTATCATGAGGATGGTAGTGGCTAAAGAATTTTGCATCTTGTTTGTTTCCCATGCCAGTATCGATGAGTATTTTTCGATCCCCATCTATCACTAATAAACACCTTAAGGCCCAGGTGCATAAATTATTTTCATCTGCTGGATTGGTTTTATTCCAAATGGATTTGGGTACAACGCCAAACATGGCACCGCCGTCCAATTTAAATTTACCCGTTTCGATACTAAATACTTGCATACTCTTTTATTTTAGAAGTGCGGTAAAGCAAAACTAAACCAATAATAAAAAACAAACACAAAGCAAGGATTGAATTTCTTTGAGAACCTGTGATTTCATTAATGATGCCAAAACTAAACATGCCAATTACAATGGCTATTTTTTCAGTCACATCATAAAAGCTAAAATAACTTGTTGTGTCATGTGTTTCGGGCATTAATTTAGAATAAGTGCTTCTGCTCACTGATTGTATACCCCCCATTACAAAACCAACTATAATGGCTAGTGTGTAAAAAGGAACAACACTATTGCGGGGCAAGTAATAGCCCATAATACAGCCACCTATCCAAATAAGAATTGCCACCATGATGGTATTAAAATTGCCCCATTTGCTGGCTAATTTTGCCATTAAATTGGCGCCAGGGATAGCTACAATTTGAATAATTAGAATGGCTAAAATTAAATTGGTAGTAGGAATATTTAATTCACTTTTACCATATAGTGTAGCTGCCAACATTACGGTTTGAACCCCCATATTGTAAAAGAAAAATGAAAGCAGAAACTGTTTTAAAATTGGTTGAGTTTTAAGTTCTAGCCATACTTTATGCAATTCTTTATATCCCTGGGTTATTAAGTTTTTACTATGACCCCCTTTTACTCCTTTTCCAGCTGGTAATTTTGAAATGGCCATCCAGCCAAAACCCATCCACCATATACCTACTAATAAGAATGATATTTGAGAAGCTTTGCCAACAGTGATACCAAATAATTCAGGCTTTAACACAAAAACGAAACAAATAAGCTGTAACAAAACCGATCCAATATAGCCCATCATAAACCCTTTGGCACTTATTCGGTCTCTATCTTCTGGGGCGGCAATTTCTGGTAAATAAGAATTATAAAATACCAAGCTGGACCAAAAGCCAACGCAGGCAACCACTACCGAAAATAGACCACCTATAATATGATTGCTATCAAAAAAATAAAGTGAAGCGCAAGCTAAACTTCCCATGGTACAAAAAAAGCGAAGAAATTGTTTCTTATTTCCTCTGTAATCGGCAATCGAGGAAAGAATAGGAGATAAAATAGCTACAATTACAAAGGCAATGGCTAAAATATAATTGTACAAGGCGGTGTTAGAAAACTCATAGGGCCCAATTTTAATTTTATCAATAAGGGTATTTTCATTTCCGTCTCCTGTTATTGCTTCATAATAGGCAGGAAAAATAGTAGAGGTAATAACTAAATTGTAAACACTATTGGCCCAATCATACATGGCCCAACCATTGACAACTTTTTTAGAAGCAGTTTGCATAAGCAATTGTTTAGTGTTTTAAAAATACTAATAATTGCCCAACTCTCCTATAGGAAGGAGACTAGTTTATATAATGGGTATATAAAAGTACCAATATGCTCAATCCTAATACAATACGGTACCATCCAAAAATGGCAAATCCCATTTTTTGAACAATGCGTATGAAAAATTGTACACTCAGTAAGGCTACTACAAATGCAACGATACCTCCAATAAGTAGTAGCATTAAGTTGTCTTTAGCAAATACTTCAGGGTTGGTTTTTAATACATCTAAAGTGCTTTTTGCTGAAGCTGCCAACATGGTAGGCACTGCTAAAAAGAAAGAGAATTCCAAGGCATTTTTCTTAGTTAATTTTTGAGTCATTCCTCCAATGATGGTAGCAGCACTTCGGCTAAGACCAGGAAAAACAATAGACAACACTTGAAAGCAACCTATAATAAATGATTTTTTATAACTTATCTCTTCTTGATCTGTGTTAGCAGGATTTGTTACTGCTGCTTTTTCAAATAATTGATCAATAAATAAAAGTACAATACCTCCAACTAGCATTACGATGGCAATCACCCATAAATTACCAAGCGCTGCATCAATGTGCTTTTTTAATAAGGCACCAAATACTAAAGCAGGAATTACGGCTACGATTAGTTTTATGTAAAAACTAATGTGTTTAAAATCAAAAAACTTTTTTCTATAAATCACCACCACTGAGGCGATCGCTGCCAACTGTATCACTATTTCAAAAAGATCAACAAAAGGATCTTTTGAAATGCCTAATAGAGGATTGGCGAATTTCATATGTGCTGTACTTGAAATAGGTAAAAATTCGGTAATGCCTTCAATAATGGCAATAATAATAGATTGTATAGTGTTCATAGGAGTAAATTAAAAAAGCTGCTACGTTGATGAATGAAAAACGAAGCAGCTTAGAATAGATTATTTAAATTAAGCTTTTTTGAAGATGGCAAATATCTCAACAATAAAACCTGCAATAATTACAATAGGAGCTAAGGTGATACGTCTAAAACTATACACCTCATCTGTATTAAATACATTAGGATCGGCGCTTTTTCCGCCCGCCATCAATAGCATACCAATTAGAATTAGTGCAGCTCCAATGAGCATCCAAGTGTAATTCGACTTTCCGAAAAATTGTAAAGATCTATTTTTAGCTTTTTGATTCATATTTTAATTTTTAATTCAGTTAAATGTATATCATTTATTTAGTTAATATAGCTCGTCCAATTTCATTTTTAAATATTTTAACACACTACGATGGGTGCTAAAAACAGAAATACCTACCCCTAAAATAATTAACCCGCCAAAGAGTAACAGGCTATTGCTAATACTTTGTAATTTATCTAATTGAGGGAATTGGCTAGTCGCCCATTGGATTAATCCAAAAAGTAAAAATATGGCTACTAATGCACTGATCAATCCATTGAGTAAGGCGCGAATTAAAAGTGGTTTAGAAATAAAATTTCGAGTAGCACCTACCATTTGCATGGTTTTAATTAAAAAACGATTGCTAAACATAGCCAATCGAATTGTATTGTCAATACTTATAATCACAATGATGCATAAGATAATGGACAACACTAAAAATATAAATCCAATTTTAGTAGCCCGCTCATTTAAGTTGGTGACTAAGCTTTTTGGATATTGAATATCAGCAATTTGATTTTGAAATTCATTTTCAATGGCGGCAGTTATTTTATTTAAACTGTCAATATTAACATAGGCTGCTTTGGCAAAAAAGTCGATACTTTCTGGCAGTGGATTGACGTCTAATATTTTAGCCCAATCTTCATTATTTTCTTTATTCCAAATGGCTTTTGCCTTTTCTTTGTTCACATATTCCACGTTTTTTGCATAATCTTGACTAGCAATAAACTGTTGAATTTTGCCCACTGTATTTTTGTCCGTACTGTGTATGTAAACGCTTATTCTAATATCTTCCTTGAAATTATCCCCAATAGAATGTAGGTTTAAAAATAGCCACCCCATGATGCCCATTATAAACAATACAATAGCCACCCCAATAATGCTATAAATATAGTTGGGTTTACTACGTTTTAGAGAAGAGGATCCGGTGGCTGGCATTGCATTAAAATTTTACTTGTTCGCTTTGCAAATGTAGGGTTTTGCACGCTAATGGCTTACATTTGCAGAGGGTGAATTAGGACAATTTTTTAGCCAATTGGGGAGGACTCAAATTTTGGTTAAATAATTGTTAGTATTTGACCCTTTTTAATTAGAAAAAATAAGAAATGGAGTATCAGTTTAGGGCCATTGAGAAAAAGTGGCAAACTAGTTGGAAAGAAAAAAAAGCATACCAGGTTAGTAACGAAAGTAGCAGGCCAAAATGCTATGTTTTGGATATGTTCCCTTATCCAAGTGGGGCGGGTTTGCACGTGGGACATCCCTTAGGCTATATTGCTTCTGACATCTATAGTAGATTTAAAAGATTAAAAGGGTTTAATGTTTTACATCCTATGGGCTACGATGCTTTTGGTTTGCCCGCTGAGCAGTATGCGATGGAACACGGAGTACATCCTTCTAAAAGTACGCATGACAATATTAATAATTTTAGAAAGCAGTTGGATAATATTGGATTTTGTTATGATTGGGATAGAGAAGTGAAAACATGCGATGCCCAATATTACAAATGGACTCAATGGATTTTCTTACAATTATTTAATAGTTATTTTGATAAAACAGAAGCTAAAGCAAAGCCTATTGCCGCTTTGATTAATGCTTTTGAGTCCAACGGAAATTCAAATCATAGTTGTCCCGGTGATACTGCTTTATCCTTTACAGCCAATGATTGGAAAGCCTATTCAGAAAAAGAAAAGCAAGCTATTTTAATGAATTATCGTTTGGCTTTTTGTGGCCACGGTGAAGTGAATTGGTGTGCTGCTTTGGGTACGGTGTTGGCCAATGATGAAGTGATTAATGGTTTAAGTGAAAGAGGGGGTCATCCGGTAGAGAAGAAAAAATTACGTCAATGGTACTTGCGCATTACTGAATATGCAGATAGATTATTAACTGGATTAGAAACTATCCAATTTAGTGATGCTATGAAGGAAATGCAATCCAATTGGATTGGAAAAAGTTATGGTGCCGAAATAGATTTTTCAATTCATCAACAGGAGGGGTCATTAAAAGTATATACCACGAGGCCTGATACGATATTTGGCGTTGATTTTATGGTGGTGGCTCCAGAACATGCACTTATTGAAACTATTGTTCCAACTTCGCATAAGGCCGAAGTAGAAACCTATATTGCTTATGTAAAAAGTAGAAGTGAAAGAGAGCGCATGGCGGAGAAAAAAATTACAGGATGTTTCACTGGAGCCTATGTTGAAAATCCATTTAGTAAAAAATTAATTCCAATTTGGATATCAGAATATGTATTAGCGGGTTATGGAACTGGAGCTATTATGGCAGTGCCTTGTGGAGACGAACGTGATTTTAAGTTTGCTCAACATTTTAATATTCCTATTACCAATATTATTGGGGATGCTTTTAATGGGGTGGATGCCAATCCTACCAAAGAAGCTAAATTAACCAATAGTGATTTCTTAAATGGGGTGGTTCAAAAAGAGGCCATTGCTATTGTGAATGATAAGATGGAAGCAATGGGTATTGGTAAAAGAAAAATAAATTACAAAATGCGTGATGCTGCCTTTAGCAGACAGCGTTATTGGGGCGAACCATTCCCCATTAAATGGGTGGATGGTATTGCGTATCCGATGAGTGAAAATGAATTGCCTTTGTTGTTGCCCGAAGTAGATAATTATTCACCAGGTCCAGAGGGGGAGGGGCCATTAGCAAATATTGAAAGCTGGAAAGCGGCTCATTATGAAACCAATACCATGCCTGGATATGCGGGGAGTAGCTGGTATTTTATCAGGTATATGGATCCAGCCAATGATAAAGAATTTTGTAATCGTAAAGTGAGTGATTATTGGGGGCAGGTAGATTTATATATTGGAGGAACAGAACATGCAGTGGGTCATTTATTGTACAGTAGAATGTGGACCAAAGTTTTATTTGATTTAGGACATATTGGTTTTGATGAGCCTTTTAAAAAATTATTGAATCAAGGAATGATTCAAGGAAGTTCAAGATTTGTGTATAGGATTCGCGGCACCCAAAAATTTGTTTCAGCAGGACTAATTGACCAGTATGAAGTGGATGCATTGCATGTAGATGTGAACCTAGTGGATGGGGTAGAGCTTGACATGGAAGCCTTTAAAAAGTGGAAGCCCGATTATGCCCAAGCAGAATTTGTTTTAGAGGAGGGTAAATACAATTGTGGGGTAGAAGTAGAGAAAATGTCCAAGTCTAAATTTAATACGGTTAACCCCGACGATTTAGTAGAAAAATATGGCGCTGATACTTTTAGAATGTATGAAATGTTTTTGGGTCCTGTAGAACAAAGTAAACCATGGGATACGAAAGGTATAGAAGGAGTGCATCGCTTTTTGAAAAAATGCTGGCGTTTGTTTTATGATGATGTAAAAGGAAAAGTGTGGAATGAAGACAAAGTAACGGATGCAGAATTAAAAGTATTGCATAAGGCCATTAAGAAAATTGAAGAAGACACAGAGCGTTATAGTTTTAATACTGCCGTAAGTGCTTTTATGATTTGTGTCAATGAATTGGCCGATTTGAATTGTCATAAAAAAGAAATTTTAGCGCAGTTGGTTATATTATTAACTCCTTATGCGCCCCATTTTGCAGAAGAATTATGGCAGGCTTTGGGTAAGGAGGGATTGGTGGTAGATGCTTCCTATCCAATATTTGAAGCAAAATATGTTACAGAATCTGCCAAAGATTATCCAGTAAGTATTAATGGAAAGATGAGGGCTACTATTTCTATTGACTTGTCAGCTTGCGAATCAGCAGTACATGAAATTGTGCTTTCAAACGAGGTAATAAAAAAATGGGTAGGGGACTCGGCCATTAAAAAAATAATTTTTGTCAAAGGAAAAATGATCAATATTGTTATTTGATCTATTAAAATAAAACTATGTCCAATCCAATTTTAGATAGTACGAATAATTTAAATCCCTTAGATAAGGAATTTGAAAATAGCATTCGCCCTAGAGAAATGGATGCGTTTGCAGGGCAACCTCAATTAATTGAAAACATAAGCATTTTTATAAAAGCTGCTAAAATGCGTGGCGAAGCATTAGATCATATTTTATTTCATGGACCTCCAGGTTTAGGAAAAACTACTTTAAGTAGAATTGTAGCCAATGAAATGGGTGTGCAGATAAAAGAAACATCTGGTCCAGTAATTGAAAAGCCAAGCGATTTAGCAGGCCTTTTGACTAGCCTAGAACCCAATGATGTATTGTTTATTGACGAGATTCATCGTTTGAGTACGGTGGTGGAAGAATATTTGTATGCGGCTATGGAAGACTACAAAATCGATATCATGATTGATAGTGGTCCCAATGCAAGAAGTATTCAAATTAATTTAAATCCATTTACATTAGTAGGTGCCACCACCAGAAGTGGTTTGTTAACGGCCCCTTTGCTTTCTAGATTTGGCATTAAATCAAGACTAGAATATTATCCTGCTTCGGTAATTGAAAAAATTATTTTAAGGAGCGCGGGTATTTTAAATGTAAATATTGATAGCCATGCGGCGGGTGAAATTTCAAGACGAAGTAGAGGTACGCCCCGTATTGCTAATGGCTTATTAAGAAGGGTTCGTGACTTTGCTCAAGTGTTAAATGATGGCAAAGTGGATATGGGTATTACACAGCATGCCTTAAAAGCTTTAAATGTTGATGAATATGGTTTAGATGAGATGGACAATAGAATTCTGTTGGCTATTATTGAAAAATTCAAGGGTGGTCCAGTAGGCATCACCACCATTGCCACTGCTGTTGGGGAAGAGTCGGGCACCATCGAAGAAGTGTATGAGCCTTTTTTAATTCAAGAAGGATTTTTGCAAAGAACACCGCGTGGCAGGGAAGTGACGGACAAAGCCTATATGCATTTGGGAAGAAAGCCAAATAGAAGTGCCTCCAATAATCCAGAATTATTTAGATAATCGAAAAATTCGTTCAATAAAAAAGGTCCTGATAAGCTTACACTTTCGGGACCTTTTTTATAGTTTTCTGTTAATTGACTAGGCTACTACCAATCTAAATCCATTACCGTGTATGTTCACAATTTCAATTTTGTCATCTTCTTTTAAGTACTTCCTTAATTTAGCAATGTACACATCCATGCTTCTTCCATTAAAGTAAGTATCGCTGCCCCAAATTTTCTTTAATGCATTTTCACGCGTAAGTAAGTCATTTTTATTTTCTGCCAACATTTTTAGCAACTCATTTTCTTTTGGAGAAAGTATTTGTGTATGGTCACCAGATTTTAACTCTCTTAATCTTGGATTAAAATGGTATTTTCCTAAATCAAATTCAATATGATCATTTACTTTATTGTCTTCCTCGTTTCTCTTAATGATCGCTTTAATTTTTAACAATAAAACCTCACTGTCAAATGGCTTGGTGATGTAATCGTCAGCACCTAGTTTGTAGCCATGAATAATGTCTTCTTTTAATGTTTTTGCACTTAAGAAAAATAAAGGCACGTCTGGATTGATGTCTCTGATTTCTTCCGCTAAGGTAAAGCCATCCACGTGTGGCATCATCACATCAAGTAAGCATAAATCAAAATTCTCTCTCTGAAAAGCAGCTAGACCCAATCGACCGTCTCTTTCAAGGGTAACATCATATTCGTCTAACTCTAAATAGTTTTTTAAAACTAAGCCTAAGTTGCTATCATCTTCGCAAAGTAAAATTTTATATTTTTTCTTGTCTTCCATATTAGTAGGTATTTAATTAATTTTTTATTTTTTTTCCTCGATACAAAGAAACAGATTTTAAAAACCTTCTTTAGTAATTGGTTTCCAATGTTTTGTTAAAAACCAGCTGTTTAATTTACTTTTTATAATGTATTGTTAAAGTGTATCCATTTCATTTGAAACACAAAGGTCGCATATTTTACACTTAGTTGGATTTTTTTCTCCAAAATAGCTGGCTAAATAGGCGCTTCGGCAATGGATATCGGTACCCCAGAGATAGGCCGAAAAATGAGCAATTCTCTTCACAAAAGCAGCTTTTCTTAATTGATAATTATCTAAATCTATTTTCATGAATGCCGCTGCGGTTCGATTCCACAAAAACTGAACTACGGGTTGATTGTCTTTTTGTTCGTAAGTAATTTGTCCGGTTTGTTTTAAAAAATGCAATGTTTTTTCAACAAATGGAATATCTCTTTGTAATAAGGTGGCCAAAAGCGTTTCATTGATATATTGAGGAGCATCTATGATGCCTCCATAGGTCCTTAATATGGTTTGTACTACCACTCCAGCCACAGGATTATTTTTTTCATATTGTTCGAAGGTATTTCTGTCGGCAATTACTTGCACCATGGAAGGCTTAAAGGAAGAAGCTGAAAATTTCACATGCCCTTCTTGCTCTATCCACTGTAGTGCATTGCGCGCAATTATTTTATCTAATTTAAATCGAGTACAAAACGCATCAAAGTCAAAAATAAATTGTTGCTTTTCGCCAATGCCAATAGGTAGTTGAACAAAATCGGCTAGATGCTGATAGATACTTTTTATTGTATCAATGGAAGGATATTTTTTTTCTTGAAGTTGGGTCCAATAATCCCAATCATTTTGTTGAAAAAATAAAATAGCATTAGCAGCTTGCCCATCTCTACCTGCTCTGCCTGCTTCTTGATAATATTGTTCTAAGCTATTAGGTAAATCAAAATGAATAACGGCACGAACATCCGGTTTATTGATACCCATGCCAAAGGCACTGGTACAAACAATGATGGGTGTTTTATTACTCATCCAATTGGCTTGCATTTCTTGTCTGAGCGCAATGGGCATCCCAGCGTGATAAGCACCAACGGGATAACCATAATCTTTTAATAATTGGGTTAGTTGGGCTACGTTATTTCTAGTCGTACAATAAATAATAACACTGCCCTTTGTTTCATTGAGTTGTTTTCTAAGAGCATGTAATTTAACGGGTACCTTTTGTACTCGATAAGTAATGTTAGGCCTTAAAAAACTATCAGTAATCACCTTGCAATTGTTTAGATTTAATTGCTTGATAATATCTTCTTGCACTTTAGGTATGGCAGAAGCGGTCATGGCTAAAATAGGTACTTTGGGGAACCATTTTTTAAGTACATCTAATTTTCGATAGGAGGGTCTAAAATCATAGCCCCATTGAGAGATGCAATGTGCTTCGTCTATTGCAAATAAGGTAATAGGCAATTGCTGTAAAAAAGTTTGAAAACTTTTCTGTGCTAATTTTTCAGGTGAGCAATAAATAAATTGATAATTACCTTTTAGTGCATCTGCTAATATCGCATCTTCTTGCGCTGGACTAATTTCACCACCTAAATTAACTGCGGTCATATTTTTACTCAACAAATCTTTTACCTGATCCTGCATGAGCGCAATCAATGGGCTTATAATTATACAAATACCATTTTGATATAAAGTAGGCAATTGAAAACACAACGATTTTCCAGCCCCTGTGGGCAAAAGGGCAAGCACTTCCTTGCCTTCTAATACAGCATTGATAACGGCTTGCTGTTGAGGTCTGAAATAATCATAGCCCCAATATTGTTTTAATATTTCGTGTACTGTTTTCAAAAAGGCTAAACTAGTTTTTTCTTAAATAACCTTAATGAGTTAATGGCAAGCACAACGTCACTTAATCCCATAATTAAAGCGCCGTAGGTAGGCCCCCAGGTACCTAGTAAACCTAATGCAGCTATGGGAATGGCAATAATATTATAGGAAAATGCCCAAATCAAATTCTCTTTAATAGTTTCATAAGTTCTTCTTCCTAATCCTAAAGCCATAGGTAAATTTTTAAGTCCCTGGTTCATTAAAATCACTTGCGCACTTTGAATAGCAATATGCGATGCATTGCTTAATGATATGCCAATGGTTGCTTTAGCTAAGGCAGGTGCATCATTGATGCCATCACCCACCATCGCCGTAGGACTAATTTTTGTTAATTCGTCTAATTTATTAAGCTTATCAGCAGGACTTTGTTCTGAAATGATTTCTTGAATGCCTAATGCTTTACCAACCTGTTCGCATTTTTCTTTTCTATCTCCACTTAATAAAACCGTATGCACACCTTGTTGATGCAAGATGTTTATAATCTCTTTTGCTTCTTCTCTAATCTGATCATTTACATCAATCCAACCCAATAATACACCCTCTCTTTGAATGTATACATTGTGTCCATCTTCTGCAATAGTATTGCCCAATGTTTTAAAAGAGCCTGCCCAATAAACCTGACCTACTTTGTCAGTGGCTTTAATACCCATTCCTTTTATCTCTTCAATATGTTGCCATTTGATGGCTTCTGTATTTTTCCAATGCGTACTGATACATTTTGCAATAGGATGGTTTGAATATTTTTCTAAAGAATAAGCGATCATCTTAAAATCTGATTCAGCAATACCGTCCTGCACTTTAAAATTAGCCAAGTCAAAATGACCAGTTGTTAAAGTACCTGTTTTATCAAACACCACTTGTTTGATGTCTTTAAAAGTTTCTAAGCTTTTGGCATTTTTAAACAAGACGCCGTTGCGTGCGCCTCGTCCTAAACCTACTGCGATGGCGGAAGGAGTGGCTAATCCCATTGCACAGGGGCAGGAAATAACCAATACAGCAATGGCTCGAAGCATACATTGTCCAAATCCTATTGCATTTCCTAATGCATCGTGAGCGAAAAAATAATTACCCAATAATGTAATTAAAGCGATGCTTAAAACTACAGGTACAAATACAGCACTAATTTTATCTGCTAAAATTTGTACCGGTGGTTTTTCACCTTGTGCTGCTTTTACCATTTTTAAAATATTGGCAAGTACTGTATCATCACCCACTGCAGTGACATAGGCTTTTAAAGTTCCATTATCAATGGTACTTCCTCCCAATAATAAATCATGCATTCTTCGGTATACTGGAACACTTTCACCTGTAACTATAGATTCATTTACACTGGCTTCGCCCCATAATATTTTACAATCCATAGGAATTGTTTCGCCAGCATTCATTAAAATAAGATCACCCACTTTTAAAGTATTACTTTCTACATTAAAAATAATTTCTTTATGCTGATCATCAAATACAATCATATTCGCCATCACCTTTTGTGCTTTTACTAAGTCCTTTAAAGCACGTTGAGTAGATTGAACGGAAGCATCTTCTAAGTAATTACCAAAAAATACGAGTGTGATAATGGTAGCAGTAGTTTCGTAATAAGCAAATGCTTCACCTTGTCCAGTAATGGTTCCATATAAACTATAACCAAAAGAAGCGATGGCGCCAATGGCTACGAGTACATTCATATTGGGGATTCCTTTGGTAATACTAAACCATGCACTTTTTCCAAAATAACCCATACCCACTATAAAAATGGGGAGGGTGAAAACTAATTGAACCAGTGGTTGCATCATAAAATGCCAGTGAATCCCTGGCAACATCGGAATTAAAATAGGCAGTGCAAAAATTAAACAGAAAAAAGCACGGTCTTTATTATTGTCAAGAAATTTTTTCTTTGGAGCCGATTCTTCCTGGCCGCGCACTTTGTATCCTAAATTTTGAATCCCTTTTATTAATTTTTCTTTATTGGTTTCGGCAGGCATTTCAAATTGTACCTCGCCTTCCATAAAACTTACCTTAGGTTCAACAATACCATTGCTTTGCAGGTATTTATGTATGGATAAGGCACAATTGGTACAACTCATTCCATCTACCTTCCATTCTACTTTTTCCATAGTGGTACATTTACTTTGTAAAGGTACGAAGACATTATGTATGCGTTCACCTATCTTTGTGCTATGGATAGGATTTATGATATCAATCAAGTAGGGGAAATTGCTGCTGATTTAGTAAAGCAATTTGGCAGCAAGACGGTATGGGCTTTTCATGCTCCTATGGGCGCTGGAAAGACCACTTTAATAGCCTCTATTGGCAAGGAAATGGGTATTGAAGACGCCATTACCAGTCCTACTTTTGCATTAATGAATCAATATGATGCAGCAGGCAAAATGGTTTATCATATGGATTGGTATCGATTAGAAAACGAAACGGATGCGGCTAGGGCAGGCATGGAAGCCGCTTTTGAAGAAGCTGATTTTTGTTTCGTTGAATGGCCAGAAAAGGCGATGGGCTTGTTGCCTGTTGACACTCAACATTTTGAGATTGAAATTTTAGATCCTGAACATAGAAGGATTTTTATACCTTCATAGTAAATTTTTGATATGAGTTCCATTAAGCCACAAATTTCATCCTCCTTTTCCTATGAAACTCAGGAGGAAGTATTGGATATTCCGCATAAGAGTAAGCCATTGTTAATTGGGATTCCTAAGGAAGTAGCTTTTCAGGAAAATAGGATCGGGCTGATTCCAGAGGCGGTGAGTGTATTGGTAGCCAATGGGCACAAAGTACTTTTGGAATCTAATGCAGGAGAGGGAAGCAGGTATTCAGACAATGATTATTCAGAAGCAGGAGCCACCATTGTTTTTGAAAAGGAATCAGTATACAAATGCCCCATTTTGGTTAAAACCGCTCCTCCAGTAGAGGCTGATTTGCCTTTATTGCAAATGAATCAAACAATTATTTCTCCATTGCATTTAACGGCTGTAAAAAAAGAATTAATGGTTCAATTGATGGCCAAAAAAATTACGGCATTGGCGATTGAAAATATTAAAGATGAAAATCAAAACTATCCCATCTTAAGAAGTATGGGTGAAATTACTGGAAGTGCAGTGATGTTAATTGCGGGACAATATTTGAGTAATTTTAATCAGGGGAAGGGCATTTTATTGGGTGGCATTAGTGGGGTGCCTCCTACCAAGGTGGTCATTATTGGTGCTGATATTATTGGAGAATTTGCAACGCGTAATGCTTTGGCATTAGGGGCCAGTGTAAAAGTATTCGACAATAATGTTTCAAGATTACAAAGACTACAAAATAATTTAGGTCAAAGAGTTTGGACCAGTGTGTTAGAGCCTAAAATATTAGCCAAGCAACTAAAAACTTGTGAAGTAGCTGTGGGTGCATTACGAAATGATTTTGGAAGAGCACCCATTGTGGTGAGTGAAGAAATGGTAGCAGCGATGCGTCCTGGTAGTATCATAATAGATGTAGCCATAGATCGAGGAGGTTGTTTTGAAACCAGTGAATTAACCAATCACGAGCATCCTATTATGATTAAGCACCAAGTGCTTCACTATGGGGTTCCTAATATTCCGAGTGGTTTTGCTCGAACTGCAAGTCAAGCCATTAGCAACGTGTTAATGCCTTTATTGATTCAAGTGGGTGACTTAGGCGGCTTGTCAGAAATTATTTGGCAACAAGCACATTTGAGAGAAGGAATTTATTTATACAAAGGGGCCTTGACCGATTTTTATATCAGTGCCAAATTTGACTTAAAGTATACTGATTTAAATTTGATGATTACCAGCAGAAGTTAGTACTCAAATTACATTTGATTTGTAGTCCATTAAATTTAAGTGTTGACTACAAAATTTATATTCGGCAGTATCATTGCTACCCACTATAATTAATTTATGCAAAGCATACTGTTGAATTAAATGGCTGTATAATTCATAGCCTTCCCTATCTAAGTTGCTGCAGGGCTCATCTAATAATAAAATAGGGCTGTCAGAAAAAATAGCCAATGCTAATTTAAGTCGTTGTTTCATTCCACTACTAAAATACCTGATTTGTTTGTTGGTTGCCTTTTTTAAACCTATCAATTCAATAATGCTTTCTACATTTAATTGTTTTTGCAAAGGTTTGAATTGGGTATGAAAATGAAATTGTTCTTGGGTGGTAAATTCTTCTACCAATTCTAAATAGGGGGCAGCAAAACTAATGTCTTGAAAAATAGTAGTATCATCATGGCCTTCCCATGCCAGTTTTCCTTTACTGAGTGTTCCGTAACCTGCAATAATTTGTAGTAAAGTACTTTTTCCTGATCCATTATTTCCAGTGATAGCGTAATGATGACCCTGATTAAAATTAAAATAAAGATTGGAGAAAATCCAATCTTTATTAAATCTTTTACCTGCTTGTGTTAAGCTTATTTTTGTCATGATTATTCTTCTTCAACCACTCCTTTGCCAAATCTTTTAATGACGCCACGTCCACTTTCTCTAATAAAAGTAAGTATTTCATCGCGCTCATCGGTGGCAGGAATTTCTTCTTCAATAAACTCTAGTGCTTGTGTGGTGTTCATTCCTTTGCTAAATATATATCTGTAAATATCTAGTATGTGATTTATTTTTTCTAAGTCAAATCCCCTTCTTTTAAGCCCAACACTATTTACGCCACCATAACTTAATGGATTGCGCACCGCTTTAATATAAGGAGGCACATCTTTACTCACTAAACTACCTCCAGCAATATAGGCGTGTTGCCCAATGTTTACAAATTGATGTACCGCACTCACTCCGGCTATCCAAGCATAATCACCTAAAGTAACATGCCCTGCTATTTGAACGCTATTGCTTAAAATACAATGATTTCCAATAATACAATCATGCGCAATATGACTGTAAGCCATGATTAAACAATTGTTACCCACTTTAGTAATCCATCTATCAGAGGTACCACGATTGATGGTAACAAATTCTCTAATGGTGGTACTGTCTCCAATTTCTACTGTTGTTTTTTCACCATTAAATTTTAAATCTTGTGGATCAGCGCCAATTACTGCTCCAGGAAAGATGCGACAATTTTTTCCAATTTTAGTACCATTCATAATGGTTACACTACTTCCAATCCAAGTACCTTCTCCAATGGTTACTTCTCCATGAATTACAGTAAAAGGATCAATTTTAACATTGGGTGCAATTTTTGCATTGGGATCAATATAAGTAAAGGGGTGGGTCATAATTTCTTATTTGTCTTTTTTAATCTGCTCTTTTTACAACTTGTGCAACTAAGTCGGCTTCGGTGGTTACTTTGCCATTTACGTAAACGGTTCCACGCATTTCACATATACCTCTTCTAATTGGAGCAGTCAATTCCATTTTTAATAACATGGTATCGCCAGGTCTTACCATTTGTTTGAATTTGCAATTATCTATTTTTAAAAAGTAGGTATCGTATTCTCCCTTAGGCATCGCATTGATACATAAGATACCACCTGTTTGTGCCAAGGCTTCAATTTGTAAAACACCTGGCATGACTGGATTACCAGGGAAATGTCCTGGGAAAAACCATTCGTTAAATGTTACATTTTTTACACCCACAATGACCGTATCCGTTAATTCAATAATTTTATCTACAAATAAGAACGGGTGACGATGCGGTAATGTTTTTTCTATTTGTTCTAAATTAAATACCGCGGGCAAAGCAGGGTCATACACCGGAACATCTTTTACGTGTTTATTTTTTTTAATGTACTGCTTTATTTTTTTTGCAAATTCTACATTACTACTATGTCCGGGTCTGTTGGCAATAATACGGGCTTTGATAGGGTAGCCAATTAAAGCTAAATCGCCTACTACATCTAATAACTTATGTCTTGCAGGTTCATTAGGAAATCTTAGTTCAAGGTTGTTTAAGTAACCTTCACTTTTTACTTCTATGTTTTCTTTCTTAAAAACCTTAGCTAGTCGGGCTATTTCTTCTTTAGAAACAGGCTTGTCTACGACTACTATAGCATTGTTAATGTCACCCCCTTTAATTAAATCGTTTTTAAGCAAGGCTTCTAGCTCATGTAAAAAACAGAAAGTTCTACAAGGGGCAATTTCTGTTTTAAAATCTTTAATTGTTTTTAATGCGGCATGTTGCGTGCCTAAAACAGGGCTATTGAAATCGATCAAAGTGGTAATTTGATAATCGAGTGCAGGTAATGCTACCATTTCCACTCTTTTTTCATCATCGTAATGAAAAATATTTTCATCAATACTATACCATGCTTTGGCCGCATCTTGTTCTAACACGCCTGCTTTTTCAATTTTTTCAATAAAAGGGGCAGAGCTGCCATCAATAATGGGTACCTCTGGTCCATTTACTTGAATCAATACATTGTCAACGCCTAAGCCAACCAATGCCGCAAGAATATGTTCTACTGTACTTATTTTGGCTTCTCCCATTTGCAATGTAGTACCTCGACTTGTATCAGTTACTAAATCACAATCTGCTTTTATGATAGGTTGGTTTGGTAAATCAATTCTTTGAAATTGAAAACCAAAACCAGGATTGGCTGGATGTAAAGTCATGTCCACCAAAACACCAGTATGTAAACCAGTACCGCTGATACTGATACTGTTTTTAATTGTATGTTGTTTATCCGGATTGAAATTCTGGTCCATGCTTTATTGGTTTAAATGCTACGCTTTCTTAAAGCGATGATTATCAGCAAAATTAGGCTGATTTGCCCTTTTCAGACAGTTGTTTTACTAATATTTCCAATTCTTTAACCCTTTTTTCAAGGTTTGGAAGGTTTTTTAGGTGTATTTGGGCTCTTAAAGCGGTACTATGCTCTGCGGCTGGGAATCCGGTAATGGTACTATTGACCTTATCAATGGTCTTAGTAATGCCACTTCTGGCGGCCACTTTTACCCCATCTGCAATATTTAAATGACCCGCTGCACCAGATTGACCTCCCATCATTACCCCAATTCCTACTTTTGTACTTCCGCTTAAACCTACTTGGGCAGCAATCACCGTATGTTGTCCCACTTCTACATTATGTGCTATTTGAACTAGGTTATCTAGTTTGACTCCTTTTTTAATAAGGGTGGATCCAATGGTGGCTCGATCAATGGTTGTATTGGCACCAATTTCTACATCGTCTTCAATAATTACATTCCCTAACTGAGGTACTTTTTGATAACTGCCATCTGCCTTTGGCGCAAAGCCAAAACCGTCGCTTCCAATTACCGCGCCAGCATGAATCGTAATATTATTTCCTAAAACACAATCTGCATAAATAATTACGCCAGGATGCAGCACTACCTTGTCGCCAATCACTACTTTATCACCAATGAAAACATTGGGAAATATTTTTACTTGATTGCCCATTTGAACCCCTTCGCCAACATACGCAAATGCAGCAATATAATGATCTGCTCCCAACTTTGCAGTAGGTGAAATGTAAGAAGGGGATTGTATTCCTGTTAAATTTTGTGTCTTAAGTTCTTGGTATTTAGTAAGTAAAGTGGCAAATGCAGCATACGCATCAGGCACTCTAATTAATGTGGCAGAGATGGGTTTTTTTAATTCCAAACTTTCATTAATGATTACAATAGAGGCCTTAGTTTGGTATAAAAAATCTTCGTATTTAGGGTTGGCTAAAAAAGAAATTTCACCAGCAAGAGCCGATTCAATTTTGCCAAACTGAGTTACAGTGGCAGCAGCATCACCTTCTATTTTTCCTTGAATCATCAAGGCAATCTGTTGAGCACTAAATGACAGCATGCGTAATGGATTGAATTGGGGGGTTAATCATTAAGTAAGCAAATGTAAAATTTTTTAACCGGTGCAGAAAGACTTTCAATGATTAAAGCATTTTGAATTTGCGAAATAGAGGTGATTTCACCTGATTTTAGCAATATTTTAATGGTTTCATTGTCATTTTTATACAGGGTATTACTGGCTGTTCCCTTGAAGCATAAAAAGGCAAGGTCTTTGTCTTCGAATGAAAATTTTGATTTTACCAATTGGTAAGCTTGCTCCCATTGATTTGATGAAATTGGATTGGATTGCATGGTACATTTAAATCCATTTCTATTTAAGAGTCTTTTGCATAATAAGGAAAGGATAGGGTCTTTATGTTTTTGCCATTGTTTGATCGCAAATAAGACATCGGTATCATCTAGTTGGCAATAAGCATCCAAATTTATATTTTTTAAATCTCCGTCAAATTCGCCTAAAAAATAATCAAGTACACTGCCTGTTTTTACTTCTTCATTTTTTTGTTGAAACAATAGCTGGGCGCGCTCAATAATTTTTACCAACATATTTTCTGAAGCAACCACTGTTTTATGTTGGTATACCTGCCAGTACATCAATCTTCTTGACATTAAAAATTTTTCTACACTATTGATTCCTTTTTCTTCTACTACAAGCTCATTATCATGAACGGTAAGCATCTTTAAAATTCGCTCATAACCTACTAGACCCTCCGTAACTCCAGTAAAAAAGCTATCTCTTGATAAGTAATCTAGACGATCCACATCTAGCTGCCCACTAATTAATTGGTGCAAGAATTTTTTTGGATATTGATTGGTAAAAATTTGAATGGCTAAATTTAAATTACCTTTTAAAATTTCATTAGGAGCTTCATTTAATTGATGCATGATAAGCAATGACAAATCTTCATGGCTCACTCCTTTTAATAAAATATTTTCTAATGCATGTGAATAAGGGCCATGACCAATGTCGTGTAATAAAATGGCCACTTTTGCCGCCTGTGCTTCTTCCTTGGTAATTTCAATGCCTTTATCGGCAAGTTCGTTAATAGCAATACACATTAAATGGTAAGCGCCTAAAGAATGATGTAAGCGAGTATGCACTGCACCTGGGTACACTAGCTGTGCTAATGCCATTTGTTGTATTCTTCTAAGACGTTGGTAAAATGGATGATTAATCAACTCAAAAATCAATGGATCATTGATGGTAATAAAACCATGTACCGGGTCGTTAATAATTTTTCGATGTGTAAAAGCCATAGTTAAATTGTATCCACAAAGGTACGAAATGTGAATAACTCTACGCTTATATTTCAAGGGGCGGTTCAACAAAAAACTATATTTGTATAGTTACTTACTACACTAAAAATCAATGTTTAATATGAAATTGACCCAAACTACTTTAGACAAATTAGAGGATATTTTAGGAGAATCTGATTTTGTTGTTCGCTACGAAAGAGGCAATTTTCAGAGTGGTTGGTGCTTGCTGGAGACTAAAAGAATAGTGGTTTTAAATAAGTTTTTGAACTTGGAAGCTCGAATTAATACTTTATTAGAATTGATTCCACTTTTAGACATTCATTTTGATAAGCTTACCCACGATTCTCAAAAATTATATACCGAGGTAAAAAGACTTTCACTAACGGAAGCTTAGTACCTACTTGGCTGCTTGGATTTCATATAAATTTTAATTATTTTGTTTGATATTACCATTTTAGGTTCGGGTACCAGTACAGGGGTTCCATTAATTGGTTGTGATTGTGCTGTTTGCACTTCTGCCGATGTTAAAAACAAAAGATTAAGAACCAGTATTAAGATACAAAGCAAAACGACTACTGTAGTGATTGATACCACGCCCGATTTTAGGTATCAAATGTTACGTACTCAAACCACTAAAATAGATGCCATCGTATTTACGCATCCGCATCGGGATCATTATGCAGGATTAGATGACATCAGGCCATTTAATTTTTTTTCAAAAAAATCGATGCCCATTTATGCCAATGAAATCACTCAAAAGGCAATTAAACGTGATTTTTATTATGCATTTGAGCAAGATAAAGATGCGGGCCTCCCCGAAATGGAATTGATTACGATTAATCAGGATCCATTTACCATTGGCGACATTCCTTTCCTTCCCATACAAGTAATGCACAGGGATATGCCTGTGTTGGGATTTAGAATGGGAGACTTTACCTATATCACAGATGCCAATTATATCCCTGCAGCGGAAATAGAAAAAATAAAAGGATCTAGCGTCCTTATTTTAAACGCACTTCGAAAGGAAGCGCACCCTACTCATTATAATTTAGAACAAGCTTTGGAAGTGATTCAACCTTTGGGTATACCTCAAGTGTATTTGATTCATTTTAGCCATCAGATAGGGCTGCACCAACAAGTAGATGCTGCTTTGCCAAAAGGGATACATTTGGCGTATGATGGACTCCAATTTTCAATTTAATAAGTTATTGTTTTTTAACTAATCCAAGTATTTATACTAGGTTTTAAAGTTAATTATTGATGTATCTAGTGTGAAATTGTATCATGCGTCATCATTGGAAGGATTATTTTATTTTTTCGATTAAGGAAAAAAAAGGAATCATGGTATTGGGATTTGTATTGCTAATGAGTATTTTAGTGAGTATATTTTTGCCAAAGCCATTGATTAAGAAAGTACCTGGCAAATCAAATGAGCGCTTTGTATTATTTAAATTTGATCCTAATACCATAGATAGCGGCCACGCCTTGCTGCTAGGAATTCCTCCTAAACAAATAAGTACTTTATTACATTATAGAAATAAAGGAGGACGCTTTTATCGTAAAGAAGACCTAGCACATTGGTATGGGTTGAAGGCTGAGTTGCTAGAAAAATTAATGCCCTTTGTTGAGCTATCAGCAAATGGGCCTATTCCAAATTACCAAAAATACCAGCCTTACGCTGCCCATTCATTTTTTTTAAGCAATAAGGGGCGGTTCAATAAACCTGTATGGACAATAGATATAAATGAAGCAAGCCCATTGGAATAGCAGCAATAAACTAAGTTGCCCATGAGCACTATTCAAAGATTGATTGAATATAAGCAGTACCTAGGAGGTTTTTATTCGATATTTCAAATAACAAAAGTATATGGAATAACGGATAGTTGCTTTCAACTAATTAGACCGCATTTAATCGTTCAGAAGCAAAAGGAAATGAAATGGGTAGCCAATAGAATGACTTTGGATCAGTGGAAATCCCTTGGGCTTTTTCAAGACAAAGAAATAAGGCAATTATTTCAGTATAAAAAAGAGCATGGAGGTAAAATAGGGTTGCGTGACTTAGTGCTAAAATTTGATTTGACAGAACTGCAAGCCAACTGGCTTCAAAATAAAATTAGAATAGATTGATTACTTACGCTTAAATAATTACAATCGGTTGTTTGTAAAATAATAAATAAGCTTTATTTTTTGTACAACTGTAGAAAAATCCTATAATTGTTATAGAATTCTCATTATCGATTGCTTGTTTTAAATCCCGCTCTAAGAAATTTGGACGGGATTTTTTATTAATTATTTGCCTGCTTTAAATATCTGATTGACTGCGCCACCCAACATTGGGAATTTTTCTTTTACAAATGCAGCAATGGTTTCAATAGATTGTTTTGCTTGCTCTGGAGTTACATTGGCTTCTTTTACTAAACGATCAATAAGTTCTTGCATTTTGTTTATTTTATTTTTATAAAAAAGATTAGGCTGCTTTTAGTTTGCTTAATTTACTTTTATTAAACATGGCTTGAGCATATTCAAGGGTAACATTAAATTCAGTCGCATTGGTGCCAGGCATTTCGAACATAGCTTGAGTAAATAAAGATTCACAAATACTTCTAAGTCCTCTAGCTCCTAATTTATATTCCATTGCTTTTTCAACAATGAATTCATATACTGCTGGCTCAATTATTAACTTAATTTTCTCAATGGCAAATAATTGAGTGTATTGTTTGATAAGTGCATTCTTTGGTTCCGTTAAAATACTTCTTAAAGTAGCAGCATCCAAAGGTTCTAAATGGGTGATAATGGGTAATCTTCCTAATAGCTCAGGAATTAAACCAAAGCTCTTAATATCTTGTGCATTTACAAAGCGCAATAAGTTTTTACGTTGCAATTCTTGCTCATCTTTATTTACACTAAATCCAATGGCGTTGGTATTAATTCTTCTGGCAATAATTTTATCTATACCATCAAAAGCACCACCACAAATAAATAATATATTTTTAGTATCTACTTTAATCATTTTTTGATCGGGATGTTTGCGACCGCCTTGAGGGGGTACGAGTACATCTGTTCCTTCTAGCATTTTTAGCAAGCTTTGTTGAACACCTTCTCCACTCACATCACGGGTGATAGAAGCGTTGTCGCTTTTACGGGCAATCTTATCAATCTCATCTATATAGACAATGCCTCTTTGGGCTGCTTCTACATCATAGTCACAGTTTTGTAATAAGCGAGTAAGCATGCTTTCCACATCTTCCCCAACATAGCCAGCTTCAGTGAATACCGTGGCATCAACAATAGCAAAAGGCACATTCAAAAGCTTAGCAATAGTCTTGGCAAGTAAGGTTTTACCTGTACCCGTTTCACCAATCATAATTACATTGCTTTTCTCAATCTCCACTTCGTTTTTAGTGGTCACCGGTAAGTTAATTCTCTTAAAATGATTGTACACTGCTACACATAGAATTTTTTTAGCTTCATCTTGACCTATAATGTATTGGTCCATGAAGGCTTTAATGGCCATTGGTTTTTGAACTTTCAATGTACCTGCTTTTCCATCTGCTTTTTTCTGATGAAATTCTTTTTGAATTATTTCATGTGCATGCTCAATACAGTTTTCGCAAATATGTCCGTCGGTACCAGCGATAAGTATTTTAACCTCGTCTCGGTTGCGACCGCAAAATGAACAATGTACTGTTTCGGTTTTAGCCATTTTTTAATTTTTTAAAGTTGCTTGGCAATTTTATCTACAATACCATAGGCTAAGGCTTCTTTAGCATTCATCCAATAATCTCTATCAAAGTCACTCATAATTTGGGCTACCGTTTTATCACAATTGTCGGCTAATATTTTTGCTCCTAATTCTTTTGTTTTGCGAATTTGCTCTGCATGAATTTCTATATCAGCACTGTTGGCTTGAAAATAACCACCAATACTTGGTTGGTGTATCATTACTTCTCCATGAGGGAAAATGGTACGTTTGCCTTTTTCTCCTGCACTTAGTAAAATAGAACCCATGCTTGCAGCCAATCCCATACAAATAGTTTGTACTGGACTTTTAATCAACTTAATGGTATCATACATGACCATACCACTGGTGACTACGCCACCTGGGCTATTGATGTAAAATTTTATATCATCACCTGGCTTGTCTGCATCCAATAAAATTAATTTATTGACAATGTCTTTGGCCGACTTATCATCTACGGGTCCCCATAGGTAAATGGCTCTTTTTTCAAAAAAAAGATGTTCCATCTTCTTGTTTAAAAAACTTGGTGCCGCTTCTTCCTTCTTATCTTCTCTTGGCTCTTCTTCTTCCTCCATTAAATAGCTATTATTGACTATCATAAAATTTAATTAATCGGTATTATTTTTTTAATTTTCTTGGGTTGGTTAATAGTACTTCGTCAACTAAGCCGTATTCTTTACCTTCTGCGGCTGTCATCCAAAAGTCTCTATCACAATCTTTTCCAACGGTTTCAACATCTTTATGTGTATGGTGTGCAATCACCTCATACAATTCATGTTTCAATTTTCTTATTTCGCGAGCAGTAATTTCAATGTCTGAAGCTTGACCACCAATAGCGCCACTAGGTTGGTGCAACATAATTCTACTGTGTTTTAAAGCTGTTCTTTTTCCTTCCACACCTGCGCACAATAAAATGGCACCCATACTGGCAGCCATGCCTGTACAAATAGTAGCCACATCTGGGCTAATAAATTGCATGGTATCGTAAATGCCTAAGCCAGCATAAACACTTCCACCTGGGCTATTGATATACATTTGAATGTCTTTTGTACGATCAGTGCTTTCTAAAAAAAGCAATTGAGCGGTTACAATATTGGCCACATAGTCATTAATACCTTCGCCTAAAAATATAATACGATCCATCATTAATCTACTAAATACATCCATACTGGCCACATTCATCGGACGCTCCTCTATGATGTAGGGGGTTAGATTGGTCACACTTTTTTTGTATTGATGTAAAGTATTGCTACTAATTCCTTTATGCTTAATGGCATATTGCTCAAATTCTTGTCCTAGGTTCATAATTTCGTTTTTCAGTAAGTAAAGGTAAATCCTTGTACCCAAAGGAACTACAAAAAGGGTGCCAAACTTTGCACCCTATAGGCTAAATAAAAGCCAAAATACATTGATAATCAATGAAGATTAGTGATGATGATGGTTCAGCATGTTGGCAAATTTCTCCGCCTCAATTACTTCGTCCTTAGCTTGCACATCGGTTTCTAAAGCAGTAAATAGCTTTTCGGTACTTATTCTTTGATAGCTATCGTCCACAAATTTTCGGTCTTGCATCATTCTAACTGCATAATCTTCCAACCATTGATCGTTGTCACCAAGGGCACCCATTTGCGGGCCCATGTAACTCATTAATTGTTGCTTTGCAAAGTTTTTTAAATCTTCTGCCACCACTTGTACTTTGTAATCGACAGCAAGTTGGCCACTGATCAAAGTCCATTTTAATTGATCTTGAAATACCGGGTATTCCTTTTCAGTTTCTTCTTCTGTTCTTTGCTTCTCTCCACCTTTTTGCAACCAACGCTTTAAAAAGGGAACTGGAAATTCCATTGTAGTATGGTCAATCAAATGATGATAAATTTGATCATGAATTTGATTTTTTGCCTGTAACTCATAATGACCTTCGATGTCTTTTTTAAGTGCAGCTCTAAATTCTTCTTCTGTTTTAATAGCTTGATTAGGATAAGTAGCTAAAAATAAAGTTTCGTCAAGTGGTGCTTTCTCAATCAAGCCCACTTTGGTTATAAGCAACTTGAAGTATTTATCAGCATCACCTTTTGAAATGCCTAAATCACCAACAATGATATCTAATTCTTTATCTTCAAATGCTTTCTTTAATTGAATGACTAGGGTATCGTCTTTTTTCTTACCTATAAATTGCTTTCTAGATTTCTCTGCAAAATATTTAATCAATAAAGAATTGTCTTTGCTAATACCCCCTTCGATTACATTACCATCTTTATCTGATTCTGTAAAAGTTAAATTGATTACGTTCTCTTCACTTTCCACAGTTTCAGGATCGGTCATCTTGCCATTACGGGTTTGAATTCTATCCACTTCGTTTTGAATCATTTCATCGGTTACTTTTACTTGGTAACGTTTTACTTTAATGTCTTTTATATTTAATTTGAATTCAGGCTTTAAACCAATTTCAAAAGCAAATTCATAATTGCCTGGCGCATTCACATCTAAATTTGCAATTTGTGCATCTAGCGGAAGAGGTTGTGCAAAAATTTCAACTTTTTCGTTGGTTAAATATTGATTTAATTCAGCTTCTACCTTCTTTAGAATTTCATCAGAGAATACAGATTGACCATACATTTTCTTAATCAGCCCAGCAGGCACCATGCCTTTTCTAAATCCAGGGATATTTGCTGTTTTAGCATGCTTTTTTAAGCTAGTTTCAAAGCCATTGAAATAGTCCTCTTTAGTAAGGTGAACTGTAAGCTTGTCATTCAAAAGCCCAATATTGTCTCTTTTTATCGTTGCCATATACTTTTCTTTTCTAGTAAATTCTAAGGTTTAAGGGGGCCAAAGGTAGGTTTTTACGCCTAAAAAACAGCCAATTATATAAATAAAGCCCCTCGATGAATCAAGGGGCTTTATTGTTTGGTGCGGATGGAGGGGGTCGAACCCACACGCCTCACGGCGCTAGATCCTAAGTCTAGTGCGTCTGCCAATTTCGCCACATCCGCTTAGGGGGTGCAAACTTAATTTATTTTTTATTATGAA
>Ga0114964_10000311_pt1 | contig 37890 bp, 32 predicted proteins | sample C_131016_MF_Meta_FD_92638 | JGI IMG/M metagenome (GOLD analysis project Ga0114964, IMG submission 92638) | Freshwater microbial communities from Lake Croche, Canada to study carbon cycling - C_131016_MF_MetaG | ecosystem: Environmental > Aquatic > Freshwater > Lake | place: Lake Croche, Canada...
AGCGTTAACATCGAATTTGATCACGACTCTTGAAATCCCTGCGGGTAGATCTATTGGTCCTAGGATATGAAGATCTACCTCCCCTTCCAAATTACTTAAATACTCGAAGAGGTGAGCCGTCTCTGAAGGTTTTCCCTCTACAACAGCCATCCTAAAAATAGGAGGTAGAAAAGCGGAAGCACGTTGGGAAATTCGTTCTAAGTGATATTTCGTAAATGAATTTCGAATAATAGATTGCGTGATTGGATGGGCGCTAGGTAATGAGACGTAAACAACCCCACCATCAGACAGTTTTGTTAACGCACTCCCCCAGAACAATTCAGATTGCTCATCACTTCGAAGACCCGTGCGACTAAATAATTGGTCTCCGTCCATAAGAAGAAGAGCTGCATATTCCCCTTGTGGTTCCATCCCTGGGGTAACCACCACTAGCGAATTCTCGGTCGGCACTTCGGTTTCTGGATGTTGCCCCGTAGAGGAAAGCACTCTTGTGCGAGGAAAGCTCCTCCCATAATCTTCGGCCCGCTTCTCCACACCTTTGCTGACAGAGCGAGGGAGTGAATTTCGACAATACTCACAAACCCAAGATTCTTTCTTTGTTGCGCATAATGAACAGGTGGTAGCTTTTCCGTCTCTTGCAAGGATAAGTCGCCCACCGCAATTGCACATCGCAAGGTTTCGACAATTGTTACATGTAAAGCTATTCACGTATCCAGTATTCGCATGAACAACGAGGACCGAGCCAAGCTTTAACCCTTTCGAAATTACCCCATGCGCACTCTCTTCTGCCTCAGAAATCACTCGTTTTCCATAAGAACCAACAGATCTTTCAACAAACCAGCCCGCTTCTACAACCCTCTCGATTTCTAAAGAATGAACAGAAGATAGAAAAACAACTGATTGACCTTTTGACCTTAAAAATGCAATATCACGGACGTTGTAGCCGGGAGTGCGCTTTTCATACATATTCTCGTCAGTTTCATCAATGACAACGAGTATGTCGTGCACTGAGAAACTAACAAAAATAGAGCTTCTCAATCCCATAAATAGCCCATTCGTAGCTGAATTTGCTTTTAGGTAATTTGCATACCGCTCACTCTTGTTGAGTGAGCCCGAAAGAGAGGTTCCACCCAAACCATTTAACTGTCGGAGAGTTTTTTCATCCGGCGTAATTATCAATATCTTCTGATCAGGATGGCGAAGGGCGAGATTTGCCACCTCATCGCGAATATTGGCTCCTTGCTTAAGGGTCACAACTTCCCTCATGAGAGGGCTCTTCTCATTTTGAGTACTCTGAATACTGGAAGCCTTGAAACCCTCCGAGTTTTGATATTGCCGCTCACCGGACTTGCTGAAAGCAGGTATCGCCAAGTGAAAAACATCCCAAAGTGGAACCCCGTATCGAGCCGCAACTTCGCGAAAAAGCTCAATTTGAAAATCTGTGACTGCTGGAATCTGCGAAATTGGTGAATCAATCAATTTCAGACCAGCGGTTGATTCAGTTTCGTATCTGCGCAAGACAATACCCTCAGTATTTGATCGTCCAAAAGGAACTTTAACGAGGGTGCCGACACTAATTTGATCAGAAAATAGCGCTGGGACCAGGTATGAGTATGGCTCGTCCAGATGAAAAACCTTTGTATCAACCAATACTTCTGCAACAAAGTTTTCGGCAGCGATTGAGCGCTTGACTGCGACCTTCTCTGATCGCAATTTCAGTGGCTTCAAAATAGCCACAATAAATTAGCCCTTTACTGCAGATTGGAGAGCGACTGCTCGGTCTACACGTTCCCAAGTAAATTCAGGAAGTTCACGACCAAAGTGGCCGTAACTACTGGTCTTTGAATAAATCGGGCGTAGCAATTCTAGGTCACGGATGATTGCTGCAGGACGTAAATCAAATACATTCTCAATTGCAGCTTCAATTTGCAATACAGGGACCTTTTCGGTGCCGAAACACTCCACAAAAAGTCCGACAGGTTGAGCCTTACCAATCGCATATGCAACTTGGACTTCACAACGTGTTGCAAGTCCGGATGCAACCACATTCTTTGCAACCCATCGCATCGCATATGCAGCCGAACGATCTACCTTTGAGGGATCTTTTCCAGAAAATGCTCCGCCGCCATGACGGGCCATGCCACCATATGTATCAACAATGATCTTTCTTCCAGTTAATCCTGCATCTCCCATTGGCCCACCAATTACGAATCGCCCGGTTGGATTAATGAGAGCACGGACATCACCTATATCAATATTTAGCCCTGAGATTACGGGGTCAATCACGAGTCGCTTGATATCTGGAGCGAGGGTTTTTTCTATATCAACTTCTGCAGAGTGCTGCGATGAAATAACAACCGTATTTAAAGCAACTGCCTTATCCCCGTCATATTCAATTGTTACTTGAGTTTTTCCATCTGGACGCAAATATGCGAGTTCTCCACTTTTGCGGACTGCAGAAAGTCGCATTGAAAGAAGGTGTGCAAGATGTATCGGCAAAGGCATGAGTTCTGGAGTGTCATCACAGGCGTAACCAAACATCAATCCTTGGTCACCCGCGCCTTGCAGATCTAAAGGATCGAGGGAAGATGAAACACGCTTTTCAAAGGCTGAATCAACTCCTTGTGCGATATCTTGAGACTGTTGACCAATTGACAATGAGACTCCGCAAGAATTTCCATCAAAACCTTTTTCAGAGGAGTCATATCCGATTTCCAACACTGTATCGCGAACGATGCTCATGACGTCGGCATACCCGTTTGTCGTCACCTCGCCAGCTACATGTACTTGACCGGTGGTGATAAGAGTTTCAACGGCGACACGACTCTTCGAATCCTGGCTAAGGAGGGAATCCAAAATAGCATCTGAAATCTGATCAGCCATCTTGTCTGGATGGCCCTCAGTTACGGATTCTGATGTGAAGAGGCGTTTTGTCATTGGGTTAACCTAACTTGTCGATTGCCAGAGAGAGCAGTTTTCTTGCAAGTGTTGCCTTTGATGTCATGGGAATATCAAGATCTTCTACTGAGGTGCCGATGATGACACCCTCGGTCTCATCGCTACCAAATATCGCCCCATTGGATACATCGTTCATATAAAGAAAATCAAGTTGCTTTGATACAAGCTTCTCATGGGCTTTGGAAAGACGATCCGCTCCAGTTTGCGCAGCGAAGCCAATCAGCACTTGATGCCGCTTTCGACTTGCGAGAGTTCCAATAATGTCTGGATTATGAAGTAGCTCGATACTTGTTAAATCCGACTTTGAAATCTTTTCAGAAGCAGACGATTTTGGCTTTACATCCGCAACTGCAGCCGTCATGACTACAACATCGGAAGAATCAAAATTCGCATCGAGAGCGGCAAGCATTTGATCAGCCGTTACGACATGAATGACTTCCACATCTTCAATGGAGATTTCTGGTGCATTTGCGATTACAAGAGTAACAATCGCTCCCCTAGCGGCAGCGTCCAACGCAACAGCAATTCCTTGCTTTCCCGAGGAAAGGTTGCCGATGAATCGCACGGGATCAATCGCCTCTCGTGTCCCACCAGCGCTTACAAGTACCTTCTTGCCAATCAAATCAGCTTTTCTATTAAACGTATTTTCAACTACATCAATAATCTCGCTAGTTTCGGGATATCTTCCCACCCCTGAATCGCCACTCGAAAGATCACCCACCGCAGGATCGATAATGATCACTCCGCGCTTGCGAAGGGCTTCAACATTTGCGACCGTAGCTTCATTGAGCCACATCTCTGTATGCATCGCCGGAACCAAGATAATCGGAGCATTGGAAGCAATGAGAATATTTGTTAGTAAATCATCTGCCCGTCCGCAGGCAATGCGAGCAATTAAATCAGCCGTAGCAGGAGCAATCACTATTGCGTCCGCTTTTTTTGCCATCGAGATATGCGGAACTTCGTGGACGTTATTCCATAAATCTGTCTGCACAGGACGACCAGAAAGGGCTTCCCAAGTGGCAGCGCCAACAAAATTGAGAGATGAGCGAGTCGGAATAACTGAGACCAAGAAACCGTGATCTTTGAGTCTACGCAATAAATCGCATGATTTGTATGCGGCTATACCGCCCCCAATACCAAGTACTACTTCTCGAGAAACTCCGAGTGGCTGCTGGCTCATCTAGAACCTGCGAATTAAGCGGAAGCTTCTACGCTCTTAGGCTCGAGATTTTCGATGGTAAGTAGACCCTCATTAATCTCGCGCAGAGCGATAGAGAGAGGCTTCTCATGAACGTATGTGTCAACTAGTGGTCCCACATATTCAAGCAATCCTTCACCGAGTTGTGAGTAATACGCATTAATCTGGCGCGCACGCTTTGCTGCATAGAGAACGAGGCTGTACTTGGATCCTGCCTTATCGAGAAGTTCATCGATAGGTGGATTAGTGATTCCGTCAGTTGTTGACATTATGAGCCCCTTGCTAATTCTTGAAACGATTTATTCCTGTAGAGCAGTTGCCAAGGATACCATCTGGCTAACCACCCCTTCGACCTGCTCATTTACTATCGTAGTGTCGAATTCGCCAGCAGCAGCCATCTCTTCTCGGGCAAGAGCCAAGCGTGCGGCGCGCCGTTCTGATGAATCTGTCCCACGATTTGCTAACCGACTAGCAAGCTCTTCCCAGGATGGAGGGGCAATAAATACGAGTTTTGCCGAAGGATCACTTGCCCTAATTTGCCGGGCTCCTGCAATCTCAATCTCCAATAGGACGTGCTTTCCAAGATCTCGCCACTCGGCGACCGCTTGCTTCGGTGTTCCATATCTTGCACCAGCAAATTCGGCCCATTCCAGGAACTCATCATTCGCAATCATCTGATCAAATTTGTTCTCTGTCACGAAAAAATAATCGACTCCGTGTTTTTCAGTAGAACGAGGTGCTCTTGTTGTGACCGAGATGCTAACCCAAAATCTAGGATCGCCTTTCAAATACTGAGTAATGGTGCTCTTCCCAACGCCACCAGGTCCGGACATGACGATGAGCGATCCGCGTTGTGGATCAACCTTCATGATGCCAGCCTCCTGCCGTAAAGACTTCAATTGATGAGGTCCAAGTCCAGCAATTCTACGCGAAAGAGAAATCTTTCTCTTCTCCATAATGAGAGCCGCGCGTGCGGGTCCGACGCCTGGGATTGCTTCTAAGAGTTCGATCACTTTCATTCTCTGGATTGAGTCACGGGGGTCATTTATCGCATCAAAGATTGAAATCCTGCCAGCAGATATCGCCGCCTTTGCATCAGCTCTCTCGTGCCGCGCTTTCTTAGCTAACTCTAAATTTGCGTGCCGCTCATCCATCGTGAGCTTTGGGGGAAGCGGTCGAAGACTAGGCCGATGAGTCATCAATAAATACTGTCCATGATTTCAAGAGCTTTACTTAACATCAACGTCGAAGTTTCAAGAGATGTAATCGGCCGCCCAATAACTAGAAAATTTGAACCTTCTGCGATTGCATCCTTCGGAGTAAGAACGCGAGTCTGATCGCCAAGTGGCGACCCCACTGGCCTTACCCCCGGGGTGATTATGATCGGTTTGCCACCTACTGCTGCGCGAATAGCACCAACCTCAAGCGGGGAAGTAACTATGGCCCGAGCACCTGCGCCTAAGGAGAGTTTTGCAAGCTTGACTGCCGACTCGAGAGGCTCTTGCGCAAAACCGATTTCCAAAAGGGAATCTTTTGATAGAGATGTCAGCACCGTTACAGCAGTTATATCGATATCCGGAGCTGCTTGTACTGCAGCGCTCACCATATCTGCCCCTCCTGATGCATGGACTGTGAGAAATCTTGGTTTAATTGACGCGACAGCTTTTGTCGCAGAGGAAACTGTGTTTGGAATGTCGTGCAATTTCAAATCAAGGAAGAGATCAAAATCTCCCTCTTCTCGAAGTCGATCAATGCCCGCGCGTCCATGGGTTAAATAAAACTCTAAACCAACTTTAAAAGTATTCACCACTGTGTTTGTCGCTCTTATCCACTGAGCTGCTTTTTCAATAACTTGGGTATCTAAGGCAAGGATTATTGGAGATTCATTGCTGGCAACGCTCATTGTGACTCCAATCGATGTGCAAACCCCACAGCGTCTACAAAGTTATCAAAGCCTCGCTCGGTCAGTAAAGATTCCAATTCCTGTTTGATTTTCATTACCGCGGTTGGATTACCGAAAGTTGCCGTTCCTACTGAAATCGCACTCGCTCCTGCCAATACAAGTTCTAGCGCATCTTTACCACTTGCTACTCCGCCCATTCCAATAATTGGAATCTTTGGTAGCGCTGCGCGTACCTGATAAATCGCTCTCACGGCTATCGGGCGTATGGCCGGACCTGAAAGTCCTCCCGTTTTTTGGGCCAACTTAGGGCGCATTGTGTTTACATCAATCACCATGCCAAGAACAGTATTAATAAGAGCAAGCCCATCGGCTCCAGCGTTTACAACTTCGCGCGCGATAGCCACAATGTCTGTCACATCCGGGGACAATTTTGCGAATATTGGAACTTCTCCCCCAATATTGCGTCGCACATTTTCAATTGCAGCGCGCGCAGTATCTGGCTGGCATGAAAAAACCATACCTCTATTCTCAACATTGGGACAAGAGATGTTAACTTCTATTCCCACCACATTAGGGATATTTCGAACCCGTCTAGCAAGTGAGGCATAATCCTCAACGCTCTCGCCAGCAATACTTACAATTATTCTTGCGCTCTGCGATTGAAGCCAAGGTATGTCATTCTCTAAAAATGAATCGATGCCAGGTCCTTGTAGTCCAATTGAATTCAGCATTCCACTAGGCGTCTCAGCCATTCTTGGGGTAGCTCTGCCACTTCGTGGTTTAAGCATGATTGATTTAGTGACTATTGCACCAAGTTCTGTCAGCGGAAAGAACTGTGAAAGTTCCTTGCCCGACCCTGCGCAACCACTAGCAGTCACGATCGGATTTGGCAGAACTGTGCCTCCAAGAGAAGTGGAATAGTTAAACATTATGCGCCCCACGTTCCCTCAGGGATACTTCCACGACTATTCCAAATAACATCTGCGCCATCCATAACAGGTCCATCTATACACGTTCTAGACATCCTAATTACGCCATCTGATCCCCGAAGCGGAACTACACAGGTCATGCATACTCCGATTCCACACGCCATACTTTCTTCAACCGAAGCTTGATGAACGAGATTGTATTTATCTGCAATCTCTTGAATTGCCTCAAGCATTGCCATTGGGCCACAGGAATAAATAAGCTCAGACCCATTCTCTTCAATAATCTGTGGCAAAGCCTCACTTACTCGGCCGTGCATACCAGCACTTCCATCATCAGTAGTGATCGTCATCGAGGAGACTGAGCGCTTTCCATCTAGAGGTGCATAGATCTTTCCTGCAGAACTTGCTCCGAGGACCATATCAACCCGGCAACCTCTTGCTTTGAGGATTTCAGCCAAACCAAATAGCGGCGCGGATCCATATCCTCCGCCAACTAGAATGCATCGAACAGGTTCGGTAGGGATACCAAATGAGGTACCAAGTGGTCCAACCAAATCAACAGTTTCATGAACTTGCCGAGATGTAAGCCATTTACTTCCTTCACCATGCGGTGCAACAACAAGCTCAATCACGCCACCAGCGCTTCCTTTATCGGCTGCCCTATAGATTGCAAAAGCTCGACGTAGAACCAAAGCCGAAGAAGCTCCGCCAACTGCAATTGCAACGAAGTTACCGGGTCTGGCAGAAGCAGCGATCGAGTCGACTGACAAGATTATGTGGTGGTAGGCCCCAACTTTCTTATTACTTACAACCTGCGCAGAGCACTGTACCGCGCGTGAATTTATTGCACTCATGCTGACCACTCCTGAACAGACTTTATGGAGAATGGATGACTAGTAATTTCAGAAATACCTGCAACCGCGGCTTTGAACCCTGCAATAGTAGTGATGATCGGGATAGAACGTTGAACTGATGCGGTACGAATTAACCAACCATCATGCCGCGTTCCTCGCCCAAGCGGAGTATTGATTACAAGTTGGACCGTACCGTCAGTGATGATGTCGACAGCGGATGGGCCCGATGCATTTGTATCTGAGTTCTTTCGAACGAGAATCGACTTTACACCCGCGGCGGCTAAGAAATCATGGGTGCCGGAGGTTGTATACAAAGTAAAACCAAGGTTAACCAGGGTACGCGCTGGTTCAACTGAACCTGCTTTATCTCGCTCACTGAGTGAGAGAAAGACATTTCCACTTTTGGGTAAGGCTCCAAAAGCAGCACTTTGACTCTTTGCATAGGCTTCTCCGAACGAATCGGCAATGCCCATAACTTCACCCGTCGAACGCATTTCAGGTCCAAGCACGGAATCTACGCCCGTACCGTCAACTCGTCTAAACCGATTCCACGGAAGAACTGCTTCTTTGACTGAAATACCATGTGCAACTCCGTCACCCGATTTTGGTAACACCCCAGAAGATCGGAGTTCGGAAATGCTCTTCCCAACAGAAATAAGTGATGCAGCTTTGGCAAGAGAATTCCCTGTTGCCTTACTTACAAAAGGAACGGTTCGAGAAGCTCTCGGATTCGCTTCCAAAACATATAGCGTTCCGGTTTCCCCGGGATTTGTACGAGTGATCGCAAATTGAATATTGATTAAACCTCTCACGCCAACGCCCGAAGCAATCTTCAGAGTAGCAGCGCGAATTTGTCGCTGCATCTCATCATTGAGTGACTCACTCGGGATGACGCAGGCCGAATCCCCGGAGTGAATTCCCGCCTCTTCGATATGTTCCATTACCCCAGCAAGAAATAGCTCAACACCATCGTACAAAGCATCTACGTCAATTTCGATGGCATCGTCTAGGAATCGATCGATAAGAACTGGATGATTAGGTGTAATTTGCGTTGCACGCTCAATGAATCCGCGAAGTGATTCATCGTCATACACAATTTCCATTCCACGCCCACCGAGTACAAACGATGGTCTTACAAGTACTGGGTAGGAAATATCGTGCGCAACGGTTACTGCTTCCTCATAAGAGCGTGCCATTCCATACTTGGGAGCTACAAGATGAGCCTCATCCAGCACTTTTCCAAACTGACCACGATCTTCGGCAAGGTCGATTGCATCAGGACTTGTTCCAAGGATTGTAACGCCGGCATTCATCAGGCCCCTGGCCAAACCAAGTGGAGTTTGACCACCGAGCTGTGCGATAACTCCCAATACGGGGCCCGCTAGAGTTTCTGCGCGAATCACTTCTAGAACATCTTCGAGAGTAAGTGGCTCAAAATACAGCCGATCGGATGTGTCATAGTCCGTCGAAACTGTCTCAGGATTGCAATTGATCATTATGGTTTCAAATCCTGCGGCCTTAAGGGCAAATGCGGCATGAACGCACGAGTAATCGAATTCAACCCCTTGTCCTATGCGATTTGGTCCACTTCCAAGGATGATAACCGCTGGCTTTGTGCGGGAGATTACTTCAGTTTCAAGATCATAGCTTGAGTAATGATATGGAGTGTGAGCTTCAAATTCGGCTGCGCATGTATCTACCGTTTTGTAAACAGGGAAAACTCCTAGCCGGTGTCGCACACTTCGAATTTCTAATTCGGACACTCCACACAATTCAGAAAGTTGGAGGTCAGAAAATCCCATGCGCTTTGATTTACTCATTAGCTCTTGTGTAAGTTCTGATGATTCGCGCACTTCTACAGCCATGTTGTTAATCAACTCAATTTGACTGAGGAACCAGGGGTCAATCTTCGTTAGCTCATGCAGCTCTTCCACGGATGATCCTAGAGACATAAGTTGCTGAACTTGTTGTAAACGAAATTCGGTCGGAATTTTTACAGCTGATTTCAATTCAGCATTAGAAAGATTTCCCTTTGACCAAGAGAAAGAGGTGCCCTTCTTCTCGACTGACCGTAAGGCCTTTTGAAGTGCTTCCGGAAAACTTCTTCCAATAGCCATAGCTTCACCGACCGACTTCATCGTGGTCGTCAAACGTGGGTCTGCCTCTGGAAACTTTTCAAAAGCAAATCTTGGAACCTTAACAACGATGTAATCGAGAGTTGGCTCAAAAGAAGCTGGAGTGCTTTGGGTGATATCGTTTTGAATCTCATCCAAACTATAGCCAATCGCCAACTTTGTTGCGATCTTTGCAATAGGGAATCCTGTTGCTTTAGATGCAAGGGCTGAAGAACGCGATACTCGCGGATTCATCTCAATGACGATAATGCGACCGTCAAGGGGATTTACTGCAAATTGAATATTACAACCTCCAGTTGCGACACCTACTTCTCGAATGATGTCTATTGAAAGGTCGCGAAGGCGTTGATATTCAACATCGGTGAGAGTGAGGGCCGGTGCCACCGTTATCGAGTCGCCGGTATGCACGCCCATCGGATCGACATTCTCAATAGAACAGACAATCACAACATTGTCCTTGTAATCGCGCATTACTTCGAGTTCGTATTCTTTCCAACCAAGTATTGATTCCTCAAGTAGAACCTCAGTTGTAGGACTATGTCGCAATCCCGCACCGGCGATTAAATCAAGTTCCTCTTTATTAAAAGCTATACCCGAACCCAGACCACCCATAGTGAAAGAGGGACGAACTACGACCGGATAATTCAATTCATTAACGGCTTGATAACAATCTTCAATTGTGTGGCAGATTGCAGATCGCGCTGATTCTCCCCCAACCTCGGCAACAATCTTTTTGAAAATGTCGCGATCCTCACCGCGTTTAATGGCTGGAATGTCGGCGCCAATTAACCGCGTCCCATATTTCTCAAAAATCCCTAATTCATCCAGAGCCATTGCTGCATTGAGCGCAGTTTGTCCTCCTAAAGTGGCAAGTACTGCATCTGGCCTTTCCTTACTAATGATTTTTTCAATTATCTCGGACGTAATTGGCTCAATGTAAGTGGCATCTGCAAACTCTGGATCGGTCATAATCGTCGCTGGGTTGGAATTGATCAGAATTACACGCACTCCTTCTTCGCGAAGAACACGACATGCCTGAGTTCCAGAGTAATCAAACTCGCAGGCTTGGCCAATAACAATTGGACCACTTCCGATCACCAGAACACTCTTAATACTTGAATCTTTAGGCATTATGAACCGCCTTTGCTTTCGTCATCATTTCTGCAAAGCGATCAAAGAGATATGCCGCATCGTGCGGACCTGCTGCAGATTCTGGGTGATACTGAACGCTAAACGCCGGACGTTCAAGAAGTTCCAAGCCTTCTACGACACCATCGTTAAGGTTAATGTGCGATACAAAACCTGCTCCAAATACTGTTGTGAAGTTCGCGTCTACAGGAGCTGCAACTGCAAACCCGTGATTATGTGAAGTGATTTCAACCGCGCCGTCCCGCAAATTCTTAACAGGTTGATTTATGCCTCGATGGCCAAATGGAAGCTTATATGTTTCAAAACCGAGTGCACGTCCAAGAATTTGATGACCAAAGCAAATTCCGAATATTGGCATCGAATCAAGCAGGAACTCTCTTACCAAATCCACAATTGCATCCATCGTTGCAGGGTCTCCGGGGCCATTTGAAAGAAATACTCCATCTGGGTTGATTGCCATAATCTCTTCCTTAGTTGCTGATACAGGAAAAACATGAACTTCTACCCCCCGCAAAGACATCAGCCTTGGCGTTGCAGATTTTATTCCAAGATCGATAGCCGCGACAGTAAATTTCTTTTGCAATTCATCTGGGACAGGCACTACGTACTTAACCTGCGTTGATACATCATCAGCCAAGAAAGCGCCTGTCATCAAAGGCGCCTGCCTTACTCTTATAACCATCTCTTCGCGAGAGAGCGACTCTCCAGAGAAAATCCCAACTCGCATTGCCCCACGACTACGAAGATGACGAGTGATTGCTCGAGTATCTACACCTTGAATTCCAACTACTCCAGCGTCAATCAAGGAATCTTCAAGAGATGTTTCCGAACGCCAATTACTCACTCTTGGTGATGGGTTTCTCACAACAAAACCAGATACCCAAATCTTCTTTGACTCTTCATCTTCGTGGTTCATTCCGGTGTTGCCGATATGCGGGGCGGTCATGATCACAACCTGCTTATGATACGAGGGATCAGTTAAAGTCTCTTGATATCCCGTCATTCCAGTAGTGAAGACCGCTTCACCGAAAGTCTCACCGAGGCAAGCCCAGGACTCGCCCTCATAAATTGCACCATCATCTAGAACTAGGAATGCCTTACTCATGCTTTAACCCCGTCAATGTTTCATTTTTAACAACAAATACACCTTCAAAGATTGTGTGAATAACTTTGGCTGTTAGCTCCGTTCCGTGGAAAGGGGTGTTCTTACTTTTCGAAGACATCTTCTCGCGATCAACTTGCCACTCCGACCTTGGATTCACAAGAGTTAGATTCGCTGGCGAACCAGCACTGACTGCTCCTCCTTGTCGAGAGTACCCGCCAATTTTGGCAGGATTGGTAGACATCACTTCGATCAATCTTGGCCAACTCATGGCTCCAGTCTCAATCATCGTCTTGACTATGACCCCAAAGGCTGTTTCCAATCCAATCATTCCAAAGGCAGCAGCGCTCCATTCGCACTCTTTATCTTCAGTGGGGTGAGGCGCGTGATCTGTTGCAACGATATCTATTGTTCCATCCGCAAGACCAATACGAAGCGCCTGTACATCTGCATCAGTTCGCAGAGGTGGGTTAACTTTATAAACCGGGTCATAACTTTCCACAAGGTCATCGGTAAGCAATAAGTGATGAGGAGTTACTTCCGCAGTCACGTTAATGCCTTGCGACTTTGCCCATCGAACAAGTTCTACTCCACCTTTTGTAGTCAGATGACAAATGTGAAGGCGACTCTTTACATGATCGGCCAGGAGAATGTCTCTAGCGATAATTGCTTCTTCGGCAACGGCGGGCCATCCAGCTAATCCAAGACGCGAAGAAACTTCGCCTTCATTCATTTGCGAACCATGCGTCAACCGCGGATCTTGGGCATGCTGTGCGATGACTCCTCCGAAAGACTTTACATATTCAAGAGCGCGACGCATTACTAATGGATCACTGACACATTTGCCATCATCGCTAAATACTCGTACTTGAGCCGCAGAATCAGCCATTGCGCCAAGTTCGGCAAGCTGCTCACCTGCAAGCCCAACAGTTACAGCTCCAATAGGAAAGACTTCGCACAATCCAGCCTCTTTTCCTAAACGAAACACCTGTTCCACAACACCAGCAGTGTCGGCTACCGGGGATGTGTTTGCCATAGCAGAAACCGCGGTAAATCCACCTTTAGCTGCAGCTTTTGCTCCAGTCAGCACAGTTTCGGAATCTTCACTACCCGGCTCGCGAAGATGGGTATGCAAATCAACAAAGCCAGGAAGGACCATAAGACCCGAGCAGTCGATCAAATCCCCTGCTGTCAATGCACCGACAGATGTAATCGTTTGACCCTCCACGACCACATTTGTAGTTGTTCCATCAGCGAGAGTGACACCGGTCAATGTAAATGTCATTGCGAAACCTCCGAGAGCGACGCTCCTCCAAGGAGCAGATACAAAACAGCCATACGGACCGAGACTCCGTTACCTACCTGATTGACAATTACAGAACGTGATGAGTCTGCAGATGCTGCTGATATTTCCAAACCACGGTTCATTGGACCAGGATGCATGACAATGCCGCTCTGCTTCATTCGCAATAACCTATCTTCGTTCAAACCATATCGCCTTGAATATTCTCGTTCACTAGGGAAGTAAAAATTTTGCATTCGCTCCAATTGGATTCGAAGCATCATCACTACATCAAATTCCTCAAGCGCCTCGTCTAAATCATATGAAACCAGAACCGGCCAGCTTTCCACACCTACTGGCAATAGAGTTGGTGGCGCAATAAGTGTTACGGATGCTCCAAGTTTTGTAAGAAGAAGAACGTTTGAGCGGGCAACACGTGAGTGCAATATATCTCCAACGATTGCAACTTTAAGTCCAGAGAAATCAGACTTACGTTCTGGGAAACGTTTGGATATTGTAAAAGCATCAAGAAGAGCTTGCGTTGGATGCTCGTGAGTGCCATCGCCCGCATTAATGACCGTTGCATTGATCCAACCCGAATCAGAGAGTCTTTGCGCAGCTCCTGATGATCCATGTCGGATCACTACCGCATCTGCTCCCATGGCCTGCAGGGTTTGCGCTGTATCTTTTAGGCTCTCGCCTTTGCTTACACTCGACCCTTTGGCTGAAAAGTTGATTACATCGGCAGAAAGCCTTTTTGCGGCCGTTTCAAAGGAGATGCGCGTTCGAGTGGAATCTTCAAAGAAGAGATTAACCACGGTACGGCCTCGAAGCGTCGGCAGCTTCTTTGTTGGCCCTTCTGTAATTCTTTCTAATTCAGCGGCAGTTGAAAGAATTGAAAGTACGTCATCTTTCGAGAGATCGTTAATAGATAGAAGTTGATTTTTCATGGCGCAGCCACAATCTCTACGCAATCAATCTCATCTATTTCTGAGAGTTGAACTCGCACGCTCTCCTTCGCAGAAGTTGGCAAATTTTTTCCAACATAATCTGCTCTAATTGGTAATTCGCGATGTCCGCGATCAACTAGGACGGCTAGTTGAACTGTTCGTGGTCGACCCAGTTCTCCGAGTGCATCAAGGGCTGCCCTAATTGTTCTACCGGAAAAGAGGACATCATCGACTAGGACTACGTCCTTTCCTTCTATTCCTCCTGCAGGCATGAGGGTTTCAAGAAGCGGACGGGGAGGACGAAGCCGCAGATCATCTCTGTGCATTGTTATATCTAGAGTTCCTACAGGAACTTTTGAACCTAGTCCCATCAGAATTTGTGCAATTCGTGATGCTAAGTAAGCACCGCGAGTGGGAATGCCGAGTAAGACAACAGAATCCAAGCCTTGGTTTCGTTCAATGATTTCATGGGAGATTCGTTTCAAGGCGCGATCAATATCGGCCGACTCCAAAATAGCGCTCATCTTTGCTCCTTCGCCGCCTCTCAGGACGGATCGTTAAAGGGTGGTAAAGCTTGCAGGGGCAAAAATACCACCTGTGGATGAAAAAAGCGGAATCGACTCAACTCCCCTACTTTCTGCTTATGACAATAAATATCGCACCCCACGCTCCCGCTGAAGTTACCCCGCCCACCATTCAAGCTCTTGCTGCCTCTATTCGAAGAATCCGTAAGAGTAAAGGTTGGACGCTCAAGGATGTTGAAAAATCTTCCGGTGGAATCTGGAAAGCAGTGGTTATCGGCTCATATGAACGTTGTGATCGGGCTCTATCTCTCAATAAAGCCATAGCTTTGGCCGCCTTCTACAAAGTACCGCTCGATGAAATGTTAGGTATCACTCCTCCGCTGGAAGTGAAAGTTGATCGTCTTACTTTTGATCTCCGGAAGGTCAAAGAATCACGTGAGCCCTCCCTTGCTCCCCTACAAAGATTTGTAAGCGCAATCAGTACCGCTCGCCGTGATTGGAATGGAGAAGTTCTCTCAGTCAGGGGTTCAGACGCTCTCGCTTTGTCCTCTGCGATTCAAATTCCACAAGGACAAATGCAGCAGGGGCTCTTGGCCTACGGTCTTATCTTTACAAACTCAAAGAAGGCTTGAGCGCAATAACCCGACCAAGAACGCCGTTGATATAGCCAGCCGATTCATCTGTCGAAAGTTCTTTAGCAAGGGATACTGCCTCCGATACCGCAATCTTGTCATCTAAATCTTCGCTCCAAAGGATTTCAAAAAGAGCGATTCGCAATAGGTTGCGGTCAATAGATGGCATGCGATCAAGATCCCACCCTTGCGCATAGGTAATTATTAATTCATCAATCTTCTCTATGTGAGAGGCCACGCCATCTAAGAGGCTCTTTACGTAAGTGCCCTCTGATAGCTCATCGGCTGGTCGCGTCTGGTAAATATCTAACGCAATCGCTTTGCGCATATCCGCTTCATAAAGAAAATCCAAGGCTCTTTTGCGAGCTTTTCTTCTGGCGCTCATATTCTAAAAACGTTAATTCGCGCGGCCAAGATACGATCCATTGCGAGTATCCACAAGAACCTTCTCATCCTGCTTGATAAACAGAGGAACCTGAATCGTTATTCCAGTTTCAACTGTTGCAGGCTTTGTTCCACCCGATGATCTATCTCCCTGCAGTCCTGGCTCGGTGTAGGTAATAGTGAGTTCCACCGAGGCAGGTAGTTCGATATAGAGTGGATTTCCCTCATGAATCGCAACTATCGCTTCGCAATTCTCAAGCATAAAGTTCACAGACTCCCCGACAACACTTTCAGGGATTGAGATTTGATCGAAATTCTTAGCATCCATGAACATAAAATCATCGCCATCACGGTATAAAAATGTCATGTCACGCTTTTCTAGCGTTGCGATTTCAACTTTTACACCAGCATTGAAAGTCTTCTCAACGACCTTGCCAGTTAGTACTTGACGCATCTTTGTTCGAACGAAGGCTGGACCTTTACCAGGCTTAACGTGTTGAAATTCGATTACAGTCCAAAGTTGACCATCGAGATCAAGAGTCATGCCATTCTTCAAGTCATTAGTTGTAGCCATGATTTAAACCCAGTCCATTCCTAAATATCACAATAAAATAACTACCAGCGGAGAAGAGTACCCGAGCAAATGGAATTACTTGAGCATTCCTTTGAGCGCGATAAGAGCTAAACGGTAGGAATCTGGACCAAAACCCGCGATAGTTCCAGAGGCAATACCGGAAATAACGGAAGTGTGGCGAAATTCCTCTCGGCGGAGCGGATTACTGATGTGCACTTCAATAAGAGGTACGGTGAGCATCTCTGCTGCATCTCGTATTGCATATGAATAGTGTGTAAATGCAGCAGGATTAATGATGACCGGGATCTTTCCCTCGGCGGCTTCGTGCAGCCACGTGATGATTGCAACTTCGCTATCACTTTGACGGACGTCGGCTTCAAGGCCAAGACTGCTTCCTTGATCTTCAATAAACTTCTTGAGGCCAGCAAAATCCAAATCTCCATAGAGCGAGGAGTCCCGAAGATCCAAACGACCTAAATTTGGTCCGTTCAGTACAAGTACTTTCATATGGACATTCTCTCATAAGTTGCTGCTAGCACGTCAGTTGAAACATCCTCTAGCCAATGCGGGTTGCCGATGCTATTAAGTCCAATAAATCGCAAAGACGCACCTCGGGCTTTCTTGTCCGAGCGCATGAGTTCCAACAAGGGGGCAAATTCAACGTTTGTCTTGATTGGTAGGGCGAACTGTTGCAAAAGAGATCTGTGTAAATCAACAACTTCTTCCTTTAAGCCCAATAGTTTCATACTTAATTCAGCAGCGAATACGAGGCCAATAGAAACAGCCTCGCCATGGCGAATGTTGTAGTGAGAAAACTTCTCAATCGCATGACCAAAAGTATGCCCGTAATTTAGAATTTCGCGGAGCTTACTTTCTTGAAAATCTGCCGAGACTACATCCGCCTTGACGGTGATGCTTCGAAAAATCAACTCCTCTGCAACTCCTCGAGCTGCTTCTACTGTGTTCTGGTTTTGCAATATTTCCAGTAACGAAGCGTCACGAATAAATCCAACCTTTATGACTTCCGCCAAGCCTGCAGAAAAATCACGGTCGGAGAGCGTATTGAGGAACCGTAGGTCAATATGAACTCCTGTTGGAGAATGAAATGCTCCGATGAGATTCTTGCCTACATGGCTATTGATTCCAGTCTTGCCTCCAACGGAAGCATCCACCATCGCAGCAAGCGTTGTCGGTATGGCATACCAAGCTATCCCGCGCAACCATGTAGCAGCAGCGAATCCGCCAAGGTCTGTTGTGGCTCCCCCGCCAATAGCAATCAAAGCGTCCGTTCTAGTAAGTCCGGCTTCCCCCATTGCTTGCCAAATTTTTTCTAGGACGGATATGTCCTTCTGCCCCTCGCCATCTGGCACGATAAATAGAGTGGAATTCTCCAGTGGATGCAGGAATTGTTCAAGATGATATGTGTCAACAATGTATTGGGTAGATAAGACGAATATCTTGGCATGGGATTGACTGACATCATTGAGGACTCCTTCGAATCGTTCGCCAATGTGCACCTTGTATTGATGTTCAGCGTTAACAGTTATGTGTCTCATAGTTGCTCCAAATATTTTGCAATATTGTCTGCGACTTCGGCCGGCTTGGCCGAATCTGTGGAAAGGCAAAAGCCTGCCAAGCGCTTATATATTGGAGTTCGCGCCTCCAACAGGTTAAGCCATTGCTGCCTAGGGTTGATCAAAAGCATAGGTCTATCTTTATTAAACCCAACACGCGGGGCAGCTTGAGAAATGCTCACTTCTAAGAGAATGACTCTTCTCTTCAAATCTCCAAGTAGTATTTGCGCTTCCTCGCTCATGACCGATCCGCCACCTAGCGAGAGAATTCCTTCGCAGGAATTTATGGCTTCCTTAACAATCTCCTTTTCAACTTCGCGAAAATATGGCTCTCCATCCTCCACAAATATGTCAGAGATTGTCTTTCCACACCTTGCCTCAATCATTTGATCGGTATCTTGAAACTGACAGTTCAAGCGTTTGGATAGTGCCTTTCCTACCGTCGATTTCCCAGCACCGGGAGCTCCAATGAGAATTGCAATAGGCATTTTTCGGGTCTTTTCCGGTATTACTTAATCTGCAAGTTGGCCATATAGGTCTCGTAATTACGACGAGTTTCTGAGACTGAATCGCCACCGAACTTCTCTAATACTGCATCAGCAAGAACAAGAGCACACATTGCTTCGGCAACAATCGCAGCTGCAGGAACTGCACAAACATCTGAGCGTTGATTGATTGCCTTGGCTGGCTCACCAGTTGTGACATCGATTGTGTCCAGAGCGCGAGGAATTGTAGAGATCGGTTTCATCGCGGCTCTCACTCGCAAGATTTCACCGTTACTCATACCGCCTTCTGTGCCTCCCGCGCGATCACTCCTGCGAACGACTCTGCCATTTGGGCCAGGTTCAATTTCATCGTGAGCGATGGATCCTCTTCGCTTTGCGGTTCTAAATCCGTCGCCAAGCTCCACACCTTTAATAGCCTGAATTCCCATCATCGCTGCTGCCAATCTTGCATCCAACCGACGATCCCAATGAGTGTGCGAACCAAGTCCTGGCGGTAAGTCATATGCCAAGACTTCAACAATTCCTCCGAGAGTATCGCCTTCCGAGTGCGCAAGATCAATTTCTGCAACCATCTTTAAGCTCGTTGCAGGATCGGCACAGCGCACCGGATCAGCATCAATGCTCTGCCGATCGGCATACGTCGGAGTTGGAAATTCTTCTGGAACTTCAACGCTTCCGATTGAAATTACATGGGAGGAGATTTTTATTCCTATCGCTTGCTGCAAGAATGCTCTCGCAACTGAGCCCAATGCAACGCGTGCGGCAGTCTCTCGCGCACTCGCTCGCTCAAGAATCGGTCTTGCGTCGTCGAAGCTGTATTTTTGCATTCCAACTAAATCTGCATGACCAGGACGTGGACGCGTGAGGGGTGCATTTCTGGCAAGCGATGCAAGAACTTCTTCATCTACAGGATTTGCCGACATCACTTTTTCCCATTTTGGCCACTCTGAATTGGCAACTTGGATTGAGACTGGGCCACCCTGGCTTTCACCATGGCGAACGCCGCCGATAATTGAAACTACATCTGCTTCAAAATTCTGACGAGCTCCTCGTCCATACCCAAGGCGCCTGCGTTGCAGATCTGCATCAATATCCTGTGATGTTATGTGAACGTGGGACGGAAGACCTTCAAGAATTGCAGACAAGGCTTCTCCGTGAGATTCACCAGCAGTTAGCCAACGCAGCATTTTCCCTCCAAAGTTAGAACCCTATTCTGTCAGAAACCTAAGGCCCTTCGCGGTACATATCGCTTCTTGAGATGCGGAGATAACATGAACTAATTACGGGTGGAAATTGCTTCTTCTAAGAGAATAGAACGCATTTGTGCATAGTCAAAGCTTTTACCCGACATAAGGTGTATCTGATCTAGCGCTTGCTCGACCAGAATATGTAAACCATGTATGACATTGCCGCCAAGGCTTCCCCATTTTGCCGAAAGATTTGTCGGCCAGGGCGCATAAAGAGCTTCGATTAGGGTTCCATTAACGCTTGTTACACGAGAGGCAATAGCGTCGCTAACTCCAGCAGGAGTTGTAGAGATCACGAGGTCGTAGCCTTCCAAGCTACTCTCCATCGACTTTAGATTTAATTGCGTGGAGTCCATGCATTTATCTAATAGCAAATCTCTGGCGGCGCTTCTGCGCAATACATCCACAGAATCGACCAATCCATCAAGGGCTCCAAGTGCAGCGCGAGCCGTTCCCCCTGCTCCTATGATCGCAACTTTTCTAAATGTAATGCCTGCCAAAAGTCTGTCGAACGCCAGGACGTCAGTAGATAAACCGTTGTACGCATTTCCAATTCGAATTAACGTATTAACCGAGTGAATCTTTGCCGCCCTAGGGTCTACAGAGACTTTCAACTCCGGTAGAAAACTCGCTTCCTTTAATGGCATAGTGAGTGAGAATCCTGTCCAATCACTTTCCTTTGCGCTATTCAAGAAGGATGCAAATCCTAAGTCATCTACTTCGATCTTGAAATAGTCACCTTCAATCTGCAGAATTTCATATGCGCGCTTATGCAAAAGTGGCGATAGGGAGTGCTCAATCGGCGAACCGAGGACTGCTGCCTTAATCATTTAAAAGCTCCTGCCGCTCTATTTTTGTTGTATTCGGTTACCCAGTTTTGAAATTGAGTGTATTCCTTGGTGAATCGTGTGTCATGTGGCTTGACCGTAATGAAGTAAAGGAAATCATGTGCGGCAGGATTCAGCGCTGCCTTTATCGCTAGTTCACCGGCGCTAGATATAGGCGTTGGTGGTAAACCCGTGTGCTTGTACGTGTTGTAAAGAGAATCAATCTTTGTTGCAGCTGTCGAAAGAGCTATTTGACCTCGTAGTCCTGAGGCGTATTGAACTGTCGAATTGAGTTGCAATGGCATGCCAATGCGAAGACGGTTGTAGATAACACCAGCAACCTTGGCGTAATCACTTGGATCACCTTCAATTTGCACCATGGATGCTACCGTGAGTACTTGATAGGCGCTGTACTTTTTATAGCCACTACTTAAGCCCAATTCCGCACTCTTTGTCGCGAACTTAACCATCATTGTTTGTAGCGCAGAAACCGTTGTTGTCTTAGGCGCGAAAGTATAGGAAGCGGGGAAAAGCTGACCTTCGATACTATTTTTTGAATTAGACATAAAGGGATGTATCGATGCCACCAAACTCGAAGAACTTTTCACAATATCTGAATTCTTTGAGAGCAATTTCATGACATCAGAGAGGGTCGAACCCTCCACGATATTAGTCATATTGGTAAAACGTTTTCGATCAAGAAGCTCTTCGATTGCCTGAGCGCTGGAGATGTGGCTTTGAATCCTGTGACTTCCAGCAGATATGCCATTTGCACCACTTCCGGACTGATTTGCTAGAGCAATAAAGGTGGATGCCTCCTTTATAACTCCCTTGCTTTGTAAATCTTTTGCGATTTCTGTTCCAAATTCACCATCAGAGATGACAATAAGAACCTCAGCGCCGGGTTTGTTTGTTGGATAATCATGCGAGGGCCGCGTGGCGGTATAGATACTAAAACCGAGTGAAATTATTAACGCGATAAGAACATAACGGCGAGTTGTCGTTTTATAGCTCATGGTTCGCCTCTTGCGCCAAAGCAATCTCCAAAATCGTTGCCGCCGCTGCTGAATCAATCAAATTCTTAGCGCTCTTCGCACTCTTCCCAGAATCACGTAGATTACGAGCGGCCGAAACGGTTGTTAAGCGCTCATCAATCCGTACAACAGGTATCGCAAACTCTACCTTCAGCACTTCGATAAAACTTTCTACAGATTCCATCTTGGCACTCGCTGCGCCAGAAAGGTGGCGCGGAATTCCAATAGCAAAGTAAATGGGTGCATATTCACTTACCAGCGCCGCAATTTCAGACAGGAAGTTTCCCTGCGTAGAAATATTTCCGTACGGAGTTGCCAGCAAGCCCGAAGCGTCTGATATTGCTACTCCAATGCGAACATCTCCGTAGTCAAATGCAATTCTGCGCCCGTTACGCATTACTTACCTACAGTTGAACCTAGAGCCGCCTTCATTTCACGAATCGCATCCGCGATATTTGCAGCTTTTACTCCCCCGCCTTGCGCGAAGTCATCTTTACCGCCTCCGCCTCCGCCGAGAACTGTCGAGCCAATCTTGACCAACGCGCCAGCTTTAGCGCCGAGGTTTCGCGCCCCCTCAGATGCTGCGACAACCAAAGACACTTTCTCTTCATTCACGGATAAGAGTCCAACTACTGAACATTCATTTCGATTTCTTAAATCAAGGGCAATAGTTCGCAAGTCATCTAGGGAGACTCCATCGCCTATGTATTCGAACACAGTGGTGATGCCAAACATGAGTTCGGCCTTGCCTATGAGCTCGCCTGCTCCTGCCAACGCTTGCGCTGACTTGAGGCTAGCTAACTCGCGCTCGATGGACTTCATTCTTTCCAATAAATCAGAGATGCGCTCTGGAAGTTCTTCTACTCGACTTCCTTTGACGATCTCTGTCAGCGAATTCAAGAGAACGTGTTCCTTAGCAAGGAAATTGAAGGCATCAAATCCAACAAGTGCTTCAACGCGCCGCACTCCGGCGCCAATCGAGGATTCTCCAAGTAATTTTACAAGGCCAAGTTCAGCTGAAGACTTTACATGGGTACCTCCGCAAAGTTCACGGGCCCAATCACCAACACTTACGACTCGAACTGTGTCACCGTATTTCTCACCAAAGAGCGCCATGGCTCCTATGGCTTTCGCTTGCGGCTGTGTCATCTCTTGCGCGGTGACGAGAAGATTTTCAATAAGAAGTGAGTTAACACGTTGTTCAACATCTCGCATAACCGACATTGGCAGATTGCCAGAAGATGGAAAATCGAAGCGAAAACGACCCGGCGCATTTTCAGAACCAGCTTGGGTTGCTGTTTCTCCGAGGGCCTCGCGGAAGGCCTTATGAACCATATGCGTTGCAGTATGAGCGCGAGAAATTGCAAGACGTCGCTCATTATCAATAGATGCCAAGGCAATATCGTTTACAGTTGCCTGCCCACTAACAATTCGACCCCTATGCACAAAAAGACCAGGAACAGGCTTTTGAACGTCATCAATTTCGATGATTGTCCCGTTTGCCAGTGTAATTCGTCCACCATCGGCTAATTGACCGCCACCTTCTGCGTAAAAAGGCGTTCTATCTAGAATGACTTCAACGTCCTCATCTACGCTCGCCTCTTTCACGCTTTTACCGTCAACAAGAATGGCTTTTAGATTCACTTCTGAAGATATTTCCGAGTATCCGAGGAATGTTGTTGCACCAATTGAGTCAAAAATCTTGCGGAATTCACTCACATCAGCGTGGCCGGTTTTCTTTGATCGAGCATCGGCTTTAGCGCGTTCCTTCTGCTCTTTCATTAATCTGCGGAAACCATCTTCATCCACGTTCAGACCTTGTTCACTGGCCATCTCAAGTGTCAAATCAAAAGGAAAACCATAGGTATCGTGAAGCTTGAAAACTGTATCACCGGTCAGCTTTGTGCTCTTCTCTTTCTGCACATCGCCCACAGCAACATCAAATATCTGCGTACCTGATTTAAGAGTTTGAAGAAAGGAATCTTCTTCACCGGCAGCAACTGCCAAAATGCGTTTTGAATCAGTTACCAATTCAGGATACTGCGTACCCATCGCCCCAATTGCGGCCGTGATGAGTTCGCCAGTATTGTGATCTGGAGCCCCAAGAATGCGCATGTTGCGAATTGTTCGACGCATCATGCGACGCAATACATACCCGCGTGCTTCGTTGCCAGGTAAAACCCCATCTCCAATGAGCATCATGGCTGTTCTCGCATGGTCAGCTACAACACGTAAGGAAACATCACTCTTTTGGTCTTTACCGTATTTAACGCCAGATAACTCTGATGCTTTGTTGAGAATCTGCATAGTTGTATCAATTTCATAAATATTTTCAACACCTTGCAACAGCGCCGCTGTGCGCTCTAGTCCAAGACCCGTATCGATGCTTTTAGCAGGAAGTTCTCCAACGATTGGGAAGTCATCCTTTGTTCCACCGTCGCCACGCGTATTCTGCATGAAAACCAGATTCCAAACTTCAAGGTATCGATCCTCATCCGCTACTGGTCCGCCTTCTCTGCCATAAGCAGGTCCGCGATCATAGTAAATTTCAGAGCAAGGACCGCATGGTCCGGGAACTCCCATGGACCAAAAATTGTCGGCCATTCCTCGACGTTGAATTCGTTCACGCGGCACGCCAACCTTGTGGTGCCAGATATCTGCAGCTTCGTCATCATTCAAATAAACCGTAACCCAAAGTCGTTCTTCTGGAAATCCATAACCGCCTTCTGAAATCGGCTTAGTTAAGAGTTCCCACGCCATTGTGATAGCGCCCTCTTTGAAATAATCGCCAAAAGAAAAGTTGCCGCACATTTGGAAAAATGAAGCGTGTCTTGTTGTTTTGCCAACTTCGTCGATATCTAGAGTACGAACACACTTTTGAACCGAAGTTGCTCTTGCATAAGGCGGTTTTACCTCGCCAAGAAAATATGGCTTAAAGGGAACCATACCTGCATTTACCAACAAGAGATTGGGATCATCAGCAATCAAAGAGGCTGATGGAACAACCGTGTGTTTTAGCCCCTGGCTATTACCACTCTCGAAAAAACGCAACCATCGTGCGCGAATATCTGCGGAATCCACGGACTAATCTTGGTCCTTATTAGAATGACGGCGGCCAGCAAAACTTGCAACGGTGCCAAGAATCTTCATGACGCTACCTTCTTTATCCAAAATTCCGTTTATCGCCGTCGATACTTTGCCGGTTAGTGCCTGCGCGGTCGATGTAATGCGATTAACGTTATTGACTGTCTTTTGAACTTCATCAATTAATCGTGAAATTCGGATGATTGCGTAGCTCAGCGCCAAAGCGATAATGAGCAGCGCGCTTGCCGCAATAATTGTTGCGATTCCTCCTGGACCCATGTGCTCAGACTACCCGAAAGTCGGAATCTGAACGGCAGGCTTTTCGTGGCCCTTGTGAGCAATGAGTGCAGCTTCGTGATATCGCTCAATTAAAGCCACATTTTCAGGGCTTTGATACGGAGCGCCGTCCACTAATGGTCCTTTGCCCCCTTCCATCACTGCGACTACATCTTCGCCAGAAATGGTTTTATGAATTTCAAGTGCATGAGCGAGTGAAAGCACTTTCCCTTTGTTATCTCGCAACACCATTTCTGCCTTAGCGAGCAAACTGGAAAGATTATCTTCAATACGATCTGCTAATGCGCGACGCAATTCTCGAGCACCGTCATCTTTTCCTTTGGCGCCTCCAGGAGCTCCCACTTCAAATCGGCGGTTGGAAGCGTGGGAACTAATTGTTGACCCCATCCCCCAATGGCCTTCCATGAAACTGGCAACAGTCGTTGCGCTCTCAAGATCACCTGAAACTCCGGATGAATTATCGCCATCAAAAAACATTCTTTCACCAGCGAGAGAAGCAAGCGAGACCAAGATGTCGGCTTCGTACTCAGTTCTCCAGCGCGTAAACTGATCATCTGGTGGAATAGAAGCAACCATTCCCAGGTAATCCGAACCCTTTTCGATAGTTGCAAGATCAATGGACATGTGATGGCGCATCAAATATGCCATAACACCATGACAGGCTTCGTGAACTGCAACTGCGTGACGTTCGCGCTCGATGTATTCAACGTCCTCAGCAGGTCCCAATTCTTTGAATTGTTTCGCCTTAATAACGTCGGCAAAAGTTATAGTCGTGCGGCCATCTCGAATAACGTTGATGAGCGCTTCATTAATCGTATCTTTGATAGTTGCACCTGTTGCGTAAGGTGTAATCGTCGCAAGTTTGTCGACCTCATCTTCACTCAGACTATGCGAGACTTTATCGAGGTAACCCTTATAGGTTCTCACTCTTCCTGCTTTACTTGGGTATCCCACTCGATACATGCGATCAATTCGACCCGGTCGCAGAAGCGCTTCATCGAGTGCTTCAGGCATATTTGTCGCCAGGACTATAAGGATTCTGTACTTCGGAGGAAGTTTTGGACGTAACCCGAGAGTACGTCGCACAACACGATTGAAGAAACCGCGAGGCTTCTTAAGCCCCGACATTTCGGTGAGCAGAGCTTGGAGCGTCCCCATGCCTCCACCACCGCCACTCATTGCCGTATTCGCGACAAACTTTTCAGAACCAAAACGCTTTCTAGCGATAAGAGCGGTTGCACCTTCCGAAAGATAAGTACCCCCGTGGCATGAAGTGTCGGAATTGGAGTAACGACCTTGTTGAGTAGAAATTCCGCGGTTTCCCAATGAATCGGCTTCATCAAAGAATGCAACAACGCCGCCGTATCTAAGAGAAAGCTTCCGCAATTTTCTGAAAAGTGACTTAACTTTCAAAACACCTACGCCAAAAAACATATTATTAAAGGCACCTGGGTCTACGAATACGAATGGCTTTCCGGTTTCTCCGGCCATTGATTCAGCCATCAAAGTCTTACCGGTTCCTGGGGGTCCCCACAGCAAGATTCCTCCAGGCACATAACCGCCATGCTTTTCAATCTCTTCTGGAGATTCTAAAAACAACAAATTTTCACGGATGCGATTGAGAACATGATCCTGTCCCCAAACATCTGAGAAGCGCGTACGTATATCGTCTGGGAAATATGTATCGATTCCGCCTTTGCTGAGGAACCAGAACATCGCAAAAAATTGTATGAGGATGAAGAAAACTGCAAAGGCTAATTGGGCAAGCATCGGCATCGCGCTCCACAGCGCTTTTGGAGCTAGAAAAAGCGCAGTAACTGGTGTTTGCTTGTAATACGCCCCCAGCGCTACAGCTATCAAGCAGATAAAGAGAAAACCTTTAATAACTCTTGAAAGACGGTAACGATTCCAATCGCTGAGGCGATGCAAATTGCGATCGACTGTCGAGAAATACTTCAACCAAGCTCCATGATAAGGGGCAACAATTTCTGCTGCAAGAAAGTGCAATTGACGAATAATTTCTATAGCAGCGAGGGCAAGAAGCCACCAGCGTGAATTTAGATTTTCTTTAAACGCATCAGAAAAACTCAAAATAGGATTATTGGACATATCTGCCCAAACAAGCACCATGAATATAGCCGCGAAGAAGATTATAAATTTGAAGCGGTCAAAAGTTGAAAGATGAACACGTGTCTTTCTATCTGTATCGCGCGGGCGCCCTTGTTCTGCTACCTGTGGCTGAGTATCTGACATTATTTGCCCCTCACCGTGAATGACGTTGCAATCTTTTCGAGTGCAACTTTCTGCTTGTTGTAACAACTAGTTGAACAGCGAATGATCAAAACATAAATCGTTGTGTGATCATTCGACAAGACTGAAGTTTGATTGACGGTCTGAGAGCTTCCATCTGAGCCGGTGAACTGGAAGACGGTATGCACACCTCGGCCGCCCTTCTGGATGTACTCCTCATCGTTGGAAATATCAAAAAGCGGAGACTTGATTGTCCCATTTGCCCAAGAAGTAACGGGAAGTATCAAGTCTCGAAGAGAGTTGTATGAAATAGAGTTCACTTCATCTGGAAGTAGAGAACGCACGCGTCCGTAAACAATTGGCTGATCCGGGGTCTTTAAACTCAAGACATCTGTTGCTGTATAAGTTGCTTTTGGAGTCACGGCCTCTTGCCATAAAACTGAAGCTGCCCGCTCGGCGGCTCCTACTGCACTCGATGTTGATTCCAGATGTCCCAGTGCTAGTTGAGAAATGTGATACCAACCAGAAGGAGTGGCAAAAAATACTCCATCATTTTTATCTGCTACATACAACTTAGAAGGCTTCGCGCACGAGGACAGAAGTGCAACGCCCAAAAGGATTGAGAGGAGCTTCAAAACTGATTTACTTCTCATCATTCGCTATTTATTTTCATCCTCTGGAAGGAAATCCACACCAGCTTCTTTTCTCTGTGCAGGTGTAATTGGTGTTGGAGCACCAGTTAGCGGGTCACCACCGCTGGCGGTTTTAGGAAAAGCTATAACTTCTCGAATTGAATCCGCGCCGGCAAGCAAGGCACAGAGTCGATCAACTCCGAGTGCGATTCCACCATGTGGAGGTGGTCCGTATTGGAATGCTTCCAAAAGGAATCCAAACTTGCTCTGTGCTTCGTCATTACTGAGGCCAATAGTTTTGAAAACTCGCTGTTGCATAAGTCGATCGTGAATACGAATAGACCCGCCGCCAATTTCACTTCCGTTCAGGACGATGTCATAGGCGTATGCAAGTGCTGCGCCCGGATCGGTGTCGAAAGAGTCAGAAAATTCAGGTTTAGGCCCGGTGAAGGGATGGTGGACTGCCGTCCAACCAGAACTGGCATTGGAAGCATCAATTTTTTCGAACATAGGAGCATCTACTACCCAGAGAAACTTCCATGTTCCTTCAGCGATGAGATTGCATCGCTTACCGATTTCAAGTCGCACTGCCCCCAAGAGCGCTTGAGAAGAGCTCTTTTCACCTGCGGCGAAAAAGATAGCATCGCCGGGTTTAGCCTTCACAACATTGCATATGCCCTTTGATTCTTCTTCACTTAAATTCTTTGCAACTGGACCGCCAAGGGTTCCGTCTTCTTGGACAAGAATGTAAGCCAAGCCTTTTGCTCCACGAGCTTTTGCCCAATCTTGCCATGCATCTAGCTCCCGTCGAGGAGAGGCTGCTCCGCCAGGCATAACAACAGCTCCGACATAGTCAGCTTGGAATACTCTAAAAGTTGTATCGGCGAAGAAATCCTTTACCTCAACGATTTCATTTTCAAAACGCAAATCGGGCTTATCCGATCCATAGCGACGCATCGCTTCCCAGTAGGTCATCCGCGCAATTGGCAAAGGAATTTCATAACCAACGACCTTTTTAAATACTTGAGAAAGAACGCTTTCAGCGACGGCAAGAACATCATCTTGGTCAACGAATGACATTTCGATATCTAGCTGAGTAAATTCAGGCTGTCTATCAGCACGGAAATCTTCATCTCTAAAACAGCGCGCAATTTGGTAATAGCGCTCCATGCCCGCAACCATCAGAAGTTGCTTGAAGAGTTGTGGTGATTGTGGGAGTGCGTACCAAGAGCCAGGTTGAAGACGAACTGGAACCAAGAAATCTCGTGCACCTTCTGGAGTTGATCGGGTCAAATAAGGCGTTTCTATCTCGAGGAAATCTAGATCATCCATCACGCTTCGTATTGCTGATGTCACTTTAGAACGTAGTCGCAGATTTCTGGCAGGCCCTTCTCTGCGCAAATCCAAATATCGGTATTTCAACCGGATCTCTTCAGATACATTTACTGTTTCACCGCTATCAACCTGGAATGGGAGCGCTGCGGCTTCACTTAAGACGGTGAGATTTTCACAATTGATTTCTATCGCGCCAGTCGGAATTCCAGCGTTTTCATTTCCGTTTGGTCTGGCCAGTACCGTACCGGTGATTAAAACGCACCACTCAGCTCGTAGTGCTCCCGCAATTTCATCTTTGATGACAACTTGGACTGCACCTGTTGAATCACGCAAATCAATGAAGGCGACCCCACCGTGGTCTCGGCGACGAGCCACCCAACCAGCAAGTGTTACAGTCGAGCCGACATCGCTCTTTCGCAAGGTTCCTGCATCGTGCGTTCTTAACATGAGTCAATCTCCAGTAATCCAGTAATCCAGTAATCCAGTAATCCAGTAATTAGGTCAATCTGCAATTTAAAGGAGCTTTCTAAGATCCTCTTGCAAGGTTCGAAGCGTAACGGAAGAGGAAACTCCCGTTTGCATATTCTTGAGTTCGGCGCTTCCTGAGGCTATTTCATTCTCGCCAAGCACTAGAGCAAAGCGAGAACCCGATTTGTCGGCGGCTTTCATGGCCCCTTTTAGACCTCGATCACCATATGCAAGGTCGGTGGAAAAGCCGGCCACTCGTAGCTCTTGCGCCAAAACAACTGCTCTTCTTTTAGCCGCCTCACCGATTGGCACAATAAATAACTGCAATGCAAAATCTTGCGGGATTCCAACTCCTTCAGCCTCGCATGCAAGGAGTATTCGATCCACGCCTAGTCCAAATCCAATTCCAGATAAGTCAGATCCTCCAAGTTGTGCCATCAAGCCGTCATAGCGACCGCCCCCGCCTATTCCAGATTGCGATCCTAATCCGTTATGAACAAATTCAAAGGCAGTTCCTGTGTAGTAATCCAAACCTCTCACCATGCGCTTGTTAATTGAATAATCGATGGAGAAATCCTTTAAACACTCTTGCACTTTCTGGAAGTGGGAGGCGCTCTCCTGCGTCAGATAATCCATCAGCACCGGGGCGCCTGCCATTAGGGCGCGTACTTCATCTCGCTTGTCGTCAAAAAGACGAAGAGGGTTAAGACTTGCTCTCTGCGTCGTCGCTTCATCAAGATCTAGCGTCGCGATATATGTACGTAGATCTTTTGTGTAACGCTCTCGCGTAGGGGCATCGCCAAGGGAAGTAATTTCGAGTGAGTAATTCTTCAATCCCAATTTCTTAAATGCCCGGTCAGCGACTGAAATAACCTCAGCATCAATTTCAGGATCTTGTAAACCAATTGCCTCTATACCCACTTGATAGAACTGGCGGTAGCGTCCAAGTTGTGGACGTTCTGCCCTAAAGAATTGCCCTGAGTACCAAACTTTTACTGGAAGCTGTCCGCGATCAAGATTGTGCTCGATAACCGATCGCATGACACCGGCTGTACCTTCTGGCCTTAAAGTTATTGATCGACCACCGCGATCTTCAAATGTATACATTTCTTTTGAAACAACATCGGTTGATTCACCCACCCCGCGGGCGAATAATTCTGTATCTTCAAAGACTGGCAACTCAATGAGTTGATAACCGCTTCGCCGTGCCGAATCGATTAAAGTCTCCCTAACAAACTCAAAGTACTTTGAACGATCTGGGAAGTATTCGCTCACACCTTTTGGGGCCGCAAACTTATTCATTCTTCTTGGTTGCTCCCCTCTTCTAGTTCCGCTGAATTACTCACGCGAGTCCAAGAACTCGTCAGTCAGGTACGGGTTCTTCCTGCGTTCGCGACCAATTGTAGTTTGCGAACCGTGGCCAGGAAGAACAATTAGCTCATCATCGAGCGTCAAGATTTGATTTCTCAATGTTTTTTTCATCTCTGAAGGAGAACCGGAGAGCAGGTCTGTTCGACCAATTGATCCTTCGAAGAGGACATCACCAGCGACCAATATTTCACTATTGACGACAAAAACGGCTGAGCCGGCTGTATGTCCTGGCGCGTGCCGTACTTGCATTGGAAGTCCCGCGATAGTCAATCGCTCCACTCCATGAAGCTCGATTACCTCTTTGGGTTCTTTGAACGAAGTAGCGCCAAACGCTTTGAGGATTTGATCAGATGGCCCACCTGGCGTCAAAATCTTCATGGGGTTAGAGATGAGAGGGCGGTCGCGAGCATGGATCAGAGCAGGAATCTCGTAACCATCAGCGACAGGCAATACTGAAAACATGTGGTCAAGGTGTCCATGTGTCAAAAGAACAGCAACAGGCTTCAGGTTGTGGCGATTTACGACCTCCTGGACTCTTTTGAAAATGGATGGGTTTGAAATACCCGGGTCAACGATCACGCATTCAGCGCCCCTCTGTGTTGCCAATATCCAACAATTGGTTGCGAAATAGTCGGCTACAACAGATTCAACGAGCATGGGGACATCATGCCATTTTGACGAGCTTGGGCGGGTATTCGCCGTAATTACTCACTGTGAGGTTTGGCGCCCGCTTCGTCTTTGCCTAACGAGGGGAAGCGAGTACCTTTGCCAACTAATAGTCCATATAACGGAACCTCAGCGGGGTGACCTGATGAGTAACGCGCAACAGAAGGAGCACATCATGAGCGAGCCAACATTCTCTCCAGCATCAGCACTCGTCGGAGATCCATCTCAATTTGGCCGAGTCGCCGAAGATGGCGTCGTATATGTGAGACTCCCAGAAGGTGAACGCGCTGTTGGTTCATACCCAGGTAAGACTCCGGAAGAAGCACTGGCATATTTCGTACGCAAATTTGAAGCGGTTGCTTCAGAAGTTGCGCTACTTGCTGCCCGAATCAAAAGTGGCGCACTCGTACCTTCAGATGCCCTTGAAGCAGTAACAAAACTTCGTCACCAAGTTGCCTCTTTAAATGGCGTTGGAGACCTCGCAACACTCGCTGCCTCCGTTGAGCAAATTCCAGATCTCATCGAAGGCCATCGGGCTGCATACGAAGCGCGCAAAGAAGCTGAGAAGGTTGTCAAAGATGCAAAGCGTGCCGAAGCACTCATCATTAAAGAGAAGATTGTTTCTGAAGCAGAATCCCTAGCTCTTTCAGAAAGTTGGAAGACGACAGGCGAGCGTTTGAAAGTCCTACTTGAAGAATGGAAGGCCGCGCCTCGTCTTGATAAAGCTGCAGATGCAACTCTTTGGAAGAGATTTTCTGCCTCCCGAAATAAGTTTGATAAGCGCCGCCGTACCCACTTTTCGCAATTAGAGGCAGCCTCATCGGCAGTTGCTTCCAAAAAAGAAGAGATTGTCGCAGAAGCTAAAAAATTGGCGACTTCCAAAGAATGGCTTCCAACTGCAAAGCGTTTTAAGGAACTGATGGATGCCTGGAAGGCCTCAGGTCGAGGTAAACAGAGTGTCGATGCAAAACTTTGGGAGCAGTTCAAAGCAGCGCAAGATCAATTCTTTGCTGCAAAGAATATTGATTTGGAAAAGCGTCAAGGAACCATGGCTGAAAATCTTAAAAAGCGCGACGAGCTCATCGTTGAGATTGAAGCACTCCTTCCTGTGACGGATCTGAACTCAGCCCGCAAGAAGTTCCATGACCTTAGCGAGAAGTGGTTCAAGATTGGAATGACAGAGAGATCAAAGCGCGCAGCCTTCGATGCTCGTTTCTTGAAAGTCGAAAATGAAATTGAATCCATTCAGGAAGAACAGTCACGTAGAACTGATCCAACTGCCATCGCTCGCGCAAATAACGTGGTTCAAGGTCTACTTGACGCAATTGAAGAGTATGAAGAAAAGGCCGCTAAAGCAGAAGCAGCTGGAAACAGCGCTAAAGCCTTGGTTGCTCGTGAAGCTGCAGAAGCTCGCAAAATTTGGCTAGCTGAAGCTCAAAAAGGCCTCGCCGACTTCAATATGTAGCACTAATTGTTTGTGACGCGATAAACGTCGTAAACGCCTTCGATTCCGCGAACCGCGGCAATCACTGAATCTAGATGAGATGCATCCGCCATTTCAAAGGTAAACCTTGAAATCGCAACGCGATCCTTGGACGTTGAAACTGCCGCGTTAAGAATATTCACATGTTGATCTGAAAGCGCCTGCGTTACATCTGAGAGCAATCTATTTCTATCAAGTGCTTCAACTTGGATATTTACCAAGAAAATTGATTTTGCAGAAGCATTCCACTTAACTTTGACGATTCTGTCACCTTGCGTGCCCTTTAGGTCAATCACATTTATGCAATCAGTTCTATGTACTGAGACCCCACTCCCCCTTGTTACGAATCCGGTGATTTCATCGCCAGGTACGGGAGTGCAACAGCGCGCAAGCTTCACCATAACTTCCCCAACACCTTCAACTTCTACGCCAGAGGAATTCTTTTTTGTTGGCTCACGATGTGAGGGAATAAAGAAGTGATCAACGCTTGACTCTGCATGCATCGGTTCATCAGAAAATAAATGGGCAAGCTTCTCGGTTATGGAAGGCGCAGAGACGTGACCATTACCTATAGCCGCGTAGAGGGATTCGATATCTGGATAATGTAAATCATGTGAGAGCTCCAGAATTGCTTGGCCAGCAAAGATTTTTTGAAGTGGCAGCCCGGCTTTACGCATTTGGCGAGCAAGTGATTCACGTCCCGCATCAATTGCCTCTTCTTTACGCTCTTTTGTAAAGTGCGCCTTAATCTTTGAACGGGCTCTTGGAGAGACTACAAAATTTAGCCAATCTCGGCTTGGCCCCGCATTTGGATTCTTATTGGTAACGACATCAACTACATCACCATTAGCAAGAGCTGACTCGAGTGGTACCAACTTCCCATTAACTTTTGCTCCAACGCATCGTCCACCAACCTCTGTATGTACTGCATATGCAAAATCCACTGGCGTGGAGCCAGCAGGCAAGGCAATAACACTGCCCTTTGGAGTAAAAACAAAAACTTCAGGTGTTTTTAGGTCGAAACGAAGTGCATCGAGAAATTCGTTTGCATCCTCAGTCTCTTGTTGCCATTCATGTAACTGCTTAAGCCAGAGAACATTTGGATCTTGTGGCTCACTTGTCGAACTCTTTTGTTTATATTTCCAGTGGGCAGCGATACCAAATTCAGCTCGGGAGTGCATTTCAAAGGTACGGATTTGGATTTCTACTGCTTTCCCAGTCGGGCCAATAACGGTTGTATGCAGAGATTGATAAAGATTGAACTTTGGCATAGCGATGTAATCCTTGAAACGGCCTGGAACCGGACTCCATCTGGCGTGAATCGCTCCGAGTACTGCATAACAATCTCGGACATTCTCCACCAAAACTCGAATGCCAACTAGGTCATAAATCTCACTGAAGTCGCGTCCGCGAACTACCATCTTCTGATAGACGGAGTAATAGTGCTTCTGCCTACCAGTAACCTTCGCGACTATTCCATCTGCGGCAAGATCACCCACGACTGCATCAATAACCGATGTTGTGAGTTTTTCACGAGAAGGATTGCGTTCAGCTACCAACCTCTCGATTTCTTCAAACTTCTTTGGTTCAAGGGCTTTGAATGAAAGATCTTCTAACTCCCACTTAAGTGCATTCATACCCAGCCTGTGAGCAAGTGGGGCATAAATATCGAGGGTCTCACGGGCCTTCCGTGTTGCAGATTCAGGAGTCACAAATGCCCATGTGCGTGCATTGTGCAATCGGTCTGCAAGTTTGATAACCAAAACTCGGATATCTCGAGACATAGCGACAACCATTTTGCGCAGTGTTTCAGCTTCAGCGCTTGGTCCGTATGTGAGCTTGTCGAGTTTTGTTACTCCGTCAACTAACTGCGCAACTTCCTTACCGAAGTCCGCCTCAAGTTGGGAAAGGCTGTATTCAGTATCTTCGACGGTGTCATGCAAAAGAGCTGCCACGATAGTAGAGATGTCCATTCCCAGGTCTGCCAAAATTTCAGCAACAGCAACTGGATGCGTTATGTAATCTTCACCAGATTTTCGTATTTGACCTTCATGCGCCTTTTCTGCGATGAGAAAAGCTCTTTCGAGTTCCTTGGAGTCAAATCCAGGATGGTGACCTGCGAGTGACTTTGCGAGCGGCTCTATTAATTGATGCATAGATATCCGCCCGCGATCACACTATTTTGACTAATTAGTGCTTCTTGGAAGATTTGCGTTTCGGTTGATTTCGCGGACCTCTAACACGGTCTTCCTTCGAGTGGGTTGAAGTAACAACTCCAGGAATCGACTCGGCAACAATTTTTTCACCTGTTGCACCATTTCGAACGGCTACCCGCTTGCGAAGAGCAATCATTGCTGGTTCGCGCTCACGAAGAGTTGCAAGTATCGGAGTAGCTACAAAGATTGATGAATAAGTACCAATTGCAAGGCCGATAAAGAGAGCCAAAGAGAGGTCTTTAAGCGTTCCCGCTCCAAGCAGGCCAGCACCCACGAAGAGAATTGAAGCAACTGGAAGTAGGGCAATTAGTGATGTATTAAATGAGCGAACAAGAGTCTGATTTACTGCCAAATTCGCGGCCTGCGAGTATGTCTGCTTAGCCGTGCTTGTGAGTGAGCGTGTGTTCTCTCGGACTTTGTCGAAGACAACGACGGTGTCATACAGTGAATATCCAAGAATTGTTAGGAAACCAATAACCGTGGCAGGCGTTACATCAAAGCCAACTAATGCATAAATACCTACAGTGATCAGTACGTCATGGATAACAGCAACAATTGCTGCGATTGCCATTTTCGGCTCAAATGCCATTGCGAGGTAGAGCATCACAACAATGATGAACCCAAAGAGACCGTACAAGGCCTTCTTTGTAATTTCCTTACCCCATGACGGGCCAATGCTTAGCGTGTCAATATTCGCCGACTGCACGTTGTAATTCTTTGCAAGATTTGCCTTTAAATTATCAGATTGCGCATTTGCAAGACCACCGGTTTGAACACGGATCTTATTATTGCCAATCTTCTGAACGATTGCCTCGGAAGTGATTCCTGCATCTTTAAGAGCTTGATTAGCGCCATCGATAGTCGAGTTCGGTGCGGTAACAGTGAATGCTGCGCCACCTTTGAATTCGATACCAAGTTTCAAACCTTGGATTCCAAGTGCTGCTGCTGCCACAATAATGAGTACGCCAGAGAATGCGTAGAAGCGTTTGCGATTTCCGATGAAATCGACTGAAGTGTCGCCGCGATAAAGACGACCACCAATTCCTGAGAGAGCCATTACGCAACTTCCTTTCCTGTAACAACGCCCAAGCTCTTTGCAGAGAAGCCAGATAAAGGGCCTCCATGCGCATAGAACGGAAGTCGGGCGAGAAGAGTGACAAGTGGTTTTGTAAAGAAGAAGACGACGAAGAGATCAACGAAGGTTGTTAGCCCCAGTGTGAAAGCGAATCCTCGAACACCGCCTACTGCGAAGAAGTAAAGAAGAGCCGATGCGATAAGTGATACAAAGTCAGCTACCAAGATGGTGTGACGAGCACGTTGCCATCCAGTTTCGACAGCAGTTCGCAGTGAACGTCCCTCGCGAACTTCATCACGAAGGCGCTCAAAATAGACGATAAATGAGTCTGCGGTAATACCAATGGAAACAATCGCGCCTGCAATACCGGCCAGAGTCAATGTGAATCCAATGTATTTGCCGAGCAACAAGAATGCGAGATAAGTAATTCCACCGGCCACAGCAAGTGAGCCAACCGATACAACGCCAAGTCCACGGTAATAAAGAAGTGAATACAAGAGCACCAAACCTAATCCCAACGCTCCGGCGATAAGTCCAGCATGCAATTGATCAGCTCCAAGTGTTGGGGAAATCTGTTGCACTTCTCCGCGATCGAAAGCGAGTGGCAACGCGCCGTATTTCAAAACGTTAGCAAGATCCGTTGCATCAGTCTGTGTGAAGTTGCCAGAGATCTGAGCACTGCCACTTGTGATTGCTTCAATGATGCGAGGTGAAGAGACGACAAGTCCATCTAGAACAATCGCTGCTTGATTCGCTGGCGCTGGCAGACTTGTGATGCGAGTTGTCATAGCTGCAAAAGCTTTTGTTCCCGAACCGTTAAATGTTAATGAAACCATCCAACCTGATCCGCCTTGTTGATCTAGTACAGCTGCCGCCTTACTTACTTGGCTACCCAAAAGTTCAGCAGGGGCCAAAATATATTTTGTCGACCCATCGCGGCTACAGGTTACAAGGGCGTCCGTCGGTGCATCAACACTTCCGCCTTGACGGTTCTTTGGATCAGTGCAATCAAGAGCAGCAAATTTTGCATCCAGTGCGGCTGTTACACCCGTTGGATAACTCGCGGCTGCTTTAGCACTCGCGGCAGTGGTCGACGTTGTCTTTGCATTTCCAGCACCTGAAGCAAGTGCCTGACGGAAACGCAATTCAGCGGTTTGTCCGACTAGCTTAACAATTCTGTCTCCAGTATCACCGGGAACTGAAATAACAATCTGACGATTTGTTCCGCTTCCTTGAGCTGAAACTTCA
>Ga0114964_10000313_pt1 | contig 37814 bp, 31 predicted proteins | sample C_131016_MF_Meta_FD_92638 | JGI IMG/M metagenome (GOLD analysis project Ga0114964, IMG submission 92638) | Freshwater microbial communities from Lake Croche, Canada to study carbon cycling - C_131016_MF_MetaG | ecosystem: Environmental > Aquatic > Freshwater > Lake | place: Lake Croche, Canada...
AAAGAAAATCAAGCGCAGGCTCAGTACAACATTGCATATCAACAGTGTATGTATGCCAAGGGTAATCAAGTTCCTAGTTACGGTGCACCTAGTTCAGGCAACCGCACATCAAGCCCGAATGGTGGCTATAACTTAGTAAAGTAAGGCAAAGAAAAACTGAAATTAGTCCTTAGACTTGAACCTGCGGATGTGTTCTTTCAAAGCGTGCAGCCGTTCTTCTAAATAGATAGAGTAAAAAGCAAGCAGCTAATCCAAGGCTCAAGCTATTGCCAGCCCAGAAGCCATTGGCGCCTTGTAAAAATGCTGGGGTATTGCCAAATACATTAAAGCCCATGAGATAACCACCACCTAGGCCTACACCCCAGAGTGAGCCAGCATAAATTAGCATTGGCCAAAAAGCGATGCGATAAGCGCGCAGGATAAATGCTGCAGTCACTTGTAGCGCATCGAAGACTTGGTAAAAAGCAATAAACAAAAATAGCGGAACAGAAAATACCTTCACTTCTGCGGGCGGGTCGTACAAGTCTAAGAGTTCAAACTTAAAGACCCAAACCGCAATGCCAATGAGGATGCACAACACGGTGGTAAAGAACACAGAAGACCAACCAATTTCTTCAGCGCGCTCTTGTTTGTCCGCACCAATAGATTGTGACACCAAAGTCATGGTTGCGATCGACAATGAGAGCGGCACCATGTAAATGACCGTACCCATATTGGCAATAATTTGATGTCCTGCTAGTGCAGTAGTGCCTAAGCGCGCAATAAACAAAGACATAAACGTAAAGGAAGTCACCTCAATGAGATAGCTAAAGCCAATGGGGGTGCCAAGCTTGAGCAACGCCCAGATGCGATGCCAATCCGGTTTGCTGAAATGACTAAAGATTTTGAAGGGCCTATAGAAGCGGTCAATCAACACAAAACTGAGTGTAATGATGAGCCAGCACCAATTGATGATGACAGTGGCAACCGCGCACCCTGGACCGCCCATACCTTCAATCCCCAAGCCACCATAAATGAAGAGTAGATTGAGAGGCAACTTCAGACCAAGACCAACTAATTGCACCACGGTAATCACCGCAGGACGAGAGACGGCATTGTGTAGTGCCATCAGTACGCGCATGCCCATACTAGCTGGTAAGCCGAGCGCCAAAATGTTGAGATACAACCTGGCCTTATCCTCGATCTCCGGTTTGATTCTGGAGATGGCCAGGAGGTAGTCAGCATTCATAAGAACAAAGCAGCCCAAGGCAGTGAGGCCTAATGCTAGCCAAGTGGCTTGGCGGACTTCTTCACCGATTTCATCAAAACGTTTGGCGCCAAAAAGTTGTCCCGCAATTGGGGCGAGTGCTGAGATAACGCCAGTCAGACCTACATAGATGCTAATGAAGATCGCAGAAGCCATAGCCAGCGCAGCAAGGTCATCTGCAGAGTAGCGTGCGGTCATCGCGGTATCTAAAACACCGAATGCGATGACTGCCAATTGACCAACCAGAAGAGGGCCAGCGAGTTTTAGCAAAGCAGGAATATCTTCGCGCAGGCGCGATAACTTAAAGTGCAACACCCATTACTCCGCGCTGACTTGATAGAGTCTGAGTCGTTCATCGCGATCAGATGCGCGGCGATCTTCCCAGAGCAGGGTTAATTTCTTATTGTTCAGACTGGCGTAAGCTCTTGCCTCAGATTGATTATGAGTCAACATCCAATGGCAACTTGAATCATCGCGTAAAGTCAGCTTGGTAAAGTAAGAGAAGGACGCTAGTTGCGCCGGACCAATATTAGTAGTATCAATGCAATCAGATTCTTTAGCGACTACTTGCGAGAGACGCGCTGACACTTGGCGATAAGTCTTGGCATAGTTGATCGTAGGAAGCCATAAAGTCATCAACAAGACCCACATCAAAGTGGTACCCGATGCAGAAATAATCAGGCAACGCCAGATTACTTTTGGGGCGCGTGAGGTTCTCCAGCGCACTACCAACACCCACACACCCGTAATCACAATCGCCACAATAAAAGCGAGCCAATTAAATTGACCTTGAAAACCGGGAAGTAGGCGAGCAACATTAGCAGCAGTACTTTCTGGATAGCCAGTGACCTTGGCCAGCCAAATAATCCAAATGGCTAATGCAATCAAGGTGAAGCTAAACATCGCAAACCAGTCAATGAAGCTGATGAGATTGCGTTTGAGAATCGGCAAACTAAAGGCGGCAATGATCGACAAACTCGGAATCAAAATCATCAAGTCATGTTCATTCGCTTCCTCACGAAAGAGAACATAAATGAAACAGCCAATAAACAAACTCAGCGGTATGGCAAGGTGCGGGGCTCGCCAAGCGCCTGCAGCTTTAGCGCGACCCCAGTGAGCCAAAGAAATAAAAGCTAGTGGCCAGACAGGCCAGGCATAAGCCCAGAAGTTGACACTCAAGAAGGAGAGAGACTCAAGAGAAGGTGCTGAGCGCATCTCTGGCATATTGCGCCAGCCTTGTTCAGCAATATGACGCCACTCAGGGGTGATGTGACCTAGTTGCCACAAGATGGGCCAGATCGCAAAACCAATTAAACCTAAAGCTGTACTAGTCAGTGTCCAACGAAAACGTAACTTGGCATTACTAGCAATTACCGCAATGATGGTTGAGGTGACCACAATCAAGCTGAGTGTGAGGTTGCTCGATAGGGCGACGATGATAATGCCCAGACCAGTCCAAAGACCGCCTTGCCATGGCTTATCTAAGCCCCGTACAGTGCCGTAGAGAACAATACTGATACCCATTAACTGCGCCATCATTGGCGTAGTCTCATGAGCACGCTGTGCAAGACCAACGCAAGCTAAGAAGATAAGCAAGGCACCATCAGCTAGGGTCATGCCATAGCTTTTGCGATTGGGTTGACCACCCACAGCAAGTGCCATCGGTTGCACTTCATTTCTGCGACCTAAAAGATACGTTGCATACCAAATAGCTAAGGCTGCAGCAAAGAAACAAATAGCAGAGTACAGACGAGCAGCATTAGCTGCGCCAATCCAAGAACCAAAGAGATCAATGAGGATCGCACCCATCCAATATGGAAGTGGCGCACCCAAAGAAAGATCGCGTCCTGCTAGATGCGGAACAATCCAATCGAGCGAGTTACCACGAAAGAGTGTCCACATACCGCCAAAACCAATTGCATCCTCGTTCTTCCAGGGATCACGGAAAAATAGACCAGCAAAACCATAGACTATAGTCAGCGCAAAAATAATGATGCGCGGAATTGAGTTGGTGGCGGCGGCGGTAAGTTTGACCATTAGCTAATTAGGGGGAGCAAGTAAATTCTGAGGTAATAAAAAAGGCAGCAAACGCTGCCTTCATTATCTCGCAGGGAGGGGGTTAGCGCCCCAAAATTCCTGCTACGAGTAAGTCTGTTCCTAAACCTAGATTAAGCCTTCTTTTTAGAAGGTTTTTCTGCTGCCTTAGCTTCTGCTGCAGCAGCCTTTTTCTCTGCTGTTTTAGCAACGCCATCACCAGTAGACTTAGCAACTGCTTTGGTACCAAATTTCTGACGGAATTTCTCAACACGACCAGCGGTATCCATAATCTTCTGGGTACCAGTATAGAAAGGGTGTGATTCTGATGAAGTCTCGATCTTGGCCAATGGATACTCATTACCATCTTCCCACTTGATTTTCTCTCTAGTGTTCATTGTGGAGCGAGTTTTAAAGCTGAAGTTGTTGGAAACGTCTACAAAGACGATTTCACGATATTCGGGGTGAATGCCAGGTTTCATTTTGAGTCCTATGAGCGGGTAGCCGTTTGAGCCAAATTGGCTTAAATACTTTCCCAGGTTGGTAAGTCGGTAAAAGCGAAATTATGCCATGAAATCAACAACAAAGCGCGGTTTTGTAGTTTAAAAAGGGCTAAAACTGCCCCTTTTTAGCCACCTTTACGCATTAAGTCAAAGAATTCACCGTTATTTTTGGTGGATTTGAGTTTATCAACGATGAAGTTCATTGCCTCGATATCGTCCATATCAGCCAAAAGCTTGCGTAAAACCCAGATTTTTTGCAGATTTTCAGCTTTAACCAGCAACTCTTCGCGGCGTGTGCCGGACTTGTTAAGGTTAATTGATGGGTAAACACGACGCTCAGCTAAGCGACGCTCAAGGTGGACTTCCATGTTGCCGGTACCTTTGAACTCTTCGTAGATGAGGTCATCCATACGGCTACCCGTTTCAATCAAAGCGGTAGCGATGATAGTGAGTGAGCCACCTTCTTCGATGTTACGAGCAGCGCCAAAGAAGCGTTTAGGGCGTTGTAATGCGTTGGCATCCACGCCACCAGACAATACCTTGCCTGATGAAGGAATAACCGTGTTGTATGCGCGAGCAAGGCGAGTAATGGAGTCAAGCAAGATGATCACATCTTTACCCATCTCTACTAAGCGCTTGGCTTTTTCAATCACCATTTCGGCTACCTGAACGTGACGAACTGCTGGCTCATCAAAAGTAGAGGCCACGACTTCACCGCGAACGGAGCGCTGCATCTCGGTTACTTCTTCAGGGCGTTCGTCAACGAGGAGAACGATCAAGATCGCGTCTGGATTATTAGCAGCGATCGCGTGAGCAATATGCTGCATCATCACCGTCTTACCGGACTTCGGTGAAGACACAATCAAACCGCGTTGGCCAAAGCCGATCGGAGAGATCATGTCGATGATGCGACCTGTTAGATTTTCTTCTGCCTTGATATCACGCTCTAACAAAATCGTTCGATTTGGGTGAAGCGGCGTCAAGTTCTCAAACATGATGCGATTCTTGAGTGCCTCAGGAGGCAAACCGTTGATTTTGTCGACTTTGACTAATGCAAAGTAACGCTCGCCATCTTTAGGTGTTCGTACTTCACCTTCAACACTGTCCCCTGTGTGTAGGTTAAAGCGGCGGATCTGTGCAGGAGAGATATAGATATCGTCTGGAGAAGCCATGTAAGAGGCCTCAGGAGAACGTAAGAAACCAAAGCCATCTGGCAGAACTTCTAAAGTACCGTCACCAAAAACCATTTCACCAGCTTTAGCGCGTTTTTTCAGAATGGCAAACATCAATTCTTGTTTGCGCATCCGTTGCGTGTTTTCAATCTCCAAGCTAGCTGCCATTTCAAGCAGAGCGGAAACGTGGAGGACTTTGAGTTCAGTTAATTGCATGTGGTTCTCGGATATAGATAAAGATGAATTTGTGGATTTGGTTTTGGGAGATCGCTAGTCTTGATCAAGACTAGATAGAAAAAAGAATTTTGGGTATTTGCTAAAAGAAGGGGGAGTAAATTGCGGGAAATCGGAGCACTGGTAAGTGCGTTGAAATACTGAATAAAGCCATACTACACTAAATTTCCTCTAGAAAGGACTAAAAACCCAGAAAAACTACAGGCCCACCCAGTGAGCCTGTGATCTGCAACTATTTAGAGATGACTATCAATAAAAGCAGTCAATTGGGACTTGGCCAGAGCGCCTACCTTTTGAGCGGCAACAGTACCGTTCTTGAACAAAATCAGGGTAGGGATGCCACGAATATTGAACTGAGCCGGAACGCCTTGGTTCTCATCTACGTTCATCTTAGCGATTTGGAGCTTCTCACCGTACTCGGTAGACAGGTCTTCCAGAATAGGGCCGATCATTTTGCAAGGACCACACCATTCAGCCCAGAAGTCGAGCAATACAGGTTTGTCAGATTTGAGGACGTCCTGCTCAAAAGAGGCGTCTGTTACATGTTTGATGCCGGCACTCATGAAAATTCCTTATTTAGGCTTATTTAGTTATATCGCTACAACGCTTATATTAGCAATAAGCCAAACTTTCTGCCCAAATTTAAAACATAAGCCCGAAAACCAAACTGAATGTTTCAGCCTTTCCCTACTATTTCTAAGCAAAAGCAGCCGCACTCATGGTCGATTACGCCTGATGTTAGCGCGCTTGAGCAGTTAGCCAAAGGAATTTGGGATTGTGCAGTGCAAACAAACGAACGCCCCTTAGTAGTGCTTAGTACAGCAGGCCCGCTGATCGGAGTGAGGGCGGCATTAGAGCTCCATAGACCAAAAGACCTAGATCTAAAGATTGCATTCTTGCCCCAAGTGATTAGTTTTAATGATTGGTTAGAAGCAGCGCCAGACGCTTGGAAGTTTCCAAAAAAACAATCCGACTTAGAGCGTTGGATTTCAGTCTATGTAAATCTACGCAAATATCCCAAACTCAAAACGTGGTTCAAAGCAGAAAGTGATGCGGGCGCGTGGGGCTTGGCACAGTCTGTGATTGATGCTTGCGATATTTTGTCTGAAGCCATCATTCCGCAATTGCATGATCAATTAAATCGTTTAATTCAAACTAACGCACTTGATTCAGACGCATGGACTAAAAAATTACAAGTGCTGCTGGATAAAACGATTGCACAAGCCTATCCAGAACTTGCGCGAAAAGTAGTTGATCAAGAATCTGAAGTCTTGCTGACCTTCTGGCGTTATTTGAGTGGCGTGGGCGATACCGTATTTCGGAAAAGATTTGCGATGGCAGCGCATCTCAGTGCAACGCAGGAACAAGCGCATCAACAAATACCAAGACCTTTTATCTGGGTACAGACGGCTGACCCTAAGCCGATTGATCAAGAGGTGATTGGTAAGTATTTAAATGACTACGCTCAATATGCTCCAGTCGTAGAAGTCACATTAGACTGGCAAGCCGTTGCCTTGTGGTCTGAAGCGCTCGTTGGAGAAAATGCTTCAGGCAAAATCATTGAGTTAAACGCAGAACAAGCACAGCAACTCAAAAATAATATTGAAGCAGCGCATTACCAAGGTTGGAACTTGATTTCGGCAAGGCGTTTTGAAGAGTTGGCCTGGGCAGCAGCTAAGTCGATTGAGTCACACCTGATTGCTGGCAATAAAAATATCGCTTTAGTAGCGCAAGATCGTTTGGCCGCAAGAAGGGTGCGCGCCTTGTTAGCGCGTTTAGGCCCAGTCTTAAAGATTCGTGATGAAACCGGTTGGAAGTTAGACACCACCAGGGCAGCAGCAGCGCTTAATAGTTGGTTGGAGTTGATCCGTGCACCCAAGGAAGGGCCAACAGCGGGCGTCTTATTAGAGTTTTTACAAAATCCGTATTTGGATATTTCTGCTTGTATCCAAAAGACTCCAGAGGTGTGCATTGGTCTAGTGGCGCAGTTAGAAGATATCTTGATTGCTAGTCAAGCCAAATCTGGTTGGGAAACCTTTTACATGGCGATCGAGCGGGCTAATGCATACGCTGTAAACCACGACACTGCACCGAACCAGGCCTTATTAAAACTGCTGCAATTTGTGAGAGAGCGCCACTATGCTTGGCATGAGATGAGTCTCAATTGCTCCAATGCTTATGCGCTTCTGCAGCAGAACTTGCTAGACACCGGCATTGCCAAAGCCTTAGGAAAAGATTCTGCAGGTAAGCAATTATTAGAAGTGATTAATACCTTTGATTTAAGTTCTAGCGATTACCAACGTGTTGCTATGCATCTTCCGGAGTGGATTAGTCTGATCAAAACAGTGATGGAAGAGGCGTCCTATGAAGAGGCTGGCAAAGATGCGCAAGCCACTTTAAGTATCTTGCCTTTGAGCTCTACACGCCTGAGAACATTCGATGCAGTAGTAGTTGTAGGCTGTGATGAGCAGCAATTGCCGGCATTCTCAGAGCCGCCCTTGTTTTTTTCAGATACGCTCAATCGCTTACTCAAAGCATCAACAATAACTGCGCAATACGTTCAGCAAGCGCGGGATTTCTCGCAACTATTGGGCTCTTGTGCGAATGTTGATCTGCTTTGGCAAAGTAAAAGCAAGAGTGGTGAGCCACTCAGACCATCGGCATGGATACAGCGCCTACAAACACAATTGCCGAAATGGATGGCAGTGGTTTCTCAGCCAGAATTACATGGAGGAAAGGCTAGGCCGGTAGAGAGAGCGGTAACGACCTTAGATCCCGATTTACCTTTGCCACTGTCCATGAGTCCTAGTGCTTATAAAACTTTAAGAGACTGCCCTTATAAGTACTATGTTCGCAGTTTATTAGGACTGCGTGAAGTAAAAGAATTTGAAGACGGCTTTGATGCATCTTTAGCGGGCCAGTCTTTACATGCTCTACTGCGTAATTTTTATCAGGCACTAAAAACTGAAGAGCAAAAAGCAGATTCAAAAATTAAAGATAACACTTCAGTTCGACGTCAGTGGATGGAACAGCAGTTATTCGTTATCTCTGAAAAAGAGTTCAAACGCCTAATTGAAGGTGATGGCCGAGTGCTAGGGACTTTACGAGATTGGCAAAAACAAATTCCGAGCTTTGTGGATTGGCAGCTGCAAAGAGAGGCCGAGGGCTGGCGTTATCACAACGCAGAACATCAAGTTGGATTTGATCTGCACTTTGCCGATGCTGATGGGGTAGATAGACTCATGCGGATTGGAGGGCGCGCCGATCGTTTTGATATTAATTTAGAGAGTAAGCAAGCAGCAGAAGTGATTGACTATAAGAATCAGTCAATGACCAAGATTAAAAAACGTGCCGAACATCTCTTAGATGATCCGCAGTTGCTAATTTATGCACGTGCTGCGAATGAAGATCCAGCAAGCGCCCATCTCCAGGGTCGCGAAGTCAATCAAGCCCAGTGGGTTTCATTAAAAGTGGATATCAAGCGAGATAAGAAACTCACCAGATCATTGAAAGTAGAAGACGTCCCAGACTTAATGCCTGCTTTTTCTGAGCAACTGATTCAAGACATGCAAAACCTATGGGCCAGAAAAGAGGTGACGGCATTTGCGCCTGATGGTGTATGCAAATACTGTGAGGCAAGAGGCATTTGCAGAAAGGGGATGTGGTGAAAAAGAAATTTGATAACGCCATCGCTTGTGATCCCCGTAGATCGGTCATTGTTTCTGCTTGTGCCGGTAGCGGGAAGACTTGGCTATTGGTTGCCCGAATGATTCGGCTCTTGCTTGATGGAGCAAAACCACAAGAAATTTTGGCGCTGACATTTACCCGCAAAGCTGCGCAAGAGATGCGCGACCGACTATATAGCTTGTTGGAGCAATTTTCAAAAATGAGTGATACCGAGCTTCTCCATGAGTTAAATGAGCGAGGCCTAGACAAGAACGAGGCAACAGCATCATTGCCGCAAGCCAAGGACTTATATAACAAAGTGCTCGCTAGCCCGCAGTCAATTGTGATTGATACCTTCCATGGTTGGTTTGGCAGATTATTGAACGCCGCGCCGATCTCAGCTGAGGTGCAACCAGGCTTTAGTTTGCGCGAGGACAGCAAGCGATTACTAGAAGAGTGTTTAGATAACTGGTGGGGCGATCTTCCTGCAGATCTGAAGGCACACTATGACGTCTTGCTAAATCTATTGGGCGCAAGTAATACGCAAAAGTTCTTAATGGGTAACTACGGCCTTATGAAACAACGTGGTGCCTGGACTTTTTTTGCGCAGGCCTGCAAGGCAAAAGGCATTACCCCAATCGAACACCTCAAGCAATTTTTACCTAGACTCAGTATCGATAATCCACTGCTGAGGATGTGGAATGCACCCAATGCCAGAGCTGATTTTGAATTTCTCGTGCGTTGCTTTGCTCATAGCAGTCCACAAGAGAGTGATTTCTTGCCACGACTTGCATCCGCTTTAGAGTGTATGCAGGCTGGCGGTGATGTTCTGGAGGTGGCCTCCAATCTCCAACTGGTATTTTTAAATGGCGATGGCGAATCTCGCTCTAATAACAACAAAGCCCTTGGCTCCGTGAAGACCTATCTCAAGAACGAAGGCTTAAGCCATCTTGAGTCAGATCACATTGCTTATAAACAAGCTTGGGCGCAAGCATTTATTGAGTACTTGGATTGCGAAGCTGAAAAAGAGGTTTATGCATTAAATCAAGCCTGGTTTGCGATGAGCGAGCGCATGATGGATCATGCTGCTGCAACTAAAGAAGTAATGCGGGTGCGCGATTTTGATGATTTAGAAATTGGCGTCAGTCAGTTGATGGCTGACTCAGCCAATGCAGCCTATTTACAGGCGCGTCTTGATGCTAAATATAAACACATCTTAATTGATGAGTTTCAGGATACCAATCCATTGCAGTGGCAAATCTTGCGCTCGTGGCTCGAGGGTTATGGTCAAGATGAAAGTAAACCCAGTGTCTTTATTGTGGGCGACCCCAAGCAATCAATTTATCGCTTCCGCAGAGCGGATCCACGCTTATTTACTGGTGCAAGAAAGTTCTTAGAAACCCATCTGCAAGCAGTGGCGCTGGATCAAGATACAACGCGTCGTAATGCGCCCAAAATTAACTCAGCAGTGAACGCTACCTTTGCTCCTTCAAAGTTGCCGCCTACTTACAAATTCAATGAGCAGGACACCTTGTGGAAGCCCGTAGAAGCGGGCCTACCAAAAGAACTGTATTCAAAAGAGGGAGAAGCTGCCCTATTACCGTTAGCGCCTTATGTGAAAGAAGAGTTAGAGCCTCGCGTTGGTAATGCTTTCGATGCACCGATTACCGATGTCAATCAAACAGTGCCAGCTGCACAGCGCTATGTTGAAGGTCAAGAAATCTGCAAGCTGATTCATCAAGTGTTGGCAACACGCCAAGTAATAGATGAAGAAGATGGCCGCAAAATTTGGCGCGCCGCCAGAGAAAGTGATTTCTTATTACTTGTGAAGCGCCGCAAATACTTACCGCAGTTTGAGAGGGCCTTGCGTGAAGCTGAGCTTGCCTATGACAGCTCTAGGTTGGGGGGCTTACTCAATACTCTAGAGATTGATGATTTGATTGCATTGCTGACAGTATTGTTATCACCGCGCCATGATTTGCCATTAGCGCAGGTGTTGAGAAGTCCAATCTTTGGTTTTACAGATCAGCAAATGCAAAGCCTCAGCATTACTAAGGCGAATAATCAATATCGATCTTGGTGGGATGTCTTACAAGATAGCCCAGATGCAGCAGTTCAGAAGGCGGCACGTTTCCTAGAGCATTGGCGTGTCTTAGGTGAACGCTTGCCAGTGCATGACCTGCTAGATCAGATCTATCAAGAAAGTAATTTGCGTTTTGAGTATGCAATTAGTTCACAACCGTTGGCACGTGCGCAAGTGATTGCCAATTTAGATGCTTTCTTAGAGCTGTCTCTGAATCAAGATGGTGGTCGTTACCCAAGTTTGAGTCGCTTTATTGATGAGATCAATGCTATGCGCCGGGCTGATGATGACGAAACCCCTGATGAAGGTGATGTAGAGCTAGAGGCCGAGACGGAACTAGCTGAAGTGGATGAAGACAGCGAGATATCAGAAGAGGATAAGCATAAGCGTGTCCGCCTGATGACCATTCATGGGGCTAAAGGACTAGAGTCACCCTTTGTGATTATTTTGGATGCCAACCATACGGTAGGTAATTCTGATCATTCTGGTGTGCTTCTAGAGTGGTCACCCAGTGAGAGCAGTCCATCACATCTGTCGATGTATACCAAGGCCAGCTTAACTTCGCCGCGAAGCCAGATTCGGGAAGACGAAGAGCTCATTAGTCAGAATGAAAACTGGAACTTGCTCTATGTCGCCATGACACGCGCCAAACAGGGTCTCTGGATTAGCGGTGTAGCCAAAGAGTCCAGCACCAACAACCCAACAGGTTTAGATCAAAAGTCTTGGTATGCAAGAGCCTTGTTTGGACAACTTCCTACTTTAGAGCCCATAGTAGCAATAGCAAGTGGCGAGGCTACAGAAAAAAATACTTCACAAAAAAATAACCTACAAAGTGCCCCACAAAAGAGTACTCAAGCTCTAGAGAACTTCAGTATTGAAGATTTTCAGATTACTTGGGAAGAGGCAAAACTTAGCCATCAGCAACAACTACAAAATATTGTCAGTGGCGCTACCGTAAAAGCCATACAGGCCGAAGCAGAGAAAGCCCCTGATCCTGAAATCCTTGAAGAGGGCGTGCATTTTCATAAACTGCTGGAGTTTTTGGTTCCGCAATCCAGCAAGTCAGCAAAGTTTCCCGCCATACCAAGTGAGCAAGAGGTGATGAATTGGCTTGGTGTGAATCAAGCAGTAGCCAAAAAACTCCTCACCCATACCCAAGTCGTGCTCAATACGCCAGAGCTACATTTGTATCTGAGCTCAGGAAAATGGCTACAGGCGTGGAATGAATTGGATATCGCCAGCGAAGACGGTAAGAGCTTCCGTCTTGATCGCTTGGTAGAGATGGATGATCACCTGGCCATCATCGATTACAAGCTGAGTATTCCAAACCAGGATAGCGAGATGTATGACAAATACCTCAAGCAACTAGAAAACTACCAAAAAGAGCTCAAACGGATTCGTCCTGATAAAGAAAACAGGGCTTACTTGATTTCATCTGGTGGAGAGATCGAGCAAATCGGCGAAGCTCTCTAAGCTTCCATAGTCCTTGAATAACCCTACTTAGCCCCCATATATAGGTATAGGAGCAAAAATCCCCAAACTAGGGATAATTAGTTATCACGCTTAAAGGAGCCACGATGAAGATGCAACGTTTCTCTAATCTTTTTGTCAGTTTATTTGCTGCTAGCCTATTGTTGTCTAGCGGTCTAGTCTTAGCCGAACCTACCTTACCGGAGGTATCTCAAGCCATTCAGTCTGGGCAATTGGGCAAAGCCGATGCCATGATGAGAGAGGTATTGCAAAACCATCCTAATAGCGCTAAAGCGCATTACATCGCCTCTGAACTCTATCTTAAAGAGGGTAAGTTAGATGCTGCTAGAAATGCTTTTGTTCAAGCAGAAAACTTAGCACCAGGATTGCCTTTTGCTCAACCTGACTCTGTTCAGAAATTACAAGCGCAATTGCGCGCAGGTACTGCACCAGTTGCAACAAATGCGGGAGCTGAATCAATATTCACTAGCCCAATCTTCTGGGTGTTAATTACAATCTTAGTAGCGGGCATCGTGTTCTTCATGAGAAAGCGCCCACAGCCAGTTCAGGTCTACAACGCACCGAGCGCTGCCTATCCAAGTGCGCCAGGCACACCTGGTAGTCCTGCAGGATATCCTCCTGGCTATCCACCAGCAGCACAAGGTGGAATGGGCGGCGGCTTAATGGGCAGCTTAGCAACCGGCGCAGCACTTGGTGCCGGCATGGTTGCTGGTCAAGCATTGGCTAGTCATTTAATGGGTGGCAATAATCAACCCAATCTAGGTAATGCCAGCAGTGGTTTTAACCAGGTAGGCGGACCAGCACCGGATGCAGCGAACTTTGGTGTGAATGATGCAAGCTCTTGGGATGATGGCGGTTCCAGCTCCTGGGACGACAGCAGCGGTGGCGGCGATTTCATGAGCGATGTGTAAGCATCCTCCCATAACAAAATAAATTTATATATTCAACGCACACTAGAAAGTAGTAAGTAATCATGGCAATTTCAATGTATCAGGCATCTGTTCCACAACTAAAGAAGATGCTCATCAATCTTTCTACAATCCTTAAAAAAGGCGAAGAGTACGCTAGCGCCAAGAAAATTGAAGGCACTGTATTGACGGGAGATCGTTTGTTCCCAGATATGCTCCCGCTTACTAGGCAAGTATTCATTGCTTGTGATCAGGTGAAAAATGGCTTAGGTCGCTTAGCTAGTATTGAGCCACCGAAGTTTGATGATATAGAAACTACTTTTCCTGAGCTGCAAGAGCGTGTTGCTAAAACCATTGCGTTTATTGACAACATCAAGCCTGAGCAGTTAGATGGCACAGAAGCTAAAGAGATCAAGTTCTCCATTAAAGAGTGGAGCTTTGAGTTTGTGGGTGAGCAATACTTGCTGACTTGGATCATTCCAAACTTTTATTTCCATGTCACGACTACTTACAACATTTTGCGTCACAACGGCGTTGAAATTGGTAAGGCAGATTTTTTGGGCTAACCCCAGGGCTTTTAGTAAACTACCGGCATGGAGCATCTAAACGCGATTACTGAGATAGTGCAGCCCTGGATCTTTCGGGCCAGTCTTTATTTATCCAATGCTTTCTTGGATGATCCGGCAATCTTAGCGTTTGCTTTTTGCTAATGCAGCCTACTATCAAATGGCTACTTGCCTTGGTGATTGGCTTGGTAGTTTTGAGTTTTGGTATTGATCGTTTGGTGTGTAATCGATGGATCTATCATGACTACGCGGCAGGTATTGATCGAAAAATGAGTTGTTTTTGGCGTTAAGCCTAAAAATAAACCACTCAAATGCATTTGAGTGGTTTATTTATTTGAGCTCTGAAGGACGCTACTTAATCATCCCCGCGTTTTTAGCATCATCCATTGCTTGAGGAATTTTCTCTTTCATGAATGCCGGAATCTTTGCTAATGGAATATCGACTAAGATAAATCCTGAGTCTTCCAGCTTCTTCTTGGTCTCGGGATCTGAGTTCAATAAGCCAAAGTAGTCCGATAGTTTTTGCTGCAGCACCAATGGGGTGGCTTTAGGTACGGCAACACCACGGTAAGCACCATCGACCCAATTCAGACCTAGCTCTTTAAATGTGGGAACGTCTGGTAGAGCAGGGTTACGCTTCTCAGTAGCAATCGCTAGAGTGCGCACCTTCCCTTTTTGCTGAATGGCTAATGGCAAGTAACCCATGGCCCCATCCACGTGCATACCAATCAAGGCAGTGATTAAATCGCCTGTACCTTTAAAAGGAACATACGTAATTTTGACGCCAGCCAATTTATTTAAGCGCTCGACAGCCATGTGGTTGGCTGAGTATTGTGAAGAGCCAGCCAAGGTCATCTTGCCAGGATCTTTTTTAGCTGCTGCAATAAACTCTTGGTAGGTTTTGTAAGGACTATCCGCAGAGACCATTAAGGCATCTGGTGTGAAGTGATAGTAGTAAATTGCATTGATGTCATCGGTCTTATACTGAATGCCTTCTTGTAGTGGTTGCAAGATGATGTGCGGAATATTGACGCCTACTATGTTGGTGCCATCAGCCGGGTAGGTATTAAGGGCGCTCCAAACGAGAGCGCCGCCAGCACCAGCACGATTGAGTACCATCATTTGTTGCTTATATTTTCTGACGGATAAATCAGATTGATAGCGAGCTACCAAGTCAGATTCACCGGCGGCAGGGAAGGGAATGATGTACTGAATGGTTTTATCTGGTAGCGGTTGCGCGCTCACTCCAGAAAGTAAGCCAAGCGATGCAATAAGCAATACAAGCGCAACATCCATTCGTTTTAGTAGTTTCATTTAGAAATCTCCTCGATGACCGCATTGGTGACATCACTCATCATGGCATTGCCTCCTAAATCACGGGTGTGTAACTTCGGGTTGCCAGTCACTTTTTCAATCGCGCTCATGAGTTTGACTGCTATGGCTTTTTCTCCTAAGAAGTCGAGCATCATGACGGCTGACCAGAAAGTACCGATGGGGTTAGCTAGGCCTTTACCCATAATGTCAAAAGCAGAACCATGAATGGGTTCAAACATCGATGGATAGCGACGCTCTGGATCAATGTTGCCCGTTGGTGCAATGCCTAAGCTACCCGCTAAAGCAGCAGCTAAGTCGCTGAGTACATCGGCATGTAGATTGGTGGCCACGATGGTATCTAAAGACTCAGGACGATTGACCATGCGCGCTGTTGCAGCATCGACCAACTCTTTATCCCAAGTAACATCCGGAAACTCTTTGGCTACTTGGACGGCGATTTCATCCCACATCACCATCGCATGGCGCTGCGCATTGGATTTAGTAATGACAGTAAGATGTTTGCGAGGACGTGATTGCGCTAACTTAAAAGCATAACGTTGTACACGTTCAACTCCAACGCGTGTCAGGATGCTCATATCTGAAGCCACTTCAATGGGATGGCCTTGATGGGCTCTGCCACCTAAACCAGAGTACTCACCTTCGGAGTTCTCGCGCACGATTACCCAATCGAGTTGCTCGGGTTTGCAATTGCGTAGTGGCGTTTGAATACCAGGCAGGATGCGAGTAGGGCGCACGTTGGCGTACTGATCAAAGCCTTGGCAGATCTTGAGGCGTAAACCCCAGAGCGTAATGTGATCCGGAATCTTGGGGTCACCAGCGGAACCAAACAAAATGGCATCTTTAGAGCGCAAAGGCTCAAGACCACCTTCGGGCATCATCACGCCGTGCTTACGGTAGTAGTCACCACCCCAATCAAAGTGCTCAAACTCAAAAGCGATTTCTGGATGTTTTTTGCTTAAGGCATTGAGCACCTTTTCGCATTCGGGAATAACCTCTTTGCCAATTCCATCGCCTGGAATTGACGCTATCTTGAACGTCTTCATTTGTCTCCTGCTATTTCTTTTATATGGGAACTGCTTGAGCCATTATGGAGTCCCTTGCCACCCAAAGAACTTGGGGTTTATGTCTAGGGCAAGAATCAAAAAGGACTCCTATGGCCCTAAAACAACAAAAATAGTCTCATTTATGCTGTTTTTACATATACTGTATAAATATACAGTATATTAATGAATATGACGACTAAAGCCTACCTACAGAAAGCGACCCTAAGCCAGGCTCCACAAGCCTTGGCAGCGCATTTTGACGACTGTGAGCTCAAGCTACTGAGTCACCGGATTTCGGCTGGATTCCCTAGTCCAGCGGCAGATTACGCTGAACAGGGCCTCGATTTGAACCGCTATCTGGTTCAGAACAAGCCAGCTACCTTTATGTTCACCGTCAAGGGTGATTCGATGATGGGTGCGGGTATCTGTGATGGCGACAAGGTAGTTGTTGATAAAGCCCTTAAACCAAAACACAAAGACATCGTGGTGGCAGTCGTCGATAGCGAGTACACCATCAAACGCCTCTACCAATTACGTGGCCGTATCGAGCTCCAACCAGAAAATCCTAGTTTTGACCCTATTACCTTTGATGAGGGTAGTGAGCTTCAAATCTGGGGCGTGGTCGTTGGCGTGGTGCGCAAGTACAGCAACGCTAGCAGCAGGGGAAACCAATGAACCCAGCCAACGAATCTAATCAAGCCAAGGAGCTGTTCGCACTAGTAGACGTGAACAACTTCTACGTTTCTTGCGAGCGGGTATTTGCTCCCAAGCTAGAAGGTGTGCCGGTAGTAGTGCTATCAAACAATGATGGTTGTGCTGTTGCTAGAAGCGCCGAGGTCAAAGCCTTAGGCGTGAAGATGGCAACACCTTGGTTCAAGATAAAAGACCTGGCTAAAGAGCATGGCATCCTAGCCTATTCATCAAACTACACCCTGTATGGCGATATGAGTGATCGCGTGGTACAGGTCTTGAGAAGATTTACGCCTAATCTTGAGGTGTACAGCATTGATGAGAGCTTTCTCAAAATTGAGTCTGTCCTTAAAGCCTATCCAGATGGAACGCACCTTGGGCATGTCATTAAGCAAGATGTCAAAGACACCACCGGTTTACCTGTTTGCGTCGGCATTGGTTCTAGCAAGACCTTGGCCAAGTTTGCTAACCACCTAGCTAAGAAGCACCCAAAGTTTGCAGGCGTATGTGATGTCGAGAGCATGCCCAAGGAAGAGCTCTATCAATGGATGAGTGAGATACCAGCAGGTGAGGTATGGGGTATTGGCAGACAACTGGCTAAAAAACTCAAGCTACTGCAAATCAACACCGTCTTTGATCTCATGCAGGTATCACCGCAAACTATGCGCCAACAGTTTGGCGTTGTGATGGAAAGACTTTGTTATGAGTTGCGTGGCGTATCTTGCCTAAAGCTAGAAGAAGTAGCGCCAGCTAAACAGCAAATTATTGCCTCGCGTAGCTTTGGTAAGTTAGTGACCAGTCTAGAAGAGCTAGCAGAGTCGGTTGCTACGCATGCCGCTAGAGCTGCAGAAAAACTCAGAACCCAAAACTCGGTTACGGGCGCGATCAGTATCTTTATTGAAACCAATCCCCATAAACAGAATGAGCCCCAATACGCACAAAGCATCACCATTGCACTAGAGAACCCAAGCGATAACACCCTCAAACTTACCGATGCAGCAATTGATGGCCTTAAGAAAATCTACCAAAGCGGCTTTAGATACAAGAGGGCCGGAATTATTCTCAATCTGCTATCTGACAAACCTACCGTGCAGCAATCGCTGTTTGATGACGTAGAGACTAGGGGCAAATCTGCTGATCTCATGAAAGCCTTAGATTCGATTAACAGTCGTTTTGGCAATGCAGTCATTCGTTCGGGGGCAGCAGGAACCAAGCAAGCCTGGCAAATGAGATCAGGCAATAAATCACCGAACTACACCACGCAGTGGCATGAATTACCAGTGGTGAGTTAGTGAAAAGATGAAAAAAGAACAAACAAAACAACGAAATGAGAACTCAGTTTTACTGGCTCATTTCATGAGCTTTAAACGCCTTATTCTTAAAACATAGCAGAAAAAAATGAAAAAACAGTAACAAAACAGACGAGCAAAAAAAAGGAAAAGCAAATGGAACTACTCAATAACTTTAACGGCCTATCACTAGCAGTCATCATGGTGTTGTCTTACTTCGCGGTATTAAAAAGTACTAAGCGCGATAGCTACCAGCAAAAACAGGTAGCGCTAAATCGCCACTATCAGTAATAGATAGATTTGACAGCAGGAATTAGAAGTAGCAGGTAGCAGTAAGCAGCAATAAGCCTAGAGGGGGAATAAGGAAATCACGGATTCCTTATTCCCTAGTAAAGGCTTTTTATTTAGACTCTAGAGCTTTGCGTAAAAAAGGGTCAACATCACTTTGACCAAGCAACCACTGCTTGTAACTGCTAGGCACATCAGCTAATAGCAGCCCCTTATGTTTACCAAAGGGCATGATGGTTGGAATTCTGGCTATCTCAGACATTTCCCAAAAAGCATCTAGTGAGCTTGGTTGTAATTTCTCAATAATCTTGCCAACAATCTTGGAGCAGATCCAAACATCAGCTAATGCGCTGTGTGCGTTGCGCAATTGATCTCGAGCCGTAGCTCTTTCAAAGTAATAGAGCAGGGAGCTTTGTGTGTGGCTATCCAGATCAGGCCAAAGACTGCGAGCTAGGGCTAGCGTGCAAATGCGTTTGACTTGAGGGCTGCCAATGGCGACCCAGTCAAAATCAATGTTGTGACCAATAAGGTACTTCGTGTCAGCAGGCAGCTTAAAGGAAGCGCTAGGAGCGCAGCTAACAAGCTCTTCATCCATGATGTGATGGGTAGCAAGGGCGCCAAGACTAATCGGCTTGCCAGGGTTATAGCGCTGCACCCAAGGGTTGCCCACCTCTAAAGGGGTAAGAGAAGTGATATCCAAAGAGGCGGCCTCAATAATCACAGCATCGTTTTTATCGGTTGCTTCAACATCAAAAATAATGGCTTGGGACATGGGTATGTTTATTTAGGTGGCAATAGGGTCATTGTGCCTTGAATTCAATGTGCTGATGAGCTGTTTTAAGGGCGGTAGAATGAGGGTCAACACTAAAGAAGGTATTAGCAAGATCAATTAGCCATGTTATTTTTTGAGATCGCTTTTAAAATTCTCTTGGCCCTAGCCTTAATGAGGCTAGCAGGATATTTGTGGCATAAATTTCCAAAATATCAACACTTTATTGCTTATGCTTTTGGTGTGCCCGTCATTGGTGGATTGCTCTACATTGCAGTGATGCCCTTAGAGAATTATCTGCAAAGAAGTGTTGTGCAAAGTAGTCCAGAGATAGTAGTGAGTTTTGAGGGGATGGCACTAGAGCAAAACTTATCTGATTTGCGCAGACACAATATTTTGGTGCCCATGAAATCAACGCCCTTGCCGGAAATTTCAGTCTTTAGTGTTAGTAAAACACGTATGCAATTTACTACCAACTATGCTGATGTGGACAATAAAAATCAAACGGTGAAAGCGATCAGCCATTTATGCCCTTCGGTCAATAATTTAGTGCGTAACCCAATTGAACTACAGGGTATTACTTGTGTAGATCATCCTAAAGACATTATTAAAAAATTTGGCGATGCAAAAGTAGTCATGCTGTGTTGGGGTGGATCGCAAAAAACAGGGGTCTCTACAGCAGCGCGAATCTATGATTTGCCAAGCTATAACATCCGCTATCGTGTTTTGGGGGGCAGAATCCTCTCGATGCAAGTTGGCTCACCGGAGTATTTTGCGCAATTGGATCGCGATCACTGGTTTGCCTGCGTTGATCGATAGTATTGCTAAAGTAAAGAGAAATTCATTCAATTTACGGTAAAAATTGCAGACTGACAAAAGCGCCGACTCACGGTAATATTCTCTTTTTCCTTTGATTGGCTTTGAATAGCACTATGTCTGACTTTAATAATCCCGATTTTGCTGAAGGTTTGCGCTGTCAAAACCTAGGCCTTTACCCACAAGCATTTGATCTGTTTTTTACGATTGAAAGCGCTGGTCTTGAGCGCACGTTTCGCAAATGCTGTGAGATGGCCTGGAGCAATCAATTGCAAGAGCGTCAAATAGACCGCCTCTTTTATGAGCTAGATATGGAAGTAAAGCGCAAAAACGGACTGGCAATTTTCAACTACGCTTTGGTGATGCAGTTTAAGAAAAATATTCCCAAGGCTACCGAGTTGCTCACATTGGCCGACGAGTTAAACGTACCTGACGCTCGCAATGCGCTGATGCGGATCTTGATGTCACCAAAATAAGGCAGCGCCAGAAACTACGCAAGATTGAAGTGGTTTTAAAGCAAAAGCGAGGGGTGGATGAGCCAAACCCCCGGCACTGGCAGAAATTGGGTTTGGCTGCTTCGTTCCCGACCTGACCAGGTTATCCAACCCACCATGCGGGGAGGCCCATCCAATTCTATTTTAGCCTTGTTAGAATGAGGGATATGACATCTTTGGCTTTAGCCCGTTCGTGGCGCCCTAAAACTTTCTCCCAATTAGTTGGTCAAGACCACGTGGTCAAAGCATTAACCAATGCCCTAGATCATGGACGATTGCACCACGCATGGCTTTTTACGGGTACTCGCGGTGTGGGTAAGACGACCATTGCCCGCATTATGGCCAAGGCCTTAAATTGCATTGGTGCAGATGGCTCGGGCAAGATGACTTCAGAGCCCTGCGGTAAATGCCCAGCTTGCCTAGCAATCGATGAGGGACGTTTTATTGACTATATCGAGATGGATGCGGCGAGTAATCGCGGTGTGGACGATATTGCCGCTCTCTTAGAAAAAGCGGCTTACGCGCCAAGTAATGCGCGTTACAAGGTTTACATGATTGACGAGGTGCACATGCTCACCAATCACGCCTTTAATGCCATGCTGAAGACTTTGGAAGAGCCGCCAGAGCACGTCAAATTTATTCTCGCGACCACTGATCCTCAAAAGATCCCAGTCACTATTTTGTCGCGCTGTCTGCAGTTCAACCTCAAGCAAATGCCAGTACCCCTGATTGTTGAGCATTTAGAAAAAGTCCTCGCCGCAGAAAAAGTCGATTACGAAACCAATGCATTGCGTGTCTTGGCAAAAGCAGCGCAAGGCTCGATGCGCGATGCCCTGTCTTTAACTGATCAAGCGATTGCTTATGCTGCGGGAAAAGTTTCTGAAGAGTCCGTTCGCAATATGCTCGGCACTTTAGATGATTCCTATTTGATTCGGATTTTGGATTCATTAATTGCTAAAGATGGTGCAACACTATTAGCGATTAGCAATGAGATGGGTGAGCGCAGTATGTCTTTCTCATTAGCCTTGCAAGATCTATCCAGTTTGATTCAAAAGATTGCAGCAGCCCAAATTGTTCCTGAATCTGTATTAGAAGATTGGCCAGAAGCAACTGAGATTCGTCGCTTGGCCACATTGCTTACTAAAGAAGAAGCGCAACTCTTTTATCAAATCAGTATTACCAGCCGTCCTGATTTATCACTTGCGCCCGATGAGCAAACTGGCTTTGCCATGACGCTCTTGCGTATGTTGGCATTTCGCCCTGGTGGCGGAGGAGGCGGTGGTTCTGCTCCAACTCCATCAGCGCCACCAGTCAATACTGCACGCCCAACTGCAACAACGCATTCAGCGCCAGCCCCAGCCGTAAGAGCATCCGCGCCTGCGCCGGCACCTGCAGCTACTAAGCCCTTTGCAGCAGCTGGCAACGCAGTTGGCAACCCAGCTGAGCGCCCTGATTGGCATGCTTTGATGCGCCAGTTACCAGTCAAAGGCATGGTTCAGCAGTTAGCGTTTCAGACCGAGTTACAAGATTGGAGTGATTTGGCTGCTGGCGTGAAAGCCACCATCGTTACACCGATGCCACAGCTGGCTTCCGAAGCATCAGTGGCGCGCTTAGCTGATGCCTTAACAGCGCATTTTGGCAAACCCGTGAAAGTATTAATTGAAAAAGGTCAGGTTGAAGGTAAGACCGTTGCCAAGGTAGACCAACAGATACACCAAGAGAAACGTCAGAACGCAGAGCAATTGATTGCGGCCGATCCTTTTATTCAGCAATTGGAAAAAGAATTTGGCGCTAAGGTTGTTGGCGGTTCTGTTAAACCACTCTAAATTTAAGGAATAAAAGAGATGATGAAAGGTGGACTTGCTGGCCTCATGAAACAGGCTCAGCAGATGCAAGAAAAGATGAAAACCGCGCAAGCGCAACTGGCTGCGTTGGAAGTTTCTGGTCAAGCTGCTGGTGGCCTAGTTAAGGTATCTCTTACTGGCAAATACGAACTCAAGCGTGTACAGATTGATCCTGCTGCGATGGAAGATCGCGAGATGTTAGAAGACCTCATCGTGACCGCGTATTCAGAAGCATTTAAACAAGTAGAGGCTGCCAATGCGCAATTGATGTCTGGCGCAACTGCTGGCATGCCAATGCCCCCTGGATTTAAGTTACCCTTTTAAGAATTAGTTTAATGGCACGTCACGAAGCACCTCAAGATGCACTCGGTCGCCTGATCGAAGCGCTACGCGTTCTCCCTGGAGTGGGACCAAAGTCAGCACAGCGCATGGCTTTTTACTTACTGCAACATGATCGCAATGGCGCAGCTGTTCTCGCTCAATCTTTGGGTGAAGCAGTAGAGACTGTTGGACATTGTGCTCGTTGTAATACTTTTTCCGAAACCCAAATCTGCATCACTTGTTCTGATGGCCGCCGTGATCCATCTTTGCTCTGTATTGTAGAAACCCCTGCTGACCAAGTGATGGTGGAGCAGACTTTAAGCTTCAAAGGTAATTACTTTGTTCTCATGGGGCGCATTTCACCGCTCGATGGCATGGGGCCAAATGAAATTCATTTTGATAGGCTGTTAGCCCGTATCGAAACCCCTGATACCGATGTCCCAGTAAGAGAGGTAGTGCTAGCCACCAACTTTACAAGTGAGGGTGAGGCGACTGCCCATTACATCGGGGAGGTACTTAAAGCCAAGGGCATTAAGGTCACCCGAATTGCCAGGGGCATTCCAGTAGGTGGTGAGTTGGAGTACGTTGATGCCGGTACTTTAGCTAGAGCCTTGATGGATCGACGCTAAGCAAAAGTTGCGCCTGAGTTGTTTTCTGGGGTACTCAGATCCCCTAACTACCACCCCATAGTCACCAAAACGACATAAATACTAGGTAAATTGCCCCTTATTGGGGATAATTCCGTCTGCACCACTGTTGAGCTTCAATCTCCGCCCGTGCCGTAGTGCCGACGAATGACTAAGTGATCTGTATATACCCAGGCCTTGTTGCCACTAATTGAAATCGTGAATGACCCGCAACTATCTTCTCATTCTCCTGTTGAGCTTTATGACTGCTTCTGCGTTTGCGCAGAGGGCTGGGTCAGGCGCTGACCAAATAGCAAGTTTTGCTGAGACGATTGAAGGATTGCCAACAGCAGGAACCCTTTTTGGTTTACCGGTAAATGTTCACGGTCAAACGACCTACATTAACCAGCGCTATAACAATTTCACCTCCTCCTATTCGGGGATGAACAGCTTATCGGCCAATAAATCGATGAGTTACACCTGGTCTGGCACTTTGTTCTTTGGTGCTCGCATTGCTCAAGATACGGATATTTATTTCAACCCTGAAGTCGTCTCGGGCGTGCCATTTTCTGGCTTGACAGGTTTAGGTGGTTTTACCAACGGTGAAGCGACTAAAGCTAACGGGGCGCAAGCCAAGTTTTATTCGGCGCGTGCATTTGTGCGTCAAACCATTAATCAAGAGGGTGACAAGCTCACATTAGATAACGAAGCCAATCAAATTACTCAGATGATGAGTAGCAATCGCTTTGTCATTACTGCTGGTCAGTTCTCAACCTTAGATATTTTTGACGATAGCCGTTACGCTAAGGATCCTCGCATTCAGTTCATGAACTGGGGCAATATGACCTATCTCGCTTACGACTACGCTGCCGATGCACGCGGCTATGGCTGGGGCTTGGCAGGCGAGTGGTATCGCGATAACTGGGTTTTCCGTGCCTCACGCATGACTGCACCACGCACCCCGAATGCTTTAAACATTGATTGGCATATTCTGAATGCCTATGGCGATCAGATTGAAGTTGAGCGTCAACACAATATTGCCGATTTGCCTGGTAAGGTTAGTGTGCTGGCCTATCGCAACAAAATGATCTTGGCACGTTTTTCTGATGCAACAAACTACATTGTGCAAAACAATGCCCAAGGTACTCAGGCTATTAATAATGTCCGCAATAACTATCAATATAAAACCGGCGTTGGTTTACATGCGGAGCAAGCTTTAACTAAAGACCTGGGTATTTATGGTCGCGCCTTCACCTCTGACGGTCATACCGAAACAATGGCGTTTACTGAGGCCGATAACTCCTTATCTATCGGCATGGGTTTAAATGGCCAATGCTGGGATCGCCCGAAAGATAGTGTTGGTATCTCGATGATGCAAAACGGATTGTCTAGCTATCGCCGCAACTATCTGCAGACGGGTGGGGTATCTTATTTCATTGGTGATTACGCTGGTCCCAATCAGACGATTTCTTATCGTCCAGAACGCATTGCGGAAATGTATTACAACGCCACAATGATCAAAAATGTCCTATTTGGCATTAACTATCAACACGTTAGCAACCCAGCCTATAACTCGGCCCGTGGGCCAGTGCAGATTTACTCTTTTCGAATTCATGCCGAGTTTTAAAGATTTAAGAACTTCCTAGCTCATTATTATCTTTAGAATCAATAAGATAAGGATTGTCAAATAATCGACTTTTAGGGTTTCTACCCTATAATCCTAGGTAATCTGATGGTCTGATCTTGTGCCCAATAAGGCAGCGCCAATACTTTATTAAAGGCAGTCGTATTTGATGTTTCTTAAATTACAAATAAGTGGTCAAGTGAAAGCCTGCAAGCGCGCTGCTCAGGTGATTGTCACTACTACTTTTTTAGTAATGACTACTTTATGGGGCTGTAATGGTGCTAATGCGCAAACTGGATTAGAGGCAGCATCGACAGTGAGCGTGCAACTGAGTGATCCTAAACTCAACGTCAACGTGTCGCCCGATATCAATGCACAGAGCAACAAAGGTACCGCCATTGTTAATCGTGCCATAGAACCCTATAAGCCAAAAGTCCAACCTATTAAAGAAGCTATTTCTAGAGAGCCTTCTAGTATTCAAAATGCCCCCTCTGGCGCAGTTGAACTGGATTTGCGTCAACTTTGGGATGAGCTCAAATTAAATAATCCACAACTAGTCTCGATGAGAGAGGCTTATTTGGCGGCTAAAGCAACAGTGCCTCAAATTGCCGCACCAGCTAATCCTCAGGTCGGTCTAGTTTGGTCTGGGATGCCTGTTAATTCGCCACTTGCTTTAGGGTCGGCCGGAAGTAATCCTAATGTGGGCAACAACAACGCCATTTCTATCGCGCAGCCATTTCAGTTTCCTGGCAAAAAGAGTTTGGCTGCCGATATTGCTGATACTAACGCTGAGTCGATGGTGGGACAGATGGAGTCGACCTATTTGCAGCTGGGTTCGCAACTATCTACTATTTACTATGGCGCCCTAGCCTCACAAAAGCAATTGCAAGTGCTAAAGGAATCCGTTCTCCGTTTAGAGATGGTAAAAAATGTTGCCAAAGCACGCTATTCCAACAATGCAGCAGCCTATATAGAGTACCTGAACGCGCAAGTTGCTCAAAGTGCTGCCCAAGCAGATCAATTTAATTTAGAGCGTCAATTACAAGTGGCTGTGAATGGTATTAATACCCTCATTGGTCGACATTCTCGCGAGAGGCTTGCGCTCAAAGGTGATATTCGCAGGTCTTTACGCCCAGTACCTAGCTTATTGGAGCTAGAAGACTATGCCGAGAGTTCTCATCCCAGTTTAAAAAGTTCCGCCTTGCAATTAGAGGCTGCACGCAAGGGTGTGAGTTTGGCAAAAAAAGCATACTTGCCAGACTTTCAAATCATTGGCTCTTCTTACACACCACGCGGCCCTTTTGCCTCAAATAACGGTGCGCTGTACTATCAATTTGAATTCGATTTGGTGATTCCTTTGTATTTTTTTACAAAGGAAAAGTATGGGGTTGAGCAGGCGCAGCGCAATGCCGCTTCTGCAGAGGCTGGCAATATTTCTAATCGCCAGCAGGTGATTCTGGCGGTGGATTCAGCCTATGCCGCTTATGAGCAGGCCAAAACAACAGCTAATTTTCTCAAAGAGCGCCAAGTGCCACAGGCTGATGCTGCTTACAAAGTGGGATTAATCCAGTACTCCAATAATGGTCAAGGATTCAACGATTTATTGACTGCCCAGACACAATTGCGTAGTTTAGAGATTCAATTGGCACTAGCCGAGGCGAATTTATTGCAAGCACAAGCGGTGTTGCTTGTAACGGCCGGCAAAGAACCTTTTTAAGGAGCAGTTTTGAAAGACAAAATCCTTTCGTACTTAAAGCAGGCATCGGAAAAAGCTAAGCCTCATATCGATAAGGCCACGCATTTCTTAGGATATCGTTCGCAACGCGTGCTTGCTAGTCTTGCAGGCCTGTATTGGAATCTCAGCCCACAAAATCGTCATCGCGTTCGCTTGGCTGCTGTGGCATTTACTATTTTATCTCTCGGTTTTGTTGTTGGTCGTATCACTGACATTGACCGTAGCGTCAAAATTGAATCCTCCGATAAGGTGCTCAAAGTTGAGAAGAGTGGCATTCTGGAGTTAAAACTTCCGGGTGTAAAACTCAATTCTGATATTTATATTTTCCAATCTGCCGAAAAAGTGCAGGTGCCAGTAGAAATTAAAGTGCCAGGCCGCCTTGCATTCAATGCAGAAAAATCCAAAGTCTTATCTGCCCGTGCTCCCGGCAGAGTAGAGCGGATCGATGCCTTTGACGGCGCGAAAGTAGAGATTGGTTCGCCAATCGTTGAGCTCTATAGCCCAGAGTTTTTATCTGCTCAGCAGGAGTATTTGCTTTCTTCAAAGACAGCAAAAGTCCTAGAGGGCAATAAAACGATGAATGATTTACTGGGTGATGCCAAGATCACTCAAGAGGCAGCAGCAAATCGAATGAGAAATCTCGGCGCGGGCGATGGTGATATAAAGAGTCTTGAGGCTACTGGTAAGACACAAACTAATCTGATCATGCGTTCACCACTTAAAGGCGTAGTTGTGAAGAGAAGTGTCGAACCTGGCTCTGTTGTAAGTTCCGGCGATGTGATTGCTACCTTGGCCGATCCAAAGGCCCTATGGTTTTTGGGTAATGTGTTTGAGCAAGATTTACATTTAATCAGGCCAGGTCAAAAACTGGTGCTGCGCACTGAAGCCTATCCAGATAAAGAGTTTGTTGCGTTTGCCAATTACATAGCACCAACGATTGATCCACAATCCCGTGCACTGTTAATTCGTTGTGATGTCGAGAATGCAGATGGTCTGTTGCGTCCTGATATGTATGTGTCAGCAAAATTAACGACGGGAACCGTAGAAGCTATAGTTTTGCCACAGTCAGCCATTGTGCGTATTCGTGAGGCACGTTTTGTGATTATTAAAGTGGGCGAAGAGACTTTCCGTCGCTTGCCTGTTAAGGGCTATGATATTGACGGTAGTTCTTTTGCGATCACCGAAGGTGTTGCTCCAGGTGCTCAAGTATTAACTGCTGGCGCTGTTTTGTTGAATGATCGTTTTGCAAAACAGGAGGACTAAGTGAGCTTTTTCACCACCTTTATTCGTGGGGTAGTCGAAAAGCGCGTCTTGGTTATTTTTGCCTCGATAGTATTGCTTGGCTTAGGCATGTTTAGCTTGAGCAAGTTACCGATTCAGCCTTATCCCGGTGTAGCGCCTTTAACCATCCAAGCGATTTCTCAATGGCCGGGAAGAAGCACGACTGAAGTAGAACAGCAAGTCACCATTCCCGTAGAAAATGCATTAGCTGGTATTCCTGGCCTGCAAGCATTTCGTTCGGTCTCTTTATTTGGTTTATCTGTAGTCACACTCAAATTCAATGACACGACCGACCCCTTTAAAGCGCGCCAAACCTTTATTGCCAATTTGTCGAATGTCAGCTTTCCACCCGGCGTTACTTCTAGCATCAGTCCAGATTCAGATGCGACTGGTGAGATCATGCGCTACGAAGTGCGTTCTGACTACGCATCTTCAGAGCAATTAAAGACTCTTCAAAACTATGAGATTTATAAAGAGTTAAAGCAAACGCCTGGTGTAGCCGACGTTTCTTCTTTTGGTGGCAAGGTTCGCCAGTATCAAGTGATTGTCAGTCCAGAAAGCCTGCAATCAAAAGGTATATCTGTAAACCAATTGATCATTGCTTTAAATAACGCCAATAGCAACACCGGTGGCGGCTTATTGCCTAGTGGTGAACAGCAATTCGTTGTGCGCGGCGTTGGTTTACTTAAGAATATTGACGACATTAAGCGGGTCGTCATCACAATCAATAATGGCGTGCCAATTCGGATTGGTGATGTTGCTAAGGTTGAGATTGGTAACGCGCCACGTTTGGGCTTGTTCCAGTTCAATGATAATCCCGACTCGGTTGAAGGCATTGTGTATTTGCGTCGTGGCGAGAATGCTACTGAAGTGTTGGCACGCGTCAGGGCAACAGTAGAAAATATTAATCGCCAAGTTTTGCCACCCGGTATCGAAGTTAAGTCTTTCTATGATCGCCAGGTATTACTCGATATCACGATTGGTACTGTTAAACATACATTGTTCTTTGGTATCTCACTGGTTTTGGCGGTACTGTTTTTCTTCTTGGGTAACTTACGCGCTGCTGCAGTAGTCGCTGCCGTGATTCCCTTGGCTTTATGTGTTTCGTTTATTCAGATGCATATTTGGAGTGTGCCTGCGAACTTAATCTCATTAGGCGCGATTGACTTTGGTGTAATTGTGGACTCCGCAGTGATTTTGACGGAGAACGTCATGCGCCATTTGGAAGAGGGTGGCAAACGACTCAACCAAAGTATTATTTTGGCTACGAGCGAAGTTCAGCGCGCCATGATTTACTCTACTGGCATCATCATCGTTGCCTACTCACCATTGTTCTTTATGGGTGGTGTCGAAGGCATCATCTTTAAGCCAATGGCCTTCACGATGGGCTTTGCCTTGATCGCTGCAATGGTATTGAGCCTAACCTTCTTGCCGGCTATGATCTCTTTAGTCTTTGGTGAGAACCTGAGTCATAAACCACCTGGATTTATTACTAAGCTGCTCAATGGTTATAAGCCGCTCTTACGACGTTGGATGGATCGCCCGCTTACAGTTGTATCGGTGGCGGTGTTTGTTTTAGGTTTGACCTTATTAAGCGTGACCCGTTTGGGTACAGCGTTCTTGCCAACCCTAGAAGAGAATAATATTTGGTTGCGTGTCACGCTTCCCAACACTGTTGACTTGGATTATTCCGTGAAAGTTGCCAATCAATTGCGCGAAACCTTTATGCGTCAACCAGAGATTGATAAGGTTGCTGGCCAGATTGGTCGCCCAGATGATGGTACTGACTCAACCGGGGTATTTAACCAAGAGTATGGACTCTATTTGAAGGCTCCCGACAAGATGCCTCCCGGCTCTAATAAGAAGGATTTGATTTCCAACTTGGAGACAGAGCTCAATAAGATTCCGGGTATCACCTATAGCTTCTCACAGTACATTCAAGATAATGTGAACGAGGCACTTTCTGGTGTTAAGGGAGAGAACTCTGTCAAAATTTACGGCCCTGATCTAGATGTCTTGGATCAAAAGGCACATGAAGTAATTGATCAACTGAAAAAAGTTCGCGGTGTGGCTGATGAAGGCATTCTGAAGGAGTTGGGTCAACCAACTTTAAATATTCAGATTGATCGCGACCGTGCAGCACGCTACGGCATCAATGTGAATGACATTCAGACTGTAGTCGCCAATGCTATCGGCGGAGCAGCAGTCACGAACTTGCTAGAAGATGAAAAGACATTTGGTATAGCCATCCGCTTAAATGAGGGAAGTCGTAACGACGTTTCAGACATTTCTCATTTATTGGTTGATGCCCCTGGTGGTGCAGGTATTCCACTGTCAATGGTGGCTATTGTTCAACTATCGGACGGTCCTTTCTTTATTTACCGTGAAGCTGGTAAGCGTTATATCGCGATTAAATTTAGCGTGCGCAATCGCGACTTGGGTAGCGCCGTAGAAGATGCTCAGTTCTTGGTAGAAAAGAACATCACGTTGCCACCGAACTATTCCATTAGCTGGGATGGTCAGTTCAATCAAATGAAACAAGCGCAGAAGAAATTGATGCTGATCGTGCCTTTGGCATTGCTAGGGATCTTCCTCTTACTGGTCAGCGCTTTCGGTAATTTCCGCGACGCTTTCATTGTGATGATTAACGTTCCATTTGCCGCCATTGGTGGCGTGATCGCATTGCACCTAGCTGGTGAGACTTTGAGCATTTCTGCTTTCTTTGGCTTCTTATCGCTATTTGGTATTGCCATTCAGGATGGAGTCATTCTGATCTCGTTTATTAATAAGACGGCAGCTGCCGAACATGGCGCCATGAAGGATGTCATGGTTGAAGGCGCTTCATTGCGCGTTCGCCCAGTATTAATGACAGCGATGTTGTCAGGCCTAGGTCTATTGCCTGCTGCGCTCTCGCACTCGATTGGTTCGGAAGCTCAACGCCCACTGGCATTGGTGATTGTGGGTGGTATGGTGACTACAACCATTCTGACGCTTTTGGTCCTGCCAGTGATTTATGGCTGGTTTAGAGGCCGTGCATTAACCCAAGCATCTAAAATCTAAGTATGACGATGTCAGCCCAACCCCATATCCTGATCTCTAATGACGATGGTTATTTAGCGCCTGGCTTGCTGGCTTTGGTAAATGCGATTCGTCCACTAGGACGTGTCACCGTCATTGCTCCTGAGCAAAACCATAGCGGGGCTTCCAATTCATTAACACTGTCGCGACCACTCTCGATTCATCGAGTGGCTGGTGGTGAGCGTGATGGCTTTATCTTTATTAATGGTACGCCTACCGATTGTGTACACGTTGCCATGACTGGCTTCTTAGACTCCAAGCCTGATCTCGTTGTCTCTGGTATTAATCAGGGCGAGAACATGGGTGAGGATGTCCTGTATTCAGGAACGGTTGCCGCTGCTGTAGAGGGTGTGATGTTTGGTGTGCCCGGCATTGCTTTTTCTCAAATCGATCGTGGTTGGGCTCGTATTGATGATGCTGCTAAAGCTGCCCACGACGTTGTAGCGCAAATGCTCGTTTCCTATTTGGCGCAAGATAGGGGCAGCACTGCGCCATTGCTTAACGTCAATATTCCTAATCGCCCCTATGCGGATTTATATCGCTGGAGGGTAACCAGGTTAGGTAATCGCCATCACTCACAACCGGTAGTCGTGCAGAAAAACCCTCGTGGTGAAGACATCTTTTGGATTGGTCCGGCAGGCGATGCCAAAGACAGTTCTGAAGGTACAGACTTTCATGCGATTGATGATGGTTGCATCTCCATCACACCAATGCAATTGGATTTAACCCACCACGCACGCTTAGCAGCGATGCGAAGCAATGGTTGGGATCGCGGTTGAAGCCGGCTGCTGAGAGATTTGCTGGCCATCGTCAGGCATTGGCAGATAAAGTCCATGCTGCAGGCATCAAGCATGTTAAAACCTTAGAGGCGATTGCGACCGTTCCAAGGCATGCCTTTATGGATCCGGGGATGCATCCTCAAGCTTATGAAGATACTGCGTTGCCGATTGGGCATCAGCAAACGATTTCTAAGCCATCAGTTGTAGCGCGCATGATTGAGCTTTTGCATAAGCCCAGGCAAAAATTGGGAAAAGTATTGGAGATTGGTACCGGTTGCGGCTATCAGGCAGCTGTGTTGAGTTTACTGGCAGATGAAGTTTATTCAGTGGAGCGAATTCGCCCATTGCATGACTTGGCAAGAGCAAAACTGCGCCCCTTTCGGATTAATAACCTCCGCCTCATTTATGGTGATGGCATTTTGGGTCTTCCGCAAGCTGCACCTTTTGATGCCATCATCTTGGCAGCGGCAGGTTTGGGTATTCCGGACGCCTTGCTAGATCAATTGGCAATCGGAGGGCGCTTAATCGCTCCAGTCGCCAGAAACGAGAAAGAGCAGCAACTGGTGATGGTAGAGCGCATGAGCTCCCAGCGCTACCAAAGAACTGTGCTGGACGAGGTCTTTTTTGTCCCCTTACAATCAGGGGTAGTATGAAAATCATGTCCCATACCCTCACAAAGTCTCTGGCCCTAGTCGCTTTAGCTGCCTCAATGTTCACTATGGTTGGCTGCAGTACTACGCCTAGGGCAAAACCGGCCAATGTAGTTGACCGTACTGGCAATGTTAGCGAACCAGCGCCGCCTGGCTACTATCGCGTAAAGAAGGGCGACACCTTGGCTCGCATTGCATTAGATAACGGTCAGGCCCCGCGTGATGTGATTGCTTGGAATAAATTATCAAATCCAAATCAAATTGAAGTTGATGATCTGATTTTGGTGAGGCCGCCATCAGGTTCTCAATCAGCAAGCAAGCCAGCCGCCAAGTCTGCTGATACTGCTAAAGAGGATGCACCAAAAACTAAAGATACTGCCAAGGCGGATGCGCCTTCAATTGAAGTTGTTGCTGAGCCAGGTATTCGTTTGTCTTATCCTGCTAAAGGCAGAATTACGAGTGAGTTTAGCGAAGCGAACAAAGGTATTGATATTGCTGGCAAGGTTGGGGATCCAGTTCAAGCAGCGGCTGATGGCAAAGTGGTTTACGCTGGCAATAGTTTGCGTGGCTATGGCAACTTAGTGATCATCAAACATGACAATACTTATCTCACTGCCTACGCCCATAACAGCAAGCTCTTAGTTAAAGAAGGTGATGCGGTTCGCAAAGGCCAAAAGATTGCTGAGATGGGTGATACGGATACTACTTCACCTAAGCTTCACTTTGAATTACGTGTGAATGGTAGGCCAGTAAATCCAACGCCTTACTTGCAATAAGTAAGTTTCTTAGCCACCAGCAACCCTCGATGGCAACTGTTCTCGTCTTTGATATTGAGACCATTCCTGATGTAGCAGGATTGCGTCGTCTCGAAGACTTTTCAAAATCGATGTCCGACGTCGAAGTGGCTGCAAAAACTATGGCAGATCGCGCCGCCAAAACCGGTAGCGAGTTTTTGCCGCTATATCTCCAGCGCATCGTTGCAATCTCTTGTGTGATTCGTAGAACTACTAAAGATGGTTTACCCCAAATTAAAGTGGGCACACTGGGTACCGCGCAAGATGGCGAGAAGGTTTTGATCCAGGGATTCTTTGACTTGGTTGAGAAATATACGCCGCAATTAGTGTCATGGAACGGCAGCGGTTTTGATTTACCAGTCTTGCACTATCGCGCATTAGCAAACCAGATTCAAGCACCGCGTTATTGGGAGATGGGTGAGAGTCAAGAAAGCGATAGTCGAGAATTCAAATGGAATAACTACATCAGTCGTTATCACATGCGTCATATTGATCTCATGGATCTCTTGGCAAAATTTAACGGTAGAGCTAATGCGCCATTAGATGGCTTGGCAAAGCTGTGCGGCTTCCCAGGTAAGATGGGGATGGATGGTAGCCAAGTTTGGCCTGCATACCAAGATGGCAAGATTGATGACATCCGCCGCTATTGTGAAACCGATGTGGTCAATACCTACCTCATGTATTGCCGCTTTCAGTTGCTGCGAGGCGGCTTCTCACTTGCGGAGTATCAAGAAGAGATTGAGTTTGTAAAAGCGTATTTAGAAACACAATCTAAAGAGCCTAACGGTGCTCAGTGGCAAGAATATCTCCAAGGTTTTACACCCGATGCGTAGAGGGGATAAGCCAGTCAACATCATCGTGACTGAGCCGATTCGTATTGAATCTCTTGATCTGGATGCCCAAGGGATTGCACGCTTGGCATCCAATGAAGAAGAGCTTGCACAAGGACATAGTGGCAAAGTAGTTTTTATTCAAGGTGCGCTACCTACCGAGCTAGTGACCTATGTTGTTACCCGTGAGAAGGCTCGCTTTAGCAAGGCCAAAGTTTTAGACATACTAAAACCTGCAGTGTTTAGGGCGCAGCCCAAATGCAAAGCCTTTGGCGTCTGCGGTGGTTGCACCATGCAGCACTTGGATATTCGGGCGCAGATTGCGATGAAGCAACGCGTATTAGAAGATGACTTGCAGCATATTGCTAAAGTTAAACCAGAAGAGATCCTACGACCCATGGGCGGCTCTGCTTGGGAATACCGTCACCGTGCGCGTTTAAGTGCAGTGAACCGTTCAATTAAAAAAGGGACGGTATTGATTGGTTTTCATGAGGGGAAGAGTGGCTATGTTGCTGACATGACCGCTTGCGAGATATTGCCTAAGCATGTATCCGATCTATTGCCAGCAATGCGTACATTGGTGATGGGTTTGTCTATTGTCGATCGCATGCCACAAATTGAAATCGCAGTAGGTGAACCGGAAGTGCCGAATTCTGACGACCCCATAAAGTCTCAGGCGGTGACAGCTTTGGTATTTCGTAATCTACTTGCCTTAACAGCGGATGATGAACAATTGTTGCGAAACTTTGCTGATCAACACCAGGTCTGGATTTGGTTGCAACCCAAAGGTATTGAAACGGTGGCACCTTTTTATCCTGAGACGGGTAAGCTTTGTTACCGCCTACCCGAGTTTGAAATCGAGATGCCCTTCAAACCGGCTGACTTTACGCAAGTTAATCACATGATGAATCGTGTTTTAGTCAGTAGGGCGATTCGTTTGCTAGAAGTTAAACCAAGCGATCGCGTCCTGGATCTATTTTGCGGCATTGGTAATTTCACATTACCTCTCGCCAGAAAATCCAAAAGTGTTTTGGGTATCGAGGGTTTGGAAAGCTTATCAACTAGAGCGAAAGAAAATGCCCAGCATAATCAGCTTGCTGATAAGGCGAGCTTTATGCAAAGTAATTTGTTCGAAGTCACAACAGAAACCATTGCTTCTTGGGGTAAAGCGGAGCGCTGGTTAATGGATCCACCACGTGAAGGTGCGATGGAAATCTGCAAAGCTTTGGCTGATCTCCATGCCAGCAACAATTCCTTGATGCCTGACCGTATTGTCTACGTCTCTTGCAATCCAAAGACCTTGGCCAGGGATGCTGAGATACTTTGCCACCACGCTGGCTACATCTTAAAAGGGGCTGGAATTGTTAATATGTTCCCCCATACCTCGCACGTGGAGTCGATGGCGGTCTTCCAAAGGGTCTAATTCAGGCCATATTTACCCGAAGTGTATGGCATTAAGCGCTAATTCGGTGCCGATATGCATTTTGCGGTGCAAAAATCGTATAAATGAGTCTTCTATAAGAGTAGATTGAAGTTGTGCAGTGATTCATTGCTGCTAACGGTTTTATCCACTACTAGGAGTGCGTCATGAGAGCCTCGGATAGTTTGGCAATCTTATTAATATTGATTGCACTGTCTTATGCGGTCAGCATGTTTGTCGCTAACTAATTTATTTAGCTACAAAAGAGCGAAGACAGAAAGTAAAAAGGCGCCCGCAGGCGCCTTATGAGAGCGATAGTAAAATGTCGCTTAGTGTCTATTACTCTCTATTGCCCCCAACAATACCGAGCAATGCTAGTAAGTTGGTGAATACGTTGTACACATCTAAGTAGATCGCTAGTGTGGCCATGATGTAATTAGTTTCACCGCCATTGATGACGCGCTGTACATCAACCAAGATAAATGCAGAAAAGATTGCGATCGCTAGAACCATCACAGTCAACATCAAAGCAGGCAACTGCAACCAGATGTTTGCTAAAGAAGCGACGATCAAGAGCAGGACACCTACCATCAACCATTTGCCCATACCAGCAAAATCACTCTTGCTAACAGTCGCAATGGTTGCCATCACAGCAAAGATAGCGGCAGTGCCACCAAAAGATAGCATGATGAGTGCAGCACCGTTGCTATAGCTATTGAGGGTGTAGCCAACCAAGCGGGACATCATGATGCCCATGAAAAAGGTAAAGCCTAAAAGCAAGAGAACGCCGACGCCGGTTTCTTTATTTTTCTCAATCGCCCAGAAAAAGCCAAAGGCTACTGCCATGAAGACGATGAAGCCGATGAAAGGACTGCCAGCAAACATCGTGAAACCCATCGCCACTCCAAGCCAAGCACCGATGATGGTTGGAACCATGGAGAGTGCGAGTAGGGCATAGGTATTGCGCAGTACGCGGTTGCGTACTTGAGGGGTGCTAATTGAGCCAGATTGGCCAAAGCCGTAAGAGTTGAGATCGCTCATATGGACTCCTTCTTTTAAAGTAAATACATAAGCCCGTGCAGGGCTGTTGATAGTAAGTATAGACAAAGCAGCCTAATTTCAAGGGCTAAGTTAAAAAGACTACAAACCATGGGGTTATGCCCTGTAAATTCAATGGCTTAGGACTGCTTTTATAAGGGTAAATACCCTCAGCCGATGTATAATTCGGGGGTCGTCGAATCGGGGCAGACTTATTGCGACCCTTTTCGACTAATACCTTTGAAATCACTATTGGAGTTTTGCATGGCTATTGAACGCACCCTTTCTATTATCAAACCCGATGCTGTAGCTAAAAACGTTATCGGCAAAATTTACGACCGTTTTGAATCTGCTGGTTTGAAGATCGTTGCTTCCAGAATGGCGCATTTATCCCAAGCTGAAGCGGAGCAGTTCTATGCTGTTCACGCAGCCCGTCCTTTCTTCAAAGATTTGGTGAGCTTCATGGTTTCTGGTCCAGTAATGATCCAAGTATTGCAAGGTGATGGCGCTATTGCCAAGAATCGCGATCTGATGGGTGCCACCGATCCTAAGAAAGCTGACGCCGGAACAATTCGTGCTGACTTTGCTGACAGTATTGATGCTAACGCAGTTCACGGATCTGACGCTCCTGAAACCGCTGCTGTGGAAATTGCATTCTTTTTTCCTGGCATGAACGTTTTCAATCGTTAATTCGAAACCTATTTACTAAATAAGTAGGCGTATTGACCTCCCCGCGCGTAAATCTCTTAGATTTTGACGCTGACCAAATGGCAGCGTATGTCGCGGGGTTGAATGAAAAGCCCTTTAGGGCAAAGCAACTCATGCAGTGGATTCATCAGCGTGGTGTATCGAACATCAACGACATGAGTGATTTAGCAAAAAGCTTCCGAGCTTGCTTGCTGGATGTGGCAGAAGTCGTATCTCTCCCAGCCATTAAAGATGAACTTGCCAATGATGGTACCCGTAAGTGGTTACTGGACGTTGGCGCAGGCAATGCAGTCGAGTCAGTCTTTATTCCAGAAGATGATCGCGGTACTTTGTGTCTCTCTTCGCAAGCAGGCTGCGCAGTCAATTGCCGGTTTTGCTCCACCGGACGCCAAGGCTTCTCACGCAATCTCACTTCTGGCGAAATCATTGGCCAATTGTGGTTTGCCGAACACCTCTTGC
>Ga0114964_10000316_pt1 | contig 37408 bp, 50 predicted proteins | sample C_131016_MF_Meta_FD_92638 | JGI IMG/M metagenome (GOLD analysis project Ga0114964, IMG submission 92638) | Freshwater microbial communities from Lake Croche, Canada to study carbon cycling - C_131016_MF_MetaG | ecosystem: Environmental > Aquatic > Freshwater > Lake | place: Lake Croche, Canada...
TCTATATTGGCTATTGTATAGCTATCGACTCAAGACTAGAACAAGCCAAGCAGTCAACTATCAACACCATGCAGTCAACAGATACATCAGTAGTGCTAGCCGTGAAGAACAAGCAGCATGAGATAGAAGAGTTCTATCAGTCACTGGGTGTACCAAGTGTTAACAAGCAACGCGCCAGCTCACTTGATACAGGTTATATTGCAGGTCATGCCAGCGGTCGCAATGCCGACATTGGTCAGACAAGGATAACAGAGTGAATCTAACTTATATATTACAGTATGATACCGGATCAGATAATTATGAGATATCCGGTGTGTACTCGAGCTTAAAATCAGCTATGGGTGCTGTGCCTGTAGAGTGGCAGCGCAATGAAGATCTGGCCCTCTGGGAAGGCTATCACCCTGAGGGTGGTATGTGGAGTATCGAAGTTCATCCGATACTAGATTAATTTATCCCAGCCTAGTTCTCTACCTAATCTTTGTGTTAAAGGATTCTTACTACCATTTAAATAATCTTGATGATGACAAGCGTAGTTTTCATACAAGCTACTAGCACCATAATCATTTACTGCAGTTTCTTTAACAACATTCGATAAAAACTTTGGCATCTTACCCCATGTAAGATACATGTTAGAGTAAAAATGCGTAGGGTCAGTCTCACGCATGTCATCCATATTAAGATGCTTTTTTAAATGGCTTTCTACCCAACCTGGATTAACTTGATCCCGTTTTTTTCTAGTTGAGTTGTAATGATCTGTAATAATACTAGCAAACTGAATTAAGCTGCTAGGATTTCTATTGTGCCGTGTGTGACCCAGCTCATGGTCTAGCACTTCGAACCGTGGTCCAACAAATTTTTTACTTGGCGCTCCTATATCAATGTTTGTGCTGTCTTGAGCAGAGCAGATACCAGGATTATATAACATGTTGCCTTGATTATAATAGTGCCTTATCATTCTCAGGTTAGTATTTGTAGTTAACCTGTCCATTCTTTGAAGCCCTCTTGCAATAAGCCTGCCATGATCTAGAGGATTCCAATAAGCTTTTCTAGCGTCTTCATTCATACCTGAGTGGTCATAAATCTCAGCGGTGTTACCCGTCTCAGTGTTCATCACCATATGTACATCAGGTGTTTTTATTCTATTGCGCCTGGCGTTTGGTACTGGTTCAGCTGGCACGTTTTCTTCAACTGTGCCACCATGCATCCATGTATTATCTACTGTCTCTCTTTGTTGTGGTGGCATCCACTTTTGGAACTCTGTTACAGGTTTGTTACCATCAGGCTGTGTGAAGCCGACATACTCCCAGCCTTTTGGGAGTATTGCTTTAAGCTCTCGTATGCTTTTTTGAGTTGCTGCATATCTTATAGACCAGTTCATATTATATTATTTCTTTTACTGGAGAACCAACGTGTGAGTGATCTTCATCTATCTCATCGTTGCTCCAATGAGCTGTGCCAAATTGCACTGGCACCCACCCTACTTTTGGCTCAATTGATATGTGATCTTTATTCAAGTAAACCCAGTTGTCTTTACTATCATAGCCTAAAGAAAAAGCAATATCTTTGCCATCTTTTTTATGAATTTTTACTGGTGGTTGATCGCCAAAAACGCTCTGGCTTGTTATGCCAAAACTTACCTTTGGATGCACAAAAACAGTGTACTGATTGGTGACACCTCTGCTCTTATAGCTACGGGTATCATCTTCAAAAGCTTTTTTATTGATACGACGATGCCATCTGCCAGTTCCATCATTTAATCTACTGTATATGCTACCACCCTGTCCAAGAAAGCCTTTTGCAAAATCACTTGTATTTATATTAATTGATTGTATAGGAAAAATGTTTTCTGTCTGGCTTGGTTGACTAAGTTCTTCACCAGCGTACCTTATAGACCAGTTCATATTATCTACCTACTATCGGGTTGTATAGAGCATCAAGATGCTTTGCTCTAATTACTCCTGGCTGGAATTGACGGTTTTCATCACGTTTCCACCCAGCACCTTGTTGTGTCAAAGCAACACTAGCTAAGTCACTAGCTTTTACTAATCCAGTCTGTATCTGAAAGTCACCAGCATTAGGTGTTCTGTTGCCAGATGGATCAAATTGACCATCTTGCTTGCGTCTAACGCCGTGGCTTTGTGCTAGGCTAGGAGAGATAGTTACCCAGTCACCGGCATATATGTTTCCTGGGTTCCTTGCATCAGCTGCACGATATATTGGCAGCATAGCATTTGGCTTTCCATGAACACTTTTTATTAGTTCCATAGTTTTTTTATACTCTTCTGGCGGAACCAGGTCACGCCTTATTCCTATATGCCTTGGGTCACCAGTATAATTATCAGGGTCAGTGCTTTCATATAGTCGCACTAGATCGTGTAGCATACCACCCTGTTGTAGATGAGGCCATAGATCATGGAATGGTACTGATAGCATGCTATTGCGTGTTTCTAATTTACTTTGATCTATATGTGGTGGGTATTGCTCAAATGCAGCAGCATAACGTTGTGACCAGTTCATCGGCCACGACCCTTGCTCATGCCACCGTAGTCTCTCTGCGAGCGGGCAGCGCCAAAACTTCTTAGTTTATCACGTGAACTCATCTGGCTCCAACCTGGTGAGTTACCTGTGTGATAGCCACCATGCGCGCCCAGGTGAAGATCGGTGTTCTTCAAACGCTCTCGCATCTCCATCTTGACAAAGTTATCTTCAAGCAGGGCATCCACACACACCATCAGGCAGTCACTGATATCACTGGTACGGATCGGTCCAAACTTTTGCTTGTCTACCCTGCCATTGATCTCCTGGAGAAACTTAAGCTCTTGTTCTAGTAAGCTAGTGCCATTAGGGCCGTACTCATCCTTGTAGCTATGCACCCAGCCCATGCCCAGAGCACTCTTAAAACGTTCGGCCCGGCGCATGTTGCTTTCCTTGGTGAACTTGGCTTCCTTGATGATTACCTTGTGTGGTTGCTTGAGCTGCTTGAGCCTGCGCTTGAGGCGTGGCAGAGTAACAAACGCTCCGTACTGGTCAAAGCTAAATACCTTGGTTGTACGGTATCTTTGTAGAACGTCTACTAGTTCTTCTTCGATCTCTTCATAGTCTAGCTGGCTGTCCTCGTAGTCATCGGGGTTCCATACCTTCATCCAGTCAACGATAATGTGGTACCATTCTTCACCATCTTCTGGGTCAGCCATTTTTTCCACGTGGCAGATCATACTGGCTGTGTTGGCACCACTCTTACTGGGGTCGCAGTGACCATAGTAAGTTAGGTTAAATGTACCCTCTGGCTGTAGCTCAAGGATGCGGTTCTCGCCAGTGCTGTCCACAAACGGATCGAACATTCTTTCGACCATCTTGGGATTAAGATAGGCATTGGTTACTTCAGCCCACTGGCTTCGCCGCTCGACCTTGAATGTATCGGGTTCACGCTTCTCGAGCAGCTTCATTTCGTTATCGTATTCCTGTGGAGCACGATTGAACTTAAATCCACCGAAAGTTGCGCGTGGATCCGCCCAGTCCTCGTACGGTCCCCAGCTTGGCAGCTGTACTAGCATCATGTTAGGGTAGCTGGGTGTCTTGTCATCCTCTATGCTAAGCGCAGATTCATACAGATCGTATGCCTTGCCTACCTTAGTATTATGGCTAAACATGCCAGCTGCAAGCAATGTGCTAGTAGAGGTGCCCAGAGCGACAACATCACGATTACCAGCATCTTCTATCGACTCAACAGTAACGTACTTAGAAGTCTTATCATAAATTCTTGTGCCATAGAATTGATCGGTAAATTTAGCAAGCAATCGGCGTGGGCGAATTGATCCAAGGAACTTCATCTTTTCTGATGAACCACCATTAACAGTAATATCGATGCAGTCTCTACCCTCTTCCTTAAGAGTAGTGCTAATATCGCATCCTCGTTCAATCATCATTTCAACTAAGTTATCTAACACTGGACCTTTGTTCTGAGCAATTCCGAGCAGGCCATGTTTAGAATAATACCCTTCACCGTCAAACATACCAGACAGGTATCCTGCATCATATGATTTGTCTATTTGCCATGTATCTGTATAACGGATCATGTCACCAGGCTTAAGATTCTTTGTTTTTACCCAGTTTAATTGAGAGGAATATGGTTTCTTTGTTAACCAAAGGTGTTCACCCGTGCAAACGACCTCTGGGCCATCTGTTTTTAGTTTAAGCGTTGGTGCATTAATGATAGAAGTTTCTTCAACAATTGCTTGCCGCCAGCTTCTTCCATTACCCTTGCCGCCAGGTGCGTACTCATCAAAACCAATTAATTTATCTCCGACCTTCAATGAACCAACAGGGGCCCATGTTAAATCTTCTAGAAGAACTGGTGTTTCTGGTACTAGGCAGAACGGGCTGGTGGGGATGTAGATGAATCCGTCCTTGCCGAATTGGTCAAGGGCAGGAGTGATAGCACTGTATACTTGCTCACTTGTGCGAGCACCGTCAGTGCCCACGAGCATGTGTGCGAACTCATCGAACATAACACTGAAGGCAGCAGCACCACGGCTTGCCTTACTGTTACTTGTTACAGCCATGTTACGAATACTAGCGATTAGCCTGTTCGGGCGAATGCCACGGCTTTCAAACGTTGCAATTCTTCTGATGTCACTGGGTGTACGCAGTGCTAGGAAGTGGTCTTTAGCATCAGCAATATAGGGCTGGAAGCATGGTGCATCAAGGATGGTGTTGCTAAGGTCAGCAAACTGATACTGCTTGGCCTGCTGGATATTCGTAGCCACACAGAACAGGTACATGTCCTTACTAGCATCGAAACCATAGTGGTACTGTGGGTCATCAAGCATGAGCAGCTGCCAGTTTATATATGCCCCTTGGATGCCACCGATGTGGCCCTTGCCACCACGACGACCGGTAATGTTAATAACTTCTTTAAAATGGTTGTACCCATCAGCCTTTAGTATTTTAGCACGTTCCAGGATGTCAGGACTAATACCAATTCTTTCGCTGCCGTCACGATAGAAGTTTTTTGTCCAGCCATCAATGACTTCTAGATCATAGTCATTAAGATTATCTAGCTCCAGGTTAATAAGCTTTAGCAGAGTACGCTGGCGAGGGAACAGCGGCTTACCAAGAAAGTCTTTGTGCTCTGTGAACGTGATGATATCAGGGATATCTTTATCGTCACGAAGACTTTTCTTAGCTATCTCGAAGAAGTCATTCTGACCCTTCAGGATATTTGCGTTGCCCTTCTTGGTTACTCTTGGCATAGTTTATTAATCTTGGGTAGCGTCAGGGAATCTCATTATATTCAGCACAGATTCAATGGCTTGATCGATGTGGTGGCCAGCAATCTCGTGAGCTTCTCGCTCTGGATCCTGACCTCGCCAGCCATGATAGTGTATGCCAGCACTTATCTCTTCACCCAATTGCTTCAGGTTAGCCAGGTGACGTTTCCAGTCAGTATTGCTAGGCCAGGCACCGGCTTCCTTCTTCTTGCCATCACCGTCACCATGCTTCTTAACAATGCTTGCAGCCCATGATGCTCCAGCGTCTCCTCCCCAGGCCAGCCAGGCTACCTTACCGGGGCTGTTGTTGTCCCAGTCCTTGCCCTTTTTGTCAACAGCATGACGAGAGAAATAGGCATGCATGCGCTTGATATCACTCAGTGGTACAGCCCCACCACCAGCGAGCTGCTTGGCACGATGACGACCCACGCTAGTGAAACCATCACCAGCTTTACCATCAGCAATAAGCTCTAGTGCATGCTTGGCAGCACTCTGTACTCCTGATGGTGGCTTGAAAGAATTCTTACTGCCTTCTTCTTTCTCAGCAGTAACAATAAAACTATCGTCTATGTTACGGTAGTTTACCCACGGTTGAAAATCTTCAGCTCTAGAAATTTTACGCATTCTTTCTCCTTTACATACCTTGGTGCATTTGCATGATACTATTAACTTTTCCAGCTTTTCCAGGATCTGTGTGAGACCCTGCTATCTCGCCTAGATAACCACACGAACCACAGTTTGGACCAAAGCATGGTCCTATCATCTGCCAGTCAATACCGAGAGCACTGGCTTCAACGGAAGATATCTTTACGCTAGATGTTTTATTCCCACGCTCTTCCATGATCTTTTGTACTCTTGGCACCTGGCCCTCGATAAACACCCTACCTGCTGAAATAGAGTCATGCAATGCTCTGTGGCCACCAGCATCAATGCCGTAGTGAGCTGCAAGTGCCGATAGTGCACGGCTGCGTGGATTTACTTCCTTTGGTTCAATAGAATGGTCGTGCTTGATAACATCGATCAGTCTCATGCTGTGAGGGTTGAATCCCGTTACTTGCACAGGCATGCCCAGGTTCTCACGCTCCCATATATTTTTAATGATCTTGGAGTCATAGGTTGGGTTAGCTCCCAGGAACACAAAGCCCTGCTTTTGCAGGTTTGCCATGACTCCAACAATTTTATTGATGCCAATCGATAGAGGTACAGCCGGTGAAAGATCAATATCTTCCTGTGTGAGAGCAGGTGCCTTGCTTCCAGCTGGCTTCTCTGCCATGTCTGGGGCTACACCATGACGATGCTTCCTCAGGTCACTGTTAGTCCAACCATGGGTTTCAAAAGCGCCCTGTGTGATACTTGCGCTCGGTTCAATTAAAAAGTGTTGTGATTCTTTTTCTGATAGCTTACCATCACGAAAAATGGCCAGACCAAAAGATATAGGCTCTGCGTTATCCAAGCCTGTTGTTTCAAGGTCAAAGCTAGCAATCATTGGAGGGGCTGCGTTCCAAACTCTGCCAGTTGATTTGTTAATATTTGGCTCTAGAATTCTTGGATCCCAACCATAATCTGCTGACCTTCTGGGGTCTAGCGCAACGTTAGAATTGCCAAATGGCTGTGGGTTAATAGCAGAAGAATTAAAAAGCATGGCTATCCGTGCCTTTGTTCTGAATAGTCTTCAGGAAAGAATGCACTGCTCGCAACCTGTGTGGCGATGCCAAGCTTGCGTCGCGTGCTGATAAAACTAGATAGTGTTTCTGGAGATATAGTATCAACATCTTCTCCCGGCACAGGGTTAACACAAGAGCTGACCATCTGAGCAGTGTAGTGTTTGATAAGCTTGCTAGCCATGTCTTGATAGCATTCCACAGTGTGCAAGCCATCGCTGGTACCACAGGAGCACTTGTTATCGCTACCAAGATAACCTGACTTCACTAGGCACTGACTGTAATGACGCGCTGAAGTTGGGTCGCCGCATGTACAGTTTGGCTCACGCATGTCTGGCGCATCCATAGAGGTTATGCCGTTGTTAAAAGATATAGATCTTAGCTTAGCATTCAGATTTTCTGCTTCAGGATCTGGATCGGCTGGGTATGGATTGTCAGGGTGGTTTATAATACCTTGTTTAAATAGTGTAGACATGCTTTTAATGCCATCTGCACGGAATGTTCTCCAGGCTCCAAACTTTTCTGGGTTGCCCTGTGGATCATCCTGTGCGAGCTTATCATATGCCCTGATGTATGCCCTGCCGGTAGTTGGATCGAACCAGGCATGCGTAGGAGCTACGACTCTATGCTTTGGTTCAAGATCCTTTGCACCCATATACGTTATACCCAGCTGCTTGTCACCATGGATTGCTCTGTTCATATGCTGGAACACATCATGCACATTGAGAATAGGAGTTTTACCATATGAAGTAGAGAGCATTGGCGTGATCACTGATCCAGATTTTAGCTTATCAATCTGTGATCCTATCCATTCGTGTGCCCTAGCATACTTCTTATCGTTCCAGCCTTGAACACGATCTACTAGCTCCTCTGGATGCTCACCCGGCACCATCCGGCTGAAAGTATCTATTGAATCTGGTACGTTAGGCGATCTGTTGCCAAGAATGATGTGATGTTGCTTTAAGCTTTCGCATATAGCATCATGCTCAGACTGTGTTAACAGATTTTCTGACATGGCTCGAGCCATAGTTGGAGCATTGCGTGCATTTCTACTGGCTTGTGCAATGATTCTATCTCTATCAAGATATGATCTGGCTTCGTCTAGAGCATAGTCATAGTTGCCACGATTGTTCGCAAGCGCTGTGTACAAATACTCAGCGGGTACGCCAACGCCATGAATGCCAGAAGATGGTTTGAGCGCATCCATAATCTGTTCATGCGGTAGGAACCTGGTGAGCATATGGTATGTGGAATCATCAAATGTTCCACTGTCTATATCTGCTGCACGCGCCTCGTCAACAGGTTGTTTTTCTTCTGTTGTATTGTTATCCATCATACACTGGGGATAAGTTGGGGTATCTGCTGCTATTAAATTTTTCTTTGCTAGCTCCTGATAGTACAGCCATCGATGGCAATGTTATGGACTTTACTGTCCCGAAGTCAATATTCTGAACAGGATTCATTGATCTTGTAGCTGTTTCTCGTTCTTCAGCATTGAGATCCCTGTAAAGCACCTTTGTTTCAAGGTTGTAAATATTCTGTTGCTGGTTATACTCTGACCATGCTGTTGGATCATTTGCTTTGATAGCTTCAACGGGTTGTACTGATTCACCCCGTGTTTTCATCAGCAGCTCTCGGCCCAGGTAGCTGTGAGGATGTACCTGTTGTATGCCAGGGTTTTCTCTTTCAATAAGTTCATTTGGATGGCTTAACAGATAAAATTGATGATTGGATTCTGTGCCATCAGGAGCTGTGCTACCGAGCGTAACAATATGACCAGGCTGTACAACCTGTGTGTTAGTAAATGTTTTATTGTCTTTATTAACAACTCTATGATTGGCGTACATTTGATTGATACGTTCTATATTATTTTTCAGTACGCCCATCTTTGCGTCAACAGCTAGCTTGTATGTTTCATCTTTCGTGTAAGATGATGGATCTACCAGAGGAGCTTTACCGCTTTCATGATCTACTAGTTGTTTAGTGATTGAATCTCTCAAACCCAGCAGGCGAGCTGGTTCATCAGCGGTACAGTAGTGATACCTTTTTTCTGGCATAAGGTTTTGCTCTTGTAGCTGTGCTGTGTCAGCTGTTGTAGCATAAGCATCCAGCGGTGATCCACGGCGTGCAGTTTCACGTGCGCGTACAATTTCTGATAGTGGGAACCCACCAAAGTATTCGTTAGTGCTTTCAGGAACTGTACGTTGACCTGGATCAACTTTAGGCTGTCGCCGCCTGGCGGGCATGCCACGCACGTTGCTTGGAAGCTCTGGCTCAAACTCTGGCTCATAATCCTGATCACCCATGGGGTGCAGAGCATTAGTGCCCTCATCATTGCGTTGTATTCTCCACTGCCCACCCTGTGTATCGGTGAACACTGGCTGTCTTTTGCCCTCGAACTCTTGGAACTCCAGGTTGGTTGGAGCTGCTGTTCTTCGCCTAAACCTTAGCAAACCCATACTATCTCCCAGGTATAATTAGTTTCTTTTGTGGTCCCATCTGGGCACGCTTCATGTTGTAGTACTGGTCAGCCACACCCTTACCGATTTCGAAACGGTTTTGCTCGGGGTTATACTCGTGGCCAGCAAGACGACCAACGATAGTAATCGTAGGTGGCTCTTGCTTTTGCGAGATACCCGGAAGAACCCAGTCAACAACTACTTGCAAGCCAATCTTTTCAAACATCTCATCGGCTTCGCCCTTGAGGCTGAGCAGGTTATCGTGGCTGGCCTTCATGTAGCCATACTTGTTTTGCAAGTGCTCGAGAACCTTCCAGGCTCCCATGATCTCGCTCTCCATAAGTTCAACAGGCTCTTCCTTGCCGAGACGTTCCTCCTCAGCTCGTTGTTCAGCCAGGTAGGCATCGATCTGAGCCTGCTGGAATGGAGTGTGCTTAACATCCTCCGGTGCAATACCTGGGATGCCTACGTCCTTTGCCATTTACTTTTCCTTTGATTATTAGTCGCCATTCAAGAAGCGTTCGACCTTTTTAATTCCTTTGTCGATGCCTCTGGTTATTCTGTATGCACCATATCCTAGCGCACTATCGATACCAGTGCTAGTTAATGATGATGCAACATCAACATGCTTAGGGTTAGCCTTATCGTATTCATCCCCAGCATTGACTGCAAGGTCGTGAACAGCCACTCCACCAGCACCAGTACCGCCAGCTGGAACGCCACGCTGTTGATAAAAATCAATGACTGCGTTCTCAGCTTGTTGTCTTCCAGCATCGCTACCATGTTCTCTAACTTGGTGCAATGGATTAAGTACCTCACCTAGCTGGTGCCAGAACGATGGGTCTGCTGCTAGCTTTTCATTATTGTATCTGTTATTCCATAACATAATATAACTTATTTCTTTCTCGTACGCTTCGTTGGTGGTTTTCCTTGAGTTTGGCTTTCTGTTGGTGTTTCACTTCTGATCTGCTCTTCTGATGTTCCCAAAAGATCTGCGCTTTCACCGGGGCTGAACCGTGGTCGCCCAGCACCACCAGCATCTGGAGTAGTGCCACGTGCCATCTCTGCACCCAGGTTGGTGATAAGATCCTCACGGTTTGTTCTGTAAGCATCGGGATCAATATTTTCCAGTGATTGCTCAAACAGATTTTTCATGGCAGGCTTGTGATTTGGTTGTAGATCACGAGAGTTTTTCATGAGTACATGAGTTATGTTGCCATCACCGTCAAAAAGATGGCCGTCATGCTGATCGCACTCATGCTCGTGGATCTCTGGAAGAGATCCAGCCTCCATGCCTCCAGGAACCAGTGATGGTATTACAGCCTTATCAATATAAAATTTCTCACCGGTTTGTTCATCAGTATGCTCTTCTCGCTTGGCTTGGCACGAAATAGTTTTCTTAGGATTAACACGAGTTGTGGTGAGTGCATCAAGATCTACATCGCTACCCTTTTTAAAGATGTATCTTTCAAGATCGTTATAGTATGGGGCACCTTCGCCATAGGGAGTAAACTTTATAGATTGTCGTGGAAGCTCTCGAGAAAAATTGCCGAATGTGTACTGCTCACCTTCAATGGTTCTTTTACCGGGGATGAACGTGATAATGTGTCCACCGGTATCAATGGTGATTCTTTGCCTGCCATTGTCAACAAGCATTCGTGAGTGGAACTCTCTTCTAACAGGCTTTGGAGGCTGTAAAAGCGAGCCGGGTTCATCTTTTTTATGCTTATCGTATTGTTGTCTATTTGCTAGATCCTGTGCGCAGCCAATACAACCTGGAGAGTGTGCACCGCTGCTATCAACGTCCAAGATTGGCTCACGCTTGATAAACCTACTGGCAATGTGTTCCATGCCAACTGATTTAAGGTGTTCTTCCAGGTCTGTTATCTTTTTAAAGTTACCGGGTGTTGAAAGCCATTCTTCTTCAGTGCCGGTATGCGAGCCGATAAGAGATCCCCACAAGCCGGATAGCGTTTCATCCCTCTTGTTTCTTGGGGCGAATGCAGCACTAGCACCCACGCCATTCACCTTGGCATTGAAGTCACGATCAAACCAAAAAGAGTTACGCTCTCCACTGCCCAGTTCTGGTGTTTCAAGGCGTACTGGTAAACCGGTTAAAATCGTTGAATCAGGGCGGTTGTGAGCTCCATACAAGTGGCCACTGTCTCGCCAGTTATCCAGTGTATTTTGTGTTCTAAGCAGATATGCATGAGAGTCTTCTGGCAGTCGCTCACCCATAACATGGCCAACTTCTAGCTTATGCCACTGATCAAGAGCCTGCTTGACACCAGAAGGACCACCCAGTGGGTGGCTTCTTTCCATTGTCCCCAGGTAAGCTTGAAATACTCTTCCCATGGTAGAAGCATTGTCTGAGCAAACCGAACAAGTATCGGGTGTCATGGTCGGTAGTATCTTTGTGGACTCTCCTAGCATGCCCTGAGCAGCCTGGTTGGCACGCTCCTGGCTGGCCAGATACTTCTTGCTAATTTCATGTGGTTTGACGCCATGCTCGCCCACAAATTCATTCAGTGGTACACCAGCGTACTTACGGTATGCATCAAGCATGCCCATAATATCTCCGCCATGATGCTCTGCCATATCTTGTAGCAGCTTTGCATTGACAACGCGTTCATTGAACAGACCCTTAGCTGCACCTGAATGATCATCAGAAGGCAGGCGACCGCTTGTCATCAATTGCTTGATAGTATCGAATACACTTTCATGCACTACTCTTCTTATCTCACTTGTTGGATGCAGGCCTGAAAAAAGTTCTGGGTTGTCCATAGACGCACGAGCAGCAAACATAATTCTATCGTGGTTCTTGTCACGCGAAGATAAATCAAAGTCTTCAGGCTGCATGTCTGCCAGGTTAAAACCATATGATTGGGCAAGGGAATGTGCAAGAACCTGCGCGCTCTTCATCTCTCCGACGTGTGGGAGATAGGTTGTTTCGAGAGGTACCAGGCTTGCAGTCCCAGCTGCGCTACCATGACCACAGCTGGCTGATCCATGGTCATCTGCTGAGTGACCACAGTAACCACAGACTGGCTTGCTTTCGGGTAATAGTGCATTGACAGTGTCAGACATGTCAGTGACATCACGTGATGACTGATCACATTTGCACTTAGATGCATCCAAGTTCTTGCCAGTAATTGCGAACTGCTCTGGAATCGCAGTCTCTCCGCTAGCGATTTTTTGCTGTTTAAATATATCGCTCAGCTTCATCTACTTGTTCTTCCTTTTTCTTTGTTCTTTACCAAGGTTGTATGAACCGTATGGCACTGGGTCAATTGGGTCAGAAGCAGTTGTTAGCCGTGCGCGTTCTGGCATCCATAACATATTTTTTATTGGTACACCACCCCGGCCCTGGCTGTCTTGATAAGATTGTATAGCAGCATGGTGCAATAAAATTGCTGATGCCTGGAGCAAAGAACTAGCGTTACCATGCTCAGTACCATGCCACATATGGAGTGGATCATCTTTTGTATCTTCTGTGCTACCCAGGTGCAACAGGTGCTTGCCCAGTACACTTGCTGTTGTAATCAATGATTGGATATGAACAGAAGCAGCCTCAGGAGCATCAAGTGATTCAATGCTGCTCATATTTTGCTGGGTTAATGCTCCATCGATAGAACGTTTTAGTTCTTCTCCACATGCCTTGCATACGGGGCATGCCTTGCACATTCCATCATTGCAGGTTCCAAACAATGATCGATCAAAACTGTGAATTTTGGTTACTGGATTAGTTTGATTGATATAATCCTGTTGTCGCGTGAATAGATCATACCAATCCTCTACGGAACGGTTGCCAGATGGTCCATTGCTACGACTAACCAGGTCATGATAACTGGGGAATATATCTTTACGACCTGATCTTTTTCGATCAATAGAAAAACAACCACCATCACCATCGTTTATAGCATCAGCAACATTTGACAGGTTTGGTAGCACCTCTCTGAATACATTGGTGAGCATGGGAGATCTGGCAAATTCTATTGTTGATGCATCACCATTTTCCATCCGTGATTGCAGCGATGGGAAAGTGCCTCGCTTGTATCTGGCTCGAGAATCAACATGATCAGCAAGATTTGAATACAATGTTGTTAGCAGTGGTCTGTGATATGAGCCTACCGGGTGATCTGCAATTACCTGTGCCAGCCGGTCTGTATAGTGCTGACCGAGCTGTTGAAGTGCTGGTGGAAGCTCTCTTGCGCTTTTTTTATTAAACATTTTATATACTCAACTGTTCAACGAGGGACATCATCATGGTCAAGTGCCACTTCTTTGCAGTTCTGGTCCTTACCAATCTTGCAAACTACTTTACCAAAACGATTTCGTTTGAGGTTGTCGGGCGATGTATTTTTACCACAACGGTAACAGGTTGCCTTGCTACGTGGCATCATCACGGCTCCTGCCCAGCGTTGTAGCGCCCCTTCGAATGACAGCCTGACCTGGTTTAATGATTCACGAAAGGTTTTAACTTCTGGCTGTGTTACATAGGTCTGTTCTCTGAAAGCTGGATGCATTGTGCTGTAGTTCATTGACAGCCCACTGTAATCATTGATCACACCATTGGTCTTGTCTTTTACTTCTTGGTCAGTAAGGTGCCCGGAATAAAATTTAGCCTTGGGATCAGTTGGGCGTGCAGTATCTCCGCTGAGATCACTCACAAAATCGTGTGTTTCTAATGGGTACACGTGAGTAGTAATAACCGGTGGCCTTGATGGTGCTTCAGGAATACCAGTCTCAACGTTCCTGAATGGGAAAAGCACAAGGTCTGTCATGACGGTGGGCTGTTTGTTAATATCAGGATCACCGGCAGCTGATTCGGGCAGCGAGGTTCCTGGCCTGCCAACTATGTTAGTAAAGCTATCACGCCAGTCAGCGACGGGTGTCATTGGTTCAATTTCGTCAGCCATACAGGTCCCTTACATTCACATACTCATGCGAAATAACAGTGTTTTTACATTAAAATACTCTAAAAGTCCTCTTCAAGATCAGCATCGATATAATCATCTCCGCTATCTAGCTCTGCCTGATTAGAGCGACGAGATTTCTTCTTGGCTGGACTGTCACCAGCCTGGTACTCTTCAATCTTCTTGAACAGTGCATGCTTCATATCTGCTGGCAAAACATCACGAATAGCCAGCAGGATCATGTCCAGCTGTTGAATAAGATCTTCTGGGCGGTAGTCGCTGCTATCTTCCTTCTCAATAGCTCGCAGCATCTCCATAGCATGCATGGTCTGGGTGAGAGTGGGCTTCTCATAGCCCATGGCAATCTCTTCCCAGCCCTTGGCCAGGATAACTTCATAGAAAGCCTCGGCTGTGAGCATGCGTTGGCTGGCGTCAAGAATACTGATGCTCTTCTCACGGGCACGACGTTCTACTACCTCACGCACCATACGTTTTTCGAATGGCAGGTGATTCTTCTGGTGGTTGCGAATGTTCTCATAGTTTATTCGCTCCTCCTTGGGCATGCCCAGCTTTTCCTGGAGGGGTTCAATAGCCCTGAGCACTTCTTTATAGCTCTTGGGGAATAGCAAGAGAGAGTCAACAATGCCACGCAGGTCATCACTGGTGTTACAGATCTTGCACTGAGCGGAGCGCTTGTACAGGTACAGCTCACCATCGATCTCTTCTGTGAGCAGCTCCTCCGTGGTAGGAGTCATCTTTACTAGCTCTTTGTATTCACGTGTTCTTCTATCCATTGTTCTCGACCTCTGTTTCTGTAACTGCTGTCACCTCTGGAGCTGGTTCTTGAGCATGGCGTGGCATTGTATCTCTTGGATTAACATATACCCTGTGGAAGTTACCCGCTGTGGGTGGTATAGCATCCCATCCACCTAGCTTGCTCTGTACTTCGCGTCGGCGTCGGCGTTCGATCTGGTAGTCACTCATGAACCCCCAGTCTTTGGCAGCTTGGTTGCCCTCACGCTGGCGGATGTCTTCTCTGGCGTCCAGTAGCATGCGGTGGGCAAACCACTCTAGCTTTTGTGAATAAGTTAATTCATCCCAGTGCTTTGGCAGTCTTTCGGTATACAGCTCCAGCATCTCATCAAAGCTGGTACTACTATCTACTGCTCGTAGTTCTTCCAGACCGTCTCGCACAGGTTCTTCAGGGCTTTTCTCTTGTACATGCCCACTTGGCTTGACCATTTCTGGAAGCCCATCATCCTGGCTACTTCCACTTCCTTGCGATTCTCTAGACATGATAACACCACAGCCTGTTTCTGACGAGGAGGCAAGCTGTCTATCCCTTTCATTAGATCATATATATTAACTGTTACACCATTCAACAGCTGCAGATCTGGATTGCCAGTGTCGAGATAGACTTCTTTCCATTCCATATAGTTGTTAAGCAGTCGCTCCAGGATCTGCCAGGTCATCTGGCCCTGAATGATCTCCTGCTTGCGTGACTTTCTTGGCTTGGGTGCTGGTTCCTGCATGCTATCCTCTTCGATACATCTGATTTTGTATGTATCGCTGCGAGGCTTTCATACTCTGTACCTTGTCGTTAATCATTCTCCAGGCTGCATACTGTACAAAATAAAATTGTCGGTCGCTCTGCGTCTCGCACTTGGCTACAGCTTCTAGATCTTTTTGTGTGCCACTACTAGGTTTACGCCAGGCTGCCCAGTACTTGTCATCTAGCATGTACCAGGAGTACTGTGCCTTGAGATACCGGCGAGTAACTTCTTCTTCAATGGCTGTGATAGCACTCTGCAGGTTCAGGAACAAACGGTCCTGCTCATCGGCACTCATGCCCTTGTCCGTATTGAATCGTGCAATGATAACCTCAGCCGGACGCATGTAGTCTTCCATGAACTGGTCAACAACCCGCTCGATACTGTCCAGTAGAGCCAGGTCTTCCTGCTTGGTCTTCCAGGTGAATGCACGCACAGCAAAATCATGCATCTCACTGAACCTGTCGTCATGGTTAGCACCCAGCTCTGGTTCGGGTGCAGTCTCGAGAGGTGAAAGCCCTTTTTTAAACGTGCTCATAGTTTCTCCTAAGCATTATCAACGTAGTAAGAGTATAGATCAATCCACTGCTCCAGCGTCATGACAACATATGCTTCTTTGACATTCTTGTTGCGACGCTTGATGATGCCGATACCAAAACGCTTCTTGGCGTTCTTTTGTTCCAGCAGCGCCTCATCCATGATTGTTGACAGGCTGATCTTGGCCACATTCTTTGCTTCAACAGTTGTATCTTTAACACCGTTGATGTCACCCTTGTCCAGAGTGGCACCGGCACCATAACGTCGTTCTACATCGTTGTAGCCACGATCATTAAAGTACTTTGCAATATCACGCTCCCACTGAGAGCCCTTAGCTTTTTGTGGTGTCGTCATTCGCGTTCCATCGTTCACAGATACTCTTGACAGGACAGGATACAAACTCTTGCGTGTCTGGACCACTGCAGCAGCTCTTCAGATCTTTTGGGTCATTGTTGCGGATGGCTACCCGCACTCTGTCCCACTTGTTATATAACTTATTTATTTCGTCAGGGTCAGGCTGCACTTCTATTGCACGTAGCTTGTGAGGGTAGCTTTTCTCTACAAACAACAGGGCCATACGCTCGGGTGCAGCAGGGTGTACGTCCTGGTAAACCCGTAGCTGCATGCTGTAGGTATGGCTGGCTTCCAGTGGCAAGCGGTTACAGGTCTTGATGTCAACCAGGAAGCTCTCACCATTAGGCATGGTCAGCTCAAGGATATCGATAGCACCCGTGATCATGCGCTCTTCGTCAATGATGCGAACTTCTACCTTGTCTTCGCTGGTGAATCCCAGGTGGATGAGCATGCTCTGCATCATGCTGTGCAGTGCGCTACCAATCTGAAAGGTCATCTGCAGAGTAGGGCTGATGCGCTCTTCCTTGTAGAACTGCCTGAGCTCCGGATGAAACTTGTAGTACAGGTGCATCTCCCCCTTGGCAATATCTGTGCTGGGGTGATACATGTTATCGAACTTGCGTTCTTTATTGTATACCCGGATAGGGTACTCTTCGGGCCAGTCACCATGGATCAGTGCCTCTTCAAGGTAAGGCGTGATGATCTCGTTACGCTGGTAGGTGGCTAGGGTTCTCTCAAGAAATGTCATCGTAGTTTTCTTTGTCATTGTAGCGTCGGTCAATGGCACCAAGTTGCCTGTCGTTTATTAGCTTGTATGCGTAAAGCTTTTCTAGTTTGGCTTGAAGTTCATATACCTTACGCTCGAGAGTTTCGATGCGCTTTTCAAAGTAATTTGGTGTGCTATACATCATGCTGCTCCTTTAACTTAAGGTAATCCTCATAGAATTCCAGCCAGTCATTAAGGCTCATAACAACAAGATCTTCTACCACCTCAATTGTATCAGGTGTATTAGTTCTTGTCCCCCATTTCTCTTCAACTTCTGTAGGGCCATACAGTCTCACTGCAAGTACAGGCCTGGCATTCCAAGACCTATCCTGAGCATGTTGCTTGATGGTTTCCCAAACTTCTTTAGTGATGCTATATGATTTCTTTTGAGTACACTTGCACTCGATATCAAAGGTGATATTCTCACGCTCTGCTGTCTTGACATCGCCTTTCTCATACTTGGCACCGCTAGCAATAGTTCGCTTGCCGGATGGCCAGAGATCAGCAATATCCTGCTCATGCCTGTTACTCATTCTACGCTGAAAATCACCCATTGTCTAGCTTAACCATGACAACGCTATCCTTTTCAATATACAGCAACACATCTTCCATAGCCTGGATATAACCTCGCTGCCATTCAGTTGTTGATCCATCATCTTCCATGGACATAACCTCACAAAAGGTTTTGATTTGTTCTACTGTTCTATTATTCATCTTCTAGCATGCTTTCTACCATATTAAGTAACTTAATGGCATCACAATCTCCAGTGTATGAACTGATCTCAACAGACTTCTTGTCGCCCTTGCCCTTGATCTCAAACTTACGGCATACAGGGCATGAGTTATTACCGGTATGACGCTTACGGATCTTATCGCGTTCAGCCTTCTTGATTATTTTAGTCACTGGTCAATCCCTTATGAGTTGTACTTTTCCCTGAACAAGCATAACGCAATAATGCTATACACTGCCATGTCCATCAGTGAGTCTTCAACGCTTTCGTTCTTCAATGATTCAGGTCCCTGCTGGGCTGCCTTCTGAAGGCGACGCATCTTATCATTAGCACGAACAACAGAACCAACCCAACCGTCAATGCCAAAGTCTTCGCTAGCACGTACATTAGCAAACGGATCGCCCTGCTCTACTCTGCCATAGTCAGACTGCTTCTTATCATGCAGAGCTGTAATCTCATCAATTACTTTCTGGAAATCACTCTTACCAGCTTTATTCGTCATCAGTCGCAACCAGTTCTTCTAATGACCACACAGGGTCACCGATCATCTTTACTGTCATGGTTTCCTTATCAATCATGAATGTTTGTTCACCAATCCTGACGCCAGCTAACCCACTGGGCCAACCCACAACACTAACATTAAGTTCAACGCCTTCTTTTTCTTCCATGGTTATACCTCCGGATCTGAGATATCATCGGTGTCAAATGTAAGTGGTCGCCCGAAGAAACTGTCTGTAGTGTCCGCTTCCACCACTGTGTTACCACGCTTGGTAGCATCAATGATCTCCGCTTCGAACTCTTCTGTACGACCGCTGTCCCATACCAGCTCAAAGAAACTATCACGCCCTTGGGCTTTAAGATCCTTCCAGCTGAACCAGGAACCCTGGCGTTGCACAACGCCCAGCAGGATACCCATGCGCGCTAGGTCACGACGAGTATCAATACCAGGATGATCCAGGGAAGCACAAGGCTGGTTGTAGAAGTCAGTCCAACCCTCACGGAATGGTGGTCCGTAGCTGTTCTTGACAGTCTTCATGACCACAGGGAATCCTACCTGTGTGTTCTCGCCATTGATCTTATCGAAGTACTTGTCGCTACCAGGGCGAAGATAGATACGCACACTCATTGCATGCTTGACAGCGTGCCCACCGGGTGTCATTGGCCGATTGTAACCATCCATGTCAGCACGCAGCTGGTTAAGATAGAAACATGTAACATTATATAGGTTAGCCAGTGGGGCAACAGTCTGAACGTTACGCTTCATGACAGCAGCATTGCCACCGACTCGGTCGTTCTTATCTGTAAGTTGTTGCATGCTGTGCTTGGTAGCTGCTGCACCAGTGCTATCCCACACAATGGCACAGATCTCTTTGCTCTTGATGAGGTTAACCATCATGTCAGTGCCAGTCTCAGCATCCGGTGGCTGCACAACGATCAGGCTTTCGTCTACCCTAAGACCTAGTTTCTCAGCCCACTCAGGGTTGAACCGATGCTCGATATCAATATAGGCAACCAGCTTCTCACCTTTATAGTAGTCATAGCAGTCCTTGAGAGCCAGCAGAGCAAAGCTACTCTTACCAGAATGCTCCTTGCCAAAGAACTCAATGAGCTTTCCTTCTGGCCAACCACCAACAGCTAGCAGGTGTGCCATGGCTGGAGTGAAGCATGGAATCGCATTGATGCGTTCAATATCACTGCCACGTAATGCCAGTGGCTTTGTGCTACCTTCAGGTGTAAACTTATTAAGATCAGAAATTAGTTTATCAATTGCATCTCTAGCCATGTGTTTCCTCCAATATTTCTAAGATTAGTTCTTCAATTGTTTCTTTGTTCATCGCCGCATACTTCTGCAGTGAGTTATAAAGATAGTCTGGGATATCAATTGTTATTTCCATTGTACTCCTCGTCTGTTGCAAAACGAATACAGCATGCATCGCAGTCATGATCAGTTGCAAACTCACCAGTGCTAGCAACCAGGTCATCAGGGTCAGGGTGCCTGACATCATGCGAACACACACGAGTCATAATGTCTCTGTCAAACATATAGAACTGACTGAAGTCTCTCATGTGATGCTCTGTACGATTATGGATAGCACATCTAGTATAGCAATCAGATTCTTTATGGATGTTAACTCTGATGTGCGAGTGCTCTAGTTGTATAAAGCTCATGCTACCTGCTCCCATTGTGTGTAACGATTCCTGTTCTTAATACAACGATGCACCACCTCAAGAGCAAGCGCAGAAATCTGTTCTTCACACTTGGGGCATCGCCAGTTCTTTAGCTCCACTTGTTGTTTTGGTGCTCTCGGCACGTCATTCACTCTCCTTTAAAAGATCTAACCTGAACAGGCTGCGCAGGCTGAGTCCATCCTTCAGCTTCTCTACTTCTGCAATCACTGGCTTGCCAGTCTCAAGGTCTTTCTTGATCCTCTTGTAGGCATCAGGGAACACCACAATCTGAACGCTCTCATCCTTGCTGGCATCCTCAGCATCTTCATCATAGTAGTCCTGTTCTTCCTGGTGAAGAGGCAGTTCTACCCAGAGCTGACACATCTCTGCGCCAGGGTTCTTGCCACGCTTGGTGACCAGCTTCTTGATCTTTACAACGATACCGCCAAGCATAGCACGCTCGCCCTGGAACATCAGCTTCTCACCGGGGTAGCTGTGCTCTTCCTCAATCACATTGATGTAGTCAGCCAGAGGATCCACGCTGACCATAGTACCCAGCAGCTCTTGCTCGTTGTAACCACGGTCGTCAATCTTCTCTTGATTGAATGCGTAGCAGTCATAAACGGTTTGGCTGCCACCGCAGAAAGCACAACCAATATCGCATGGGTTGTCTGGCTTCTTGATCTCTTTCCTGATGGTGCAGAACTGTTCGAGCGCTGTGGCAGTATCATCACAGATGCTATCAAACACACCGCATTTGACCATGGAGGTCACAGCACGCTTGTTCACCTTGCGAGGTGGAACACGGTCTAAGAAGTCCTGCATGCTGGTGTATGGACCCAGGTTGCGGATCTCTACGGATGCATTAGCAACATACTTAACGCTGCTCAATCCGTATCGGATGCTACCACTCTGAGTGAGGGTGAAGTTGTCACCACTCTCGTTAATGTCTGGCCCTAGCACATTGATGCCCATACGCCTGGACTCACGGGTGTATACCACACTCTCGCTCGGGTTGGTACGGAATAGTGCTGTCATGTACTCGCGAGGGTAGTAGTGCTTCATCCAGGCTGTCCAGTATGCCAGCATGCTGTAGCCATAGCCGTGGCTCTTGTTGAATCCGTACATACCGAACGCTCGCATGTCGTCAAAGATCGATTGAGCCACGCTCTCTTCAATGCCCTGCTCTACACACTTTCTGATAAACACAGTGGCTTCTTCAACCATGTCTTCATAGTTTGACTTGGACACTGCCTTGCGAACACGATCAGTCTCAGGAATTGTATAGCCCGCCAGGATGTGACAGGTCTCCATGATCTGCTCCTGGTATACAAAGCTACCATAGCTGACACCCAGGATATTCTCTAGCTGTTGGTGCTTGTAGGTTACGCGTCGCTTGCCTTCACGCTTCTGCATGTACATCTCAAGCAGATTCAAACCTGTCTCTGGATCGAATGACCTGGTGATGCCTGGACGGTAGATGGCAATCATGGTGCACAGGTCTTCAATACTACGTGGTTGGAACCTCTTGACCAGGGTGCGCAGGCTGGATGTTTCGATCTGAAAGCATCCAATGTTGTGACCAGTGCAGATGCTGTCCCACACAGCTGGATCGTCATAGTACTTTGCCCAGTGTTTGTTCCACTCGTAGAAGTGATCGAACGGCAGGGTGCCACCGTTGCTCTCTTCGACAAGGCGTAGAGCTTCCATGAGAGTGCTCAGTGTACGCAAGCCCAGCAGGTCGATCTTGACAAAGCCCAGCTCATCTACCTCATTCATATCGAACTGTGTACGCACATCATTCTTTGCGAACCGTAGTGGCATAGCACCGATCAGAGATTCTTTGCTGAGCACAATACCAGCAGCATGTGCACTGGTGTGGCGCAGGTGGTTAACAAACTCTGGCAGGTTCTCGAACAGTTGAGGATACTTGTTCATGAATGGTGTGTACTCACGACCGTACTGCTTCTCTACCTGCTCCCAGGTAGCTCCACGGTTCTTGATGTTCCAGTCATCATCAATGATGTCACACATCTTCTGAGTATCATCACGGTCAATCGCCAGTCCACGACAGATATCCTTGATGGCTTGCTTGGGGCCAAGGGTGTTGATGGTACCAATGCTGGCGATGTTGTACTTGCCGTACTTCTCTTCAAGGTGCTCACGTACCAGGTGGCGTTCGTTCTTTGGCATGTCGATATCAATATCGGGCATGCTCACTCGCTCAGGGTTCAGGAACCTCTCGAACAATAAGTTAGCAGGGATAGGATCAACAGTGGTAATGTCCAGGCAATAAGCTAGCAAACTACCGCCGACACTGCCACGGCTTGGTCCTACCAGGAAGCCTTCATTCTTGCTCCATGAAATAATATCCTGCACTGTAAGAAAGTATCCGGGGAAGCCACGGGTAATAACAACATCCAACTCGTAGTCGATCCTGTCACGATACTTCTGTAACATATCTTCTGGCACACTGCCAACAATCTTTTCCTGGAACCCTGTTTCGACATACTCACGCAGCTTACGCTCATCCATCTCTGGCGTGGCAAAGAACACTGGCATCTTTCTAGCACCAGGCACACGGGCATCACACATCTGTGTTACCTCATTTGTCCTATTGATTGCCTGATCAACAATGCCATCTGGCAAGTAGGCCAAGCGCTCTCTCGTCTCTTGCTCTGAGAAGATGCACAGTTGGTTGGGTCCATAGTGGAAACGGCTTGGGTCATTAATGTTCTTGCCCATCTGCACGGCTGTCATAAGCTCATGAGCAAACCATTGCTCAGGGCGTGCATAGTGGCTGTCACTCACAGCCAGCAGTGGGACACTGTAATCAATAGCTGCCTCAGCCACACGACGGTTCCACTCAGCGCTCTCAGGATCCAGGTAGGTGTGTAGCTCAAGGTGAAATCTCTCACCAAAGATAGCTTGGAACCTACCGATACGTTCGACGGCTTTCTCATACCTACCATCTGATTGCAGGTGCTTGCCAATGCAGCCACCCATACAGCCACCGGTGACGATCAAGCCTTCCTGGTATCTTTCTAGCAGCTCCCAGTCAAACCTAGGGTTTCCGTAATAGGTTCCTTCTAGGTATGCCATGCTGCTCAGTGCCCACAGGTTACTTAACCCAGTGTTATTGGTGGCGATCACAGTCATGTGATCATAGTTCTCACCCTTCTTACCGCCCTTATCAAAGCGGTCATCGGTGAAGTAACCTTCCATGCCGAACAGAGGCTTTATGCCAGCCTTGTCAGCTGCATGCTGCAACCTCAGGTGACCACCACATTCTCCGTGGTCTGTGATAGCTACAGCTTCTTGGCCTAGCTCAACGACTCTTGCAACAACTTGATCGATAGTGCTTAGACCATCGAGAGCACTGTGCTCGCTGTGCGTATGCAGATGAACGAGAGCGTCTGACATGCTGATTCCTTAGAACTTGGTGACTCACTATATCACAATGCTTACTAGATGATGCGGGGATGATGATGCCATGCTACTCGGAGAGAGGTACAAGTAGCATGGCACCATCTGTGGGGGCACCCACGAATTACTACCGGCTAGCCATCTTTCTGGCGAGACGCTCAGCGGTAGTTTCCTCATCGATAGTGACGTATTCGTCATCAGCGTACTCTTCATCGTCAGAGATAGTAGCTGCTGGGCTGCTAGCAGTCTCCTTCTCTTTAACGATACCGTGCAGTTGTGCATCGTAGTACTCCTGGCTACCGATTCGGTTCAGGAATCCCTCAACATCTGGGACAAACTTGCTGTACCGATCAGCCATGCCTTCGATCGGCTTTTCTTGCATGGCAATAGCCATGTAGGTTGTGTCGGTGCCTGCACCTGTACGCATAACTTCGATCTCACGATCACGCAGGCTACCAAACTTCTCGTTGATAACAGCGATCTGGTTCCAGAAGTTTCGCATGCCCTGACTAACGATACCTACCCAAGGCTTGCGCTTGGTAACAGCCTTGCCATCTACCACTGTTTCGTAGGTGTTGGTAACGTCACGGTATCCAGTGAGCTTGCGCTGACCGTCAACTTCTTCGTATACCTCTTCACGCAGCACGGCAATGCCGTAACCAACGTCACGACGATATACCTTTGCAGCGCACAGCTCGCAGCTGGCATCGAATGCGCTACGGCAAACGAACGTCTTGTTCTTACCGTCCACTGCCTTCACATTTTCGTGGACAGGAACAACGAAGATGTCGTTGGCGTCAGTGAGAAAACGGAGAGCCTTTGTTTCTCCTGCTCGCCAGTAGAACCAGTTGGTTTCGGTGTAGCTCTTAGGACCACTGCTCCGTTGTGAACGCTCAATGCTTTCACGAACAGCTTCCATGCCTTTTTTTAGTGCCATTGTAGTTTCCTTGTGTTGTAGGTTCGGTTTGGTTACGGCAATTACTACTGTACATCATGTGTTGGCATGTGTCAACCACATCCACCACTAATTTGCCAGGCCAGTGCTCCCACTGATTCTGGCACCTGCTCTAGTGTAGCAGGGTCATGCCCGTCAGGTGTGTCAATCACTCGCACCTTAACGTAAGAAGATAGCTCACTCACCAGACTGCGCGCTGACTTTCTCCCTGCTGTATCACCATCCATGTAGATAGTAACACTGGAGAACTGTCGTAGCAACTGAACCTGCTTGGCCTCCACCTTGGCACCGAACGTGGCTACCACATTGTCAATGCCTCGGCTCTTCATGACCAGCACACTCATAGGGCTTTCAACCACATACACGTGGTCATACTGTCTTGCACTATCCATGTTGTACAACCAGGCTCCACGAGGGAATCCTTTGCTGTTGCGATACTTGGGCAGTCCATCAGTGTCTTGAATCTTTCTAGCTACCCAGCCAATCAGCTTTCCGTTCATGAAGTGTGGCAGCACAACGCGGTCAACTCTGACAGAACACTCACTGCCAGCTAGCTTAGCTACTTCAATCCTGTCACGATCAATACCAGTACGCATCTCCAGCTGTACCTGCTCGCTGATACCACGCTCTGTCAGATAGTTACAAGGTTGTATCCATCGCTGGATAATAGTATCGCTGTAAACTGGTATGTCTTCTGGCTTTACCTGTTCCCTGCTGAATACATCCTTCAGTCTGTCAACAAACTGTTCGGTTGGAACCAACCGGGTTCCGTCCGATTCACCCCGAAGTAACGCATAGGCTTCCCCACGTGTAATTCCCAACACGTTGGACACCAGCCATGTAACGTCCCCTCCTCCGCAGGTAAAGCAGTTGAATAGAAGAGTGGATGTGTTGAGGCTAGCTGATGGATTTGTATCTCCGTTCCGGTGGTTACCGAATGGTAGAGGGCAGCTGTGGATGAGCTCTTCTCCTGACGGAGAGATATTCTGAGCACCAATGATATTGACGAGTACATTGTATCCATCAAGGCCCGACAGGTCTCTTTCAGGGTTGGCTTGGTCATTACGACTACTCGCTAGTGTCTTCATACTCACGCACCACTCTCATAGATGTGCTGTCCTTCAACTCGAAAGCCATCATCCAGCTTTTTAAGTTACTACGTCGGCTCTTGAGGATGTCAAGCACCAGGGCTTCGTTAGCTTTCATCTCCTTGGTGCACCCAATACCGAATGCCCAGTCAACGATCTGCTCAACCTGGCTACTCAATCCGATATTAGCCAGTCCGCCTCGACCCTTCTTGCTCTTCATAGCTTCACGGTTGAACTGTGCCAGCCAGACACTGGCCATGCCCATCTCTCGATTGGTGCTAGCAACATCAGTAATAACTTCTGCCATCTGCAAGCTCTGGAAGTTAGAGGTAGCACCATAGTTCTTTTCGGTTGTGATCCAGCTGAGCTGGTCACCTACCATCAGGTCTGCACCCCAGTGCTTGGCCTTGCTGTAAAGCTCCATAACACTACGTTCATTCTTCTTGCTGGGGCTATCAATCAACAGGTACTCACCGTACTCCATGACCTCTTCCCGTGCTTCCTTCAAACGCTTGAGCTCAGCAGGAGTAAGTTGCCCTCGCTCATACCGGCCATAGGGTACACCACTGGCCAGGCAGTCCAGTCGCATTAGTGTTAGTTCCTTGCGTAGCTCCAGACTGGCAAAGTACACACGCTGCTTGCGTCGGGCTGCTTCCAGTGCAATCTGTGCACCAACCCAGCTCTTACCAACGTTAGGAATACCAACTACCACTGCAAGCTCACCCTTCTGGATGCCATACATGTGATCGTTCAGTTCATCCCAGCCAAAGTAGATGCCACGCTTCTCCGTTGACATGTTAGCTACGTTATCAACGTACTCGTTTACACGACGCTCATACCCATCGCCATAGATCTCAATACGCTCACGTGTGCTGGTATCGTTCTGGATCTTTGTCAGGCTACTCAAGGCAATATTAATGCCTTCTTCCGGGCTGCTATCAAGAGCAGTAGCTGCCTGCAATAACACACTCTGTGTCATTGACTTACGATACTTGGTCATTAGTTCTTCGATCAGAACACCGACCAGGTACTCTTCTTCTGGCCAGTCGTTACGGACAAAGTAGTCAGAAAACTTGGACGTGAGGAATTCCTCTGTAATAACTTGCTTGAACTCACTACGAATGTAGTAGTCCAGGCTGAACTCGAACAGCTCCCTGACTCCGCTGTCAAAGAAATGCTCGCTTCGCACTCCCTTGTTCCAGATATCACCAAATGAATCTAACTTAACAAAGTGTTTGACAAGACTGCGTTCAATATCCATCTTACTCTCCTTAGATAATCTTTCTTACTCGGCTACTCTTAATTTCATCCAGCGTACGGTTGCGTGCAAACTCTCTGTAGTCCACACCATCCATATTGTGTACGATCATGCGCTCCTTGAGTAGCGAAAAGATAGCACTACCATATCCCTCGTTAAGCTCTTCGATAGTCATGTTAGTTGTGATGAACGTTGGACGGTTGTCCAGGGCACGCTGTCGCAACACATGGTCAAAGGTTGCTTCACTCAAGTTGTTCTTAGTGCGGAACTCTTTGCCGATGTCGTCCAGAAAGAACACATCACTCTTGACAACCTTAGCTTCGAAACGCATCTTGTCTTCGTTGCTACCCCAGCCACGTGTGAACTCATCAACCATCTGAGTAAACGTTGCGAAGTATACATCGTAGCCTAGCTTGACCATCTCCTTAGCAATCAAGCTACTGAGCAGAGTCTTGCCAGTGCCCCAGCTACCAGTGTACATGATGCCCATGCCACCCTTGATGAAGTCATGATGCTGGCTAAGATATACCTGTGCCAGGTCACGCGCCTTCTGATCACCGTGGAAGTCATCCCAGCCCAAGCGCTGATAGTTCAGACCTACACCAGCAAGCAGGTAGTGCTTGTACAGCTGTAGCTGTGCCTTGCAATCACCACAAGAGTGGTCATCACAGGTTGGGCATCCTGCCTTGCTGAAGCTATCAAACTGTGGATACTTCTGCTCCAGGTACTCTTTGTCGTCGTCCTTGAGGAACTGGTATGTGAGGTCCACATAATCTTTCCCCCAATCAAATAGCGAATCTGCTAAAGAACTCATCCGTTGCCATTATCCCTTCTGAACTAGGTTTGTTTTCTTGCTTGATCCGGTTCTGCTGTAGCTCAATGTACAGCTTGTCCTGGATCCACTTGCTTCCCTTGGTGAATGCTGTCACTGTTAGGACCATGTTATCAAGCTTGCCCGCATGCTTATCGAACAGTAGCTCGACCATTGGCCCAGCGTCAACACCGTACCGCTCGATGAAACTCTTAAAGATAGTAACTTCTTTCACCCACTCAACAACATACTCAAAGCCATGGACTTCTTTGTAGCGGTTGGCAAAGTACATCAATAACTCCTTTGCTGTAGGAGCATTCAGTGATACATCTTTTACCAGATCGTTAATGCTGTCTGGTTGAGTTACTTCTTGGTAATCATCGTAGCTATCACCATCATAATCGCCTGAGGCGATATCAAATGCCTTCTCGCTTACCACGGTTCGTGCTCCTTAATGCGTTGAACTCACTAGCCCTACTAGAAAATACGCTGATCTTATCGTTGATCCAGCTGCGCGTCTCACTATCATAGTCATCCAGGTCACGGCCTGTTGGACCAATCGCTGACACGTTATCACGTTTCACTAGCATGAAGCGCCACTTTACATCAGGAACTTCACGATCTAGCTCTTCATGCCCATAGATCTGGATCCATTGTTCATCAAGGCCACATAGGAAACCTTCGTAGATGAATCCATCGCTGAATACTCTGATCTCTTTCTTACGTGCTGCAATAATAGCCAGATTTCTTTCAAACATCTGGTCTGTTGGTTGTGCTAACTTACTCATTGTTATTACTTTCCTTCCTTGTTGTTAAAACCATTGTGACCGAACCAGATGTCAAAGATATCTGATCCAAAGTCCAAGTCTAATTTCTTAACACGGCTAGCTTCCTGGCGTGGCTTGTACACATGCTCGGCTAGCTGGTAAGCAGCTAAGAATGGTAACGCTAAGATAAACAATGGCAGTGTGATAATGAACAGCACAGTCATTCCGATCACAAACCACACCTTCACTAGTGCGCTACTCTTTTCTAAAAATTTAATCATTAATCTTCCTCATCTTTTACATAGATTATAAAATCATCTACCATATCATATTGCTCAAAAAAATCAGGGAACTGCATGTTACCGATATCGCAGATCCGTGGAATCATCATATCGCATAGGTCTTCAAATAGTTCTTCATCATCATCAAAGTTAATAGCTATTGTACTAATCTTGTCTCTGTACTGTAGTAGAAACTCCTCAACATCCTCCATACTATCCGCCTGCACCAACCTGACATCACCGTACAGATCGTTGAAGAGATCATCATCACTTAATTTATTTATTCTAACATAGAATGATCCATAGTTTGAATTAATATATTTTTGTGTTAGGTCGCTTTTCCTGGTAAAAGGAAGCTTTTCTCTGTACTCTTCCACTGCATCCTGAAACATGGTGAGCATGCAACCGCTCAGCATATGAACAATCTTTTTTGTTATAGTGCCGATAACAAAGTAGAACTTTGGTGCTAGCCTGCCATGCCCATAAAAAGAAATAAAATCAAAGCATATCGAGCTTGCCATCACATGATTAATATCTTCTGCTTTGACTATGCCAATGGAGAAGCTCTCACCATATTCCCATACCCTCCTACTAGGTGTTTCATAATCTCGGTAGTGACGTAGAACATGATCATCACCAAACACAACAATATCAGTGGCATTGTCTATGGCATCCAACCATCTCTGGCTAAGGTGTAAGCCTTCGAATAGTGATATGTGCACATGGTGATCGATACCATTAGCATGATGCTGCAACACATTCTGTGCAAGAAATATATCATCAAGGTGAGAGCTTTTAATATCTATACTTTCTGCACCAGATAACTTAGCGCATAAGAATACACTCTTAGCAAAGAGCATTGGATTCTCATCGCCGCCGATAATAACAAACTTCCTGCCAGTTGGTGTCAAGTCATCTTCAAATATGCTCGGTACTTCCATGCTCTCGAACAGCACACGGTAGTCTGGTGCCAGAAACCTACCATACTGCTCTAGTATGTCCGGCATACCAACAGTCGGATTAATAATCCATTGATCAGCTTGCATCTAACAGGCCTAACCCACGAAGGAATGCATCCCGTGACAGGTTCTTGGCTTTGCTCTCAGTCTGGATATCAAACTTCTCTAAGAAGCCACCGGCCCACTGAACCATTGCATTGTTAATGTAGTACTGGCTATGAGGTCGTAGTGCCATACGGTTATGGCCATCTGCAATCAGCTGCTCATGCACTGGAAGAGTATCTAGGTCGTAGTTACGCAGAATGTCTTCACGCGGAGAACTAAAGTGGATAGCAGGGCGTTCACCGCGCCAGCTGTCAATCACTAGCTGAATACGTGGATCATCTGGCTGGATAAACTCTGCGTCTTTGACCCAGTGATGATGAATATCTAGAACTAGCGCACAGTGATCAACTAGCTTGAGTGACTCGTCAAGCCCCCAGCTGATCTCATCGTTCTCAATGGTGATAACGTTGCGTGCTTCGGTTGACAGACGTGGTAGCACGTTGACGATGCCTTGATAACCCTGGGCGCCACTGATATGAACGTTGCACTTGAAGTCTTGGAACTTCTGCCCGTAACCCATCCAACGAATCATATCGCAGTGGTACTCAAACTCTGCGATAGAACGCTCTACTACATCTGGTTTATCGCTAGCAAGCACGGTGAACTGACCAGGGTGAAAGCTCAGTCGAACGTCTAGATCGCGTGCCAACTGGCCAATGGCAGCAAAGCTGTCTTGCAGAATGATTTGGATATCAGGCTTCTGCCAGAACTTACCCCACACATCGTGTGTATACATGGGGAGGATGTCACTCCCCAGGCGTAGCATCCGTGTGATCTTTGGACCAAGGCCAACGTTACGGATCAGCTTCTCAATAGCAGCCAGGTTATGATGCATGATCTCACGCATGCGAATCTCAGCATCACGCATGGTCTGACGATTAAGCCAGGCAACTGTGGTGGAGCGCATGTTGCACTCATCATCACCAATGTACTTACAACAGAATCCTACTCGCATCTTCTTACTCCGTTACGTTCCGGCCTTTGCGGTAACGCAGCCTGTGTTTCTTGACTGGTTCTTTAAAGGCATCTACTCTTAGCACTATCAGCCTGAGCTGTCTGTCAGTCATCTTATCAGCTCTACGAAGAGCGTGTGCAATCTTTAGGATGTCATTAAGGCTGTACCGACGCCTGTTGCTGTCAGTGCGGTATGCTACAATCTGATTGGCCTGGTTGTCAAACAGGTACTTTTCTTTTTTTCTAAGCGCGTTAGCTGTCATGTCAAAGAAGGCAGCAGCCATTGTTGTATTGAACAACAGCTCATTATCCCTGATTGGGATAACACGCTTTCGGCTACTTGAGCTTTCTGACATAGACAGCAGTCTTGGTCTTACCAGGGATAGCAGCCTTGACAACCTGCTCCATACCAATCGCACCAACAGCTAGCTGCTTTTCAAGAGCTTCTTCATTGAGCTCATACTTGATGCTCTTGTTCATCTCAACGCTACCATCGGCACACTCAGTAGTGATATGAGTTGTTACTTTGTTGGTAACACTCTTGAACTGCTCTTCATCCAGGATGGTCTTAAGCAGATCAGTATCAACCGCGAGTTTACCACCGCTGACTTCTTTGCTGATCTTGATACCGTTATCCGGACTGACCAGGAAGCCACTCTTCTCCAATGGGTCATCACCAGTCTGGCTAATACGATAGTTGATGATCTCAGTGGCATATGACTTGAGTGCGCTTTCGCGTCCTTCGATAAGGTCTTTAGCATTACGCACTGCTACAAGTTCTTCCGCCATCAGATCAATCTGTGCTGGCGATGCCTTGGTAACAATCGTAGTGTCAGTGGCACCAATGATCTCGTAGACACTGTTCAAGACACCATTGATATCAGCCAGGTTTACATTCTCTTCACTGAGCTTACGGTTTGCTGCACGTGATGGAACATTGACTGTTTCATCGGTGACAATGTCTGGAACGGCACTGAAACGGTCGTCCTTGCGCTTTGGCATGATGTACTTCATTGTTATCCCCTTACTGGATTTGCTCTACTTGTAGAGTCTTGGTTGTTGTGACCCATAGTGGGCCACCTACTCCTAGTGCTGTCAGTGTAGCACGTCTTGCTGCCTCTATGACATCACCCTTGCTCCATGGCCCGGTGTTACCCAGGCTACCGAGAGCTTCGCTGATACCACTGCCGATAGCATAGCGCCCACTTGCAGGTATTGCAACACCGAACGAATCATCAATCACTGCCAGGTTGTTTTGCCAGGCCATGATGATACTACCATCAAAACTTTCAGTACGCTTGCTCACTGACATGGCACCATGATACTGCAGCGCTTCACGGATCTTGGTCACCACTTCTTTGACCATGAACTCTTCAACGTCATGGTCATCACGGAAGTGTGGCCAATCAACCCAGTGCTTGATCACCTGCATTGAACGAACGTTACCACAGCCACCAAAGACAAATTGATTCTGTGGTGCTACCCACAACTTGCTAGATCCATCATCGTCCTTGGTATAGTCCCAGGTTAGTTCAGAGTCACCAACGATGACCACACCATCTTTACGTGTGATTGCAGCAGCTATAACAGTCATACGTATTCTTCTTTCAACCTTGCCAGGTAATCCTTGCAATAGCCTACATTTTGTTCTTTAGCAGTAAGGCAACCATAGATCCTGCGGTTATCGATTACCTGTGGTATGCCATAGATCCTTAGGTTATAGGCAAATGTTATGTACTCGCAACCTTCTGGATGCCCATTCTGGTAGCTGACCCTGTCAAATACATCTTTGCGCAACAAGTATGTGCAGTGCACTATACCAACTTCGAATAAACCAATCACCTGCCTCTGTAGGATAGCATAATAGAAAGGATCAAAGTCGCCAGTAATATTATGTGTATCACCACAGTCCATGACTGTTACATCAAAATTGCTATAGGTGGAGTTGCTAGGGGGAGGTCCAAGCTCTTCATCCTCATCGTATGCATACTTTAGCATAGGAGCTATGACAGGTAGGTCAGCTTCCACGAGAGCATCTAAAGCCTGTGGCACCAGGAAGTTATCTACATCGCTGGTAAAATAAAAGTCGCATCCTTCTTCTACAGCTGTGATAAGCCCTTTAGTACGCACAGCTCGCATCACGCTCTGCCTGGCAGGGTTCCACTCATGAGTGCTGTATTGAGTGATGGGAGCTTTGAGATTGTAGCCTTCGAATATCACCTTTTGATAAAGATTTACTACCCTACCGACCCATTCTTGCAGGATTCTCAGGCTACTGTCCTGGTTATTATTAGTCTTGATATAGAGAATGATCCTATCCTTAGGATAGGACCACTGCTCTACTGTTTCTAGGTAGTAAGGTAGTGTCTGTTCTTTATCCTTTACTAGGATATGAACAAGCACTAACGGTTTAGTATTCGTAGTCATCCGTTGTTGGTGCTACGTCGCTGTCGGGGTTGCGTTCAGCTGGGGATGCTTCTACAACCGGCGACTGCTCGCTGATAAGTTCTTTCACAACACTAGCAAACTGTGGGCCAACTATGTTATCCCACATGGCAGAGAACTGATCCTGAAGAGCATCCACAACGATCTCTCCATCTACCAGCTTGATCTCGCAGCCAACCTCTGGCTTGATCCAATCCCATTCGCCCTTGGCATTACGTACCTGCAGTGTAGCGCCAATACTAACATTAAGCTTCAGTTCCACTTGTCTCCTCAATTCCTCTCACATACTCCATCAAACTAATTGCTTCTATTGACCTGTCGATAGCATCAGGATCAGGGTTAGGGCAATACTCCATGTACCTATCAAACAGTTCTAGAATGATATCATGTATTTGGATGATACCGGGTTCATAGAATACATAAGTATTTACAGTCTGCCTTACCAGTGGCTGTGGAACTGGTTCAGTTTCCATGAGCGTGTGATCAGAATCACCCATCTCTCCACTGATTTTTCTTAGTTTATTGAAAGCATAGATTCCAAACATGCTTTTAGCAATGCCTGACATCTTGCCTTTCATATCAACTGGTTTGTACTCTGGGTCCATTGCATATGGATTTGGTTCCATTGTTTCTCCTTACTTGTTTGTTATTATATCTGGCGGAAGTAGTAGGATTCGAACCTACGGAGAGCTTACACCCTCGACGGTTTAGCAAACCGTTCCTTTCGGCCTCTCAGGCATACTTCCAATGCTAGTCGCAGCAGCTGTCTCTCCAACCACAACCGTTACACTTGTAGTGTGCATGCTCTGGCTTTAGATCTGAACCACACTGGGGGCAGTCCATGAACACTGCAAGAGGATTGTACTCTACCGGTTTGCTGATGTCAAGACCGCAACAACCATCACATCCATGGGTACCATCATCTTTACCAGCAAGCAGTGCAAACTCGTCAGGGTCTGGGTGACCAACTCCATGTTCGCATATCCTTTCCATGATCCTTCTATCTGCTCTCCAGTCCTGTGGGAATGACCTCATGCTGTGATCAGTTCTGTTATGGATTGTACATACCGTACCATAGCATGTCCACTTGTCATGTACCCATATGTTTTGATCAGTGTTTTCTAGTGTGACTAATTCCATGGTTTCCTTCCTGTGGTGGACATTGAGGGACTCGAACCCCCGACCAAGTGGACCTAGAGAGAATCGAACTCCCATACCCTGCGTGTAAAGCAGGCGTTCTACCATTAAACTATAGGTCCTTGTTTAAATAATTATGCATAGCATTTTGGTTTCTTTCATACCATCCAACATGTGTGTTGCACGCTAAGCATAGCAGTCCTCTAACGGCACCTGTCACATGATCGTGATCAATTGCAAAGTTTTTTCCAGTAGTACAAGTTTCTATGCCACAGATGCCACATTTATCATGCTGTTCTTTTAGCATCGAATAATATCCTTGTATAGTTATATTAAACTTTTTTGCTCTGTATTTAATATTATAACAGCTTTTACAGTACCTTGACTGTGGCTTAGAAATATTTTCTTTACAAAAGATACATGGTGTTTCTGACTTATCTGTTGAATATTTACCTGACGCTTGGTCTCGCTCACGTGCATTCTGTTCTCTACTAGCACATACTTGTGAGCAATATAGACCTACCCCTTTCTTTACTTGATAAGCATAACGCTTATATGTTTTGTTACAGCTTCTATAACTACAAGTTTCTATTGTAGCAGTTCTAAGATGTTTACCCATACTCACTCCTTTGATAACTATAGCAGGTACGAGTATGAATTACATCTAACCAACTGAGCTAAATGTCCCGAACTACCTAGCGATTGGCAGCCTCATTGTTCTTAGCAAACCACTTTTCCTTGTGGGCCTGAATGAACTCTTCTTCTTCCAGGAACTCTGGAGAATCAGGCTTCAAGGCTGGGTCAATAGTTCCAGAGAATAAGAACAAGTCCTCTGTGTCATAAGCCTGTAAATCATCTGGGAATGATGAAAACTCTACTACTGCTTTGCCCGCTGAGGTAAAACCAATAACCTTACCAATCTCGATTGCTACATAATCACCAGCTTTTAATGTCATTGCATTGCCTTTCTTTTAGTTGAGGTACTTGATCTTAACACGTTCTGCGTCAGTGTCAAACTCTAATGGGATCTCTGTGAGCAGGTCCCAGATCTGCACCACATCACAGGGCCATGAGATATTGTACACGCCGTTTGGGCTTGCACAACCACGGCACAGGCTGATACTAGTACCATTTCCCTGCGCTTGGATCATTGGAGCGTGCTTCATGACCAGCTCATATGGTGCATAGTTATTCATGGTGCAACCCTACCGTTCTCGTTCCATGACTTATATGTTGCAGGCATGGCAACCTTAAAGAACTCTTCGACAGCATGAGCATAGTCCTGAATCTCCTGCTGTGCATGCTTCTCTGCTCTCAGGCTCAAGAACGCCATCAAGGATCTGGCATTGACTGTCCAGATCCATTCAGTGTATGCGTTCACTGGCAGTACAATACGTGCCAGCTCTGGTGCTACCCCACATGCTAGTAGAGTTTTATAGCCCTGGAACGCACTGCTGGATGCTGAGTCAATCAGTCCTGCAATAGCAGGTTCATTCATGACTTCATACTCATAGGCTCCTGGCTTGCCCACCCGCTTGCGGATATGACTACGATCAGGAACATAGTAGCCCATGTCGATCTCGGTGTAGCGACCACTCACCTCATTGAATGAGTTGCCAATGCGATGACGGATCCACTCTCTGGCTACGAAGATTGGTAGGCGCACACAGAACTTGAAATAAGTGTGTTCGAACGGTGAGCCATGACGGTTACGCATAAGGTAACCGATCAGCTTGTCATCTCCAGGCTCCATCTGTTCGTGACTAGTATGGAAGGACACGCGTGCAGCGTTAACCACATCCAGGTCACTAGCACTGCTGTCTAGCAGTGTAACGAATCCATCGTTATGTACTTTGATTGTATTTTCCATGGAGCCAAGAGTGGGATTCGAACCCACGACCTGACGATTACAAATCGCCTGCTCTGGCCAACTGAGCTATCTCGGCGGGCGTACCCTTGGCACGAATCGAACGCGCAACCTAGTGGGTAGAAACCACTTGCTCTATCCTATTGAGCTACAAGGGCAAATACTAGTTTAACTTCCATACCAGAATATAGCTATCTACAAGAAGAGTCCAGCCCTGCTCTGCAGCGACCTGGCGAAGAAATCTACCCTTACCGCCACCTTGATCATTGTTGTCATCAACCGCAATGAGTGTACCACTTTTTAGCCATTGCTTGATAGTCTCATATTCAATGAGTGCATGGTTTGCGGATGGTTGATCGTTATTCCAGTCAAGATCATACGAGTCCAGGAATAGGCAGTCAATCGGCTCATTGATAAGCTTGATAGTTTCAAGGCTATCCCCAGTAAGGCTGATAACGTTATCACCAAACAGTCTGTTACAATGCTTAGCACAGATCGGATCAATATCTAGCGTGTATACCTTACCGCCGTTAAGGGTCAGATCATTGAATAGATAGGTGCTGTTACCATCACCATTAATATTACCTGGCTGACGGATACTACCTGTCTCAACAATAACTGGGTTGCTTACATTAGATAATTGATCATTCAAGAACGCATAAGCTTCATAACGGTTACCAAGCAGATCTTTATTATCTTCTAACCATGACATATTGTCTCCTATTGTTTTTTAATAAATACTTGTTGTTCATTAGCAAATGCTGTTTGAGCACTGCTAAAACTATTCGCGGATGATGTAAGAGCAAGGCTTATAATTAATGTGTGATGTCGTGTTCTTTATCAAACTGCTTGTGAATCTTTTCCCAGATCTTCTTGCGACCCAGGAAGTACCCGGCTGTAAACATTACCACTTCACTAACCACTGTGATGATTGTCTCTGCA